>Ga0247840_10008956_pt1 | contig 13169 bp, 8 predicted proteins | sample LaCruzMarch2015__FD_192404 | JGI IMG/M metagenome (GOLD analysis project Ga0247840, IMG submission 192404) | Freshwater microbial communities from meromictic Lake La Cruz, Castile-La Mancha, Spain - LaCruzMarch2015_17m | ecosystem: Environmental > Aquatic > Freshwater > Lake | place: Spain...
GAAAAATATTATAATTATAATAATATTAAAAATGATACTGATTTTGTCAACGAACAAATTAAACATTTTTTAAATTATCCTGAACATGTAAAATTGGAACAATTTGATTATTCTAATTACAATTTATTGGTTAAACTATATATAATTATTTACTTACTTAAAAAACAGTTTAAAATTATTTTAGGTGAACTTGATATAGATTATAATGTATATATCTCTTCTTTTAAGGAAAATTGGAATTTTAAAATTTGCAATGATAGTTATGTATTTAATGATACCCCTATTATAATAATAAAAATAATAAATGTTAAACATTTTTTTACAGATTTAGCTATATTAGGAAATTATAATACAATTGATAAAGATTATGAACAAATTAATAATCTTATTAAGAAAATAGATAACGATTGGTCAATTACATTTTCAAATAATATAGAAAACGAAGAATGTTTCTTAAGCCATTTATTAAAAAAAGCAAATGTAAAGCAAGTAAATGAAACTATAAAATCATCTAATTTTTATGTAAGAGATTTAGAATTTGAAAAAGCAATGGATACGGTTTTGTTTAATAATATATATAAGAATATATATATAGGTGATAAATTATCATTGTTTAATAAATATAATTTTACAGAAGATAGGAAATATTCTCCTGAAGAGATAATTGAAGTATGTATAAATGCAAAAAAACTATTAATGAAGTATAAAAATTATATGTTAAATATTAATATTGATACAAAAGATAAACTAACAAATTATAGAACTTTATTAAATAAATATGATTTCTATAATAATACTTTATACTGTGTATTAAAAACTATATTTTATAAAATAAATAATTTAGATTCATTTTACAAGCAAGAATTAACACTATTTAATAGCAGATATATTATAATTCCTAATTTATTAAATGTACCTTTACAAACTTATTTTAAAACTTGTACTCTTAATCAAATAAACAATGTTGAAATGATTGAACTTGAAAAAGTAATGAACAAAATGACTTTATTAGAAGGTTTCACACAAGTATTTAATAAGTCTAAAAATGATATTGATATATATATGGAATTACAAGATAAATTAAAAAGTTCGAAAGAAGATATTGATAGAGGTTCTATTCGGGTAAATCAAACTAGAGAACTATTAAATCAATTTCAGAACAAAAAAATTAAATATCTTGATTTTGGAGGTTCTGATGGAACTATTACTTCCGCGCTTACTAAATATATGAGAATTAATAAAGAAAATTCTTATAGTGTCGATATTGAAAATTGGTTCAATATATCAAATATTGAAAAATTTAATAACATAACTTATGTAAGAGTTAAAGAAGATAATATTCTTACATTTGAAGATAATAGTATAGATTTTATTACATGTTTTCAGACTCTACATCATATCAAAAACAATAAATTTATTATTAACGAATTCAAAAGAATATTAAAACCTGGAGGAATAATATTAATTAGAGAACACGATTGTAATAATGATAATGAACGAATGTTAATTGATATTGAACATTCTGTTAATGAAATTGTTCAAAGACATTTGGATCAATGCAATTCTGAAAAATATTTAAACGATTACGAAGCATATTATGAAAGCAGAAATTATTGGAAAGAACTTTTTATTAAAAACGGTTTTTCAGTAAAATATAATTATAAATTCACTAATTTAATAAAAGGACCTACTAGATATTATTATGAAGTATTTGAAAAATTATAAATATTTTACTTAATGTTATAAGTAAAATATGAGGTATATATAAGTAAAATATTTAAACAATTTCTTTTCTAGTTACTCCTAGTTTTGTAAGAATTAAATCTTCTAAATAAAGATCATCACTTCCCCAGTTATCGTATTCTTCACCTGAAATAGTTATATTTTCAGATTTAATAAATTGTTCATCATTTTTTAGAATTGCATTTACAGAAACTGAATGACCTAATTTAACATCTAAAATACGAATATCAACATTGTTTATAATAGAAATTTTAACATCTTCTTTGTCGTTCACATAAATTCTAAGAGGATCCATTTTATTATATAAATATATTTTAATAAAATTTTAAATTTTTTTTTAATTTAAAATTTTATTATTTTCTTGTTTCAATTTTTCCAAATACAAAATACCGTCCATAAGTTCTTCTTGAGCATGAATAATCCAATCATTAACATTTAAATCAGTTCTATCTAAATCAGTTCCGTATTTTTCTTTTCCTAATTTCGACCTTTGTAAAAATTTGCTAATAACAGCTTTTACTATAGAATCTGTTTCAATCAAATTATCCATATTATTATATATTATTTTAAGTTTAACTTATTTTATTTTGACCTATCCAACATCCTAATAAAATACTTCCAACTGCTAAATAAGGATTGTAAAAATTTTCTTTTTAAGAGTAATTATTGTACTTTAATCTCCTGATGTAATAAAAAGATTACTCGCAGACTAGACTGGTCTAGTTATTTAGTCAGGTAAGCATAAATTATAATACGAATAAACAATTAACAATTTATATTAAGAAACAATTTTATTTTTTTTTAATTTCTTTTCCTAATAATAAAAATGTTTGGCGACTATTTTAAAAATCTAACAACCAATCAGAAAATCATGTTTGGAGTTGCTGTGTTTTTAGTAGTATGCGTAATTGTATACTTGCTTTACAAGTATATGTTCAAATCAGCAAAGAATTTTATTCAAAATTTCATCTTGACTAAAAGAGAAAATTTCGAAACAATTAATATTGTTATTAAAAGTAAATGTAATGCAAATCAATTTTATAATGGAACACAATGTAGTAATTTACCTCCTGATATTGTTGTGAGGGCTAAAAGAAAAAATGCTAATAATGCTGATATTTTGAGAACATGTATTTCAAATGATGGAAAACGTGCTATAGATTATGAATGTAAAGATGGAACAGTTTCAAACTTTCCAACTCCAACTGCTAAAAATTCTACAACCATATTGCTTGATTCTTTAACTATTACTCCTTCTTCCATAACTAACACTCCTTTTTTAGTAGGTCTTACTACAAATTCTATAGCAAGCATACCTAGTTCTGCTACTATACCTACTACTGTTGCAGGTGTTATGCAATCACCTAATAGTAATAGTACTATACCTTTTCAATTAGGATTTACATACACAGCACCTGGAGCAACTGCTAATCCTGACTTAAATGCTATGAAAGTTTCTTCATTTAGTGATGTATTAACTACTGCTGATAAAATTTATTACTCTTATGGAAATCCTAATGTTGATGCAAGTGCTGTAATATCAGGAACAATGAATTACTTAATTCCAATTAAATTAATAAATTATTATTCACCTCAACATAATATTAATCCTAATACCGAATTATGTAAAGAAGGTGTTCAAAGCATTGGTCAATCAACTTGTACAGATTTGTCTGACGAAATGTATAATAATGCTAACAATAATAATTCTAGATATATAAATTTCCTAAAAAATAGTTGTGATAGTCACTTAAAGGCAATGGTTGCTAGAATTTTATCGAATGCAAATATAAATTTATTTAGAATTCCAGATAGTTCTCAAACTGTTCCGAATATATTTAGTTTAGTAAGTGGAATAATGTTAAATGCAGGTTTTGAATATAAAACTTTTGGAGGTAGAGCTTATTTACAAGTGACTGATGTAGGATATAACTGTGGAGATAATAACCTTGTTAGAGAAGTTACTACTCTTGATTGTAGTGGTAATAGTTCTGTTACTAGTGTTAGATATATTCCAAATGGATTAAATGCTTCAAGTTTTAATATGACACTTGATGCACAAAATGGAAGTGCGCCAGGAACATTCAGCAACATCTGTATATGGAACCAAAACAGAAATGGAACAGTTCCCCAATGGGATAATACTAACTCAAATTGGAGAATTGTAGGTACACCAGGTTCTTGTACTGCTAAAAATTGTACACTTTACTCTACTTCAAGTTTCCCTATTATTCAACCTTATAATGGTTTTATGAAACCATTTAGATTTACAATTTCTGGAAGTACAATTTTTTCCTCTTTTGTTGCTGGACAAGATATATATTTACCTGAAAATTTATTGGGCGCTGGAAGTAGAAATAATACACCTGAAACTTACGTAATATCAACACAATGGAATATAACTGTTAATCAAAACCCTGATTTACTTGGTCAATGGTGTTCGGATAGATCTTTAGTAGCATCTGCTATTGATGCATATGAAAAAACCAAACCAATAAGTCAAAGACTCTTAGTTGGAGACAACTTTCAACTTTTAAATACAGATGAAATAAGTTGGACAAGAGGAAGTAATGTAGTTAGAGTAACAAGAAAAGTATATCAACAATATGATATATTAAACCCTACATCTTGGGGTATTTATTATATATATTCAGATAACGAACAACCAACAATGACTAGAGACCAAGGTAGAACTGTTATTGGTATTTTTATTGGAGCTCCTCAAAAATCACCATTAAATAGTTTATCTCCTTCTGCTGTGCCTATATTTAAATGGAAAGAAACTCTTCCTGATATTTTTGATGCCTCAAGAAATGAAAGAACTTCAAGTTTAAGTGTTGAAAGAAATATATGGGTTGGATTATACATGAGTGATATTTATGAGAATGCAAGATTTTCAAATCAGTTTGTGAAAGGGTCTATACAAACTTTATTCACTAATTTTTCTGCTTTAATTCCTGGTCGTTCAACAACAATAACAAATATTACTGGAATAGATTTTAGCGGTGCTAGTTCAAATTCTATATCTGAACTTAAATGGGGGTTTGCTGTAAATGATACAAGTAACGAAGTTAAACTTACATTTAACGAATTTTCTTATGCAATTCCCACAGCAGCAGTTACAAGTCGTACCGGAGGTACGCTTAACTTAGCAGCAGGATCTAGTAATATTTTCTTTATAGATAGAGATACTAGACAAATAGAATGGGTTACAAATGCTTTTAGCGACGCTTCACAGCCTGATTTCAATATTAATAGTAATACTTATTCAAATCCTACAAATACTTCAGTTTTGTTATATAAAGCAGCTAATAACACTGAAGGATACGCAATTATTGCAAATACAAACACTATTAATCCTGTAAATAATCCAGGTCTTGATAGTAGAGATATATATCCACGACTTGCTGGTGGAACATGGGGAACAAAATACTCGCAAGCATCATTAGCCAGTTCAAGAAGATGGGTAAGCTTAGATTGTAATAATACTGCTAATGCTAGAAGAATTATTGCTGTATCAAGTGATGGTAATATTGTGTTTTCAAATAATGGAGGTACATCTTGGAATGATATAGGACCTGCTATATCTGCAGCAACTAAAATTAATTTACCATCTATAACTATACAAGGTAAATCTGTAAATGCTCAATCTAAATTTACAAAAGTAATGTTTGGTTCAAGAAACAATTCTGGAAACACAAATCAAGATATTTATTTTACAACAGCTTATGAAAGTGTTAAAATAGTTGAAAACTTTACAAAAGTAAGAAGTGCTAGTGGAATATCAGGAACTCTTATAGGATATACTCAAACAGATACTAATACATCATCTACGCAAACTAACACTGAAACCAGAACAATAACATCATCATCAGGAGATTTATGGACTAGATTAAATACATTAATACCTGATACCGATGTCCCTAATATTGGTTCAAGCAAAAGCATATCTGTAGAAAATTTTACATCTATTGGTGGTTATTTGTATAGAGCAGTATTAACTATTAATAGTAATGTTGTAACTGCTATAAATGTTACTCAACTCACTGGACATAATGTTTCAAATAGATATGATTTATCAGATTTTGTTGTTAAGGTATCGGCAGATGCTGCTGTCGCTAATAACAATATTTTCATTTCAGGCGCCGAATATAACGGGTCAATTATAAGATGGGGAATAAATAGTTCAACAAATGCAATTACTCCAATTTCATATACTTCAAATAGTCCATTTAAATTTTTAGGAGGAAAATGGAGATCAATTGATATGTCCGATGATATGACTGTATCTATAGGGTCGTCAAACATTCAAATTATTTCTGGTCAATATCAAGTTGCTTGTTCAGATTTCTTGTCTTCTGACGTATCTTCATTATCAGAAAATGATGGAAGAATTATTTACAGCGAAGATTTTGGTAACACATGGAGAGAAGTTACATTACCTATAAGAAACACTGCCAATAGAGTAACATCACCTGTTTTACCTATTCCTCCTATAGGCGCAACACAAGCACAAATTACTGACGCAAAATTTTATTATAATCCTGTAAATTTTACTTCAGTTATGTTCTGTTCGAATAATGGTAGTTCAACTATTACAAGAACTAGAGATTTATTTATTGCTACTTATGGACCATATAGACCACCAACTTTAAATAATAATGTATATACAAATCATAATCAATCTGTTGATACTACTACAAATCCTGCACCTACAGGTATTCTAAGAGTAAAAGCAACTGCTAGAACTAGTGATGTAAGAATAGTACCCCAATAACTTAATTATAATTTTTCTCCTCTTATTAATAAATGAAAAGACGCGAATATCAAGAAAAATTTATGTATAATCTCCTTCCTAAAAAAGAATTAGAAACAGAGGTACAAGATACTCTATATCTATTTGAAGAAGTTAAAAATCTTATTGAAAAACAAGACGAAAATATCAAACACATTTCTGATGATCTTGAACAAACAAAAATCAAAGTATTTGAGACTGAATTTAAGATTGAAGAAGCACAATATGAAAAAATAGAAATGACAAATTATAAAGGCATGTTAATAGGTGCAACACTAGGTTCTTTAGTGGTCATATACAGCCCTTATTTAGCGTTTGGAAGTGTTTTGCTGGGTGGTTGGATAGGAAAAAAATGTTAAATAAATATATTGGGGTCAATATATTTATTTTTAAAGTTGTTTTGTTCTTTTTATTACGCCATTGTTTCGACAATTTTTAAAGTCGTCAAACATTTTTATAATATGTAAAAGAAATTAAAAAAAAAATAAATTGTTATTATATATAAAATGTCTGATTCTTATTATAATTTTGGATTACCTGATGAAATTACAAAAAAAATGTCCGACCCTGTTCAATGTTGTTTGGCTGGTAAATATATGAATTGTCCTGAAAATAACGCAAGATTTGATTTAACAAAATGTAATTATTATATGGCTCAAAGATGTGCTTCAAACTGGGATGATAAATGCGATTTATATCATCAACAACAAATTGAACCCTCTTTCTTAGAACAAGTTCTAAAATATAAATATTGTATTCTTGATGAATCTGACCCTGAAAATAAATGCGTTAAAGTATGTGAACCTTTCAATAATGCGGCTCCTTATTCACCTCTTGTATGTACATATTACGGTTCAAAATTCTTACCTAAAAATTCTAAATTATATGATTTAGCAGGAGATTTCTCTGCTACTGCTAAATTAAGAAATACTTCACCTGTTAAATATACAGACTGTGCTGTAACTTGTAATAACTTTAAAGAAATATCTAAAAATGATAGAGTTCTTGATTTATGTCTTAAAGATGGAAATTGTTCATCAGTTCTTCAACATATGTCAATTTATGCTAAAGTAAATAACATTCCTGTTAATCATGAAGGATTTAAGAAATTTATGGATGCTTATGTGAACATTCCTACAAAATATGTTTCTTCTGCTCCTATTCTTCCTCCCCCTGTTAATCAATCTCCTTATATGAATATTAAACCTCAACCTCTTGATATGATTAATACGGAAAGACAACTAAATACTGTTGAAAACTCTTCTATGGTTAATGAAAGACCAGTTGTTGGTAAAGGTGTACCAATGTATGAACTTGAAAATATTTCATACGAACCTAAAACAGCTAAAACAATACCATCACAATTATCCAAAGAAGAGCTTGAAAGAATTCCTACTTCTATGGGATGCCCGTACGCGAATAAACAAACTTCAGATAAGGAAGAAAAAGAAGATTGTTATACAAATATTATAATTATTATATTACTTTTATCTGTAATTTTATATTTAGTTTATAAAAATGGTCAAAAAAAGTAATTATATTGTAAATATAATTCTAATCATTTTATTAAACTTTTGATTTTATTTAAAACTATAAATTTCTTTTTCTTCTTTGATAATAAAGAGGTATTCTCTTTCTTTATATAAATTTCTTCTAAATTTTCAGGTGTATTCGGTGGAGTTATATTTTGAAATGGTTGATACTCGGTAGAATTGATATAAATAATAATTTCTTTATATTCGTTATTATTCATTTATAATAATAAAGAAATTATAAAATAACAGGAGAATAATTATTTTTAATAACAGGTTTCCATATATTATTTACATTATCATATTTATCATTATATGATATAATAGTTTTTATTTCATATTTGTCTTTTGAAGAATATAAATCTGTAATTTTTTTAGTTTTTAAAATATTAGTGTCATATAAGAATGTAGGAGTCTTATATACAATTTCAAAATAGTCAATTATATTTAATGTTTGACTATTTTTTGTAGAATGTTTAATAAGTGAATTTATTTTATTGTAATAATCGAACGGATTTAATTCACCCTCCATACCTTTAAAATATTTAATATAATTATCTGTTAGACAGTATTCTTTTTTATAAAAATTTTTCAGCACAATCACTGTGAATGGTATATCAATAATATAAACATCTTTCTGATAATTTTTAAGTAAATGATACGGATTATCTAAAACTCTTGTTCTAATATAAGGATGTAAAAATTTATTCATCTTTATATTTAAACATAAATATTTAAATTATAATTCTTAGTTCGTAATTATGGGTTTGAAGCGATTTAAATGATTTTTAATTATTTTCTCTTTATATTTTATATTGAAAATGTCAGAAAATCAAATCGTATATCTTCGTGTCGATGAACTTGATGAAAAACCTCGTCTTTTCAGAAGGTTATCAGATCCCATTCCAAGAAAGTTTATACAGGTTCCAATCTACCCCTCAGAAACTTCTTCTTATAATCCTATAACATCAGAAGCAAAAAGAAAAACTAGTTTAAAAATAAAACATATAACTTGCTGTCAATAATATAAACATCTTTCTGATAAATTTAAAGGATTATCTAAAACTCTTGCTATCTATCTAGTAGGATGTAAAAATTTATCCATCTTTATAATATTACTATAATTTTAATAATTTTAATATAATTTTAATAATTAAAATTATATTTTAATAATAATAATGAACGATTTTGAAAGGATATATTCAGTTATAAGATCAAAATATATATGCGGAAAACCATATTATGAATATGGAAATTGTTATTACGATGACATAATTAAAAATTATATTCAAGAAGGAACATTAAATTTAAATAAATCAACAGATTATAATAATATTAACATAGAAGATATTCCTATTGGTTGTTCACAACCTGTAAATGCTATAATAACATGTAGCCCAACAACCCAAAAAATTGAAAAACCAGATCCTGGTTTTAGACTTAATTTTCAAAATAGTAGTTATTTATATCCAAATAAAGACAATACAGAGTTAGTTTTAAGAAATCCAATTGTTTTTAATTTATCAGAAGGAGAAGAAGGATATAATAATAATTTAAACTCATTGTTTTTATTTGAAAAAACAGCAACCTTTACTTGTTTGAAACACATAAATACTCAAAAGTATGCATATTATAATGATGCATCTAAAAGTTTTTCATTGTCAGATATATGTGATACTAATAATAATGTAGAATATAAAGATAATAATTTAATATATAGAGGTCTTTGTATGACCACTAATGGTATATTTACAACAGTTCCTGATGGAAATATACCTATATTAAGCACATGTGATGATAAAACAACTAATGTAAAAATGGAATTAATAGAAGAACCTATAGTGTCATTTGCATACATAGATAAAAAAATAGCTATAGATAATATTTTTCAAAGTGAAACAGTTCCAACTACATTCTCATCATTAAGAGAATTAAATATTCCTACAAAATATATGACAACCAAATCAACTCAATTAGGTGCATATAATACTAAAATAAAATATTCAAAAAATATAACACTAATGCTTACAAATAATATAATATATATAACTAGAAACGAAGGGATAAATTGGGATATTTTAACTTCTATTGCTAGAACAACAACAACAGAAGTAAGAGAAGTTATTTATACAACAAGGGTTACTTATTCAGATACTAATCCAAGATATAAAACATATGTTGAAGTAAAAGATGAGAATATTACTTTTAATGATGTACAGGATATTGATATGTCAGAAGATGGGAAATATATTATTATTTCAGATAAAATTAATTTTTATGTATCTGAAGATAATGGAAAAATATTTAATCTATTCAAAACTAATATTACACCAAATATTGATGATTTTATACAAATTTCAACAACACGTCATAATGTATCCATGTCAAGAGATGGCAAAGTACAAATATCTTATATAGGTGAAATAATATTACAAAACGCTCCAAATCATTCAATATATAATATAAGTTATGATTATGGTAGAAATTTTCAAAGAAAATACTTTACTGACCTTTACAAAATTCCATTAAGCGAAGAATCAAATTTTATTAATAATACTGTAATTACATACGATGGAACTGTAGTATTATTATTAAAAATAAAGAACGAAATAATTAAAATAGAATATTTATACAATGAATATGATATAATTAATACAAATGATTTACTTTTATCATCTAGTCTTATTGATTCAAAAATTTCAATTGATTCAAAGAATATATATATGTTATACGATACATATTTACATTATTCAAATGATTATGGTAAAACATGGACTAAATATACTTTTGTAACAAAAGGCACTTTTATAAATAAAATAAAAATATCTAAAACTGGTAAATATGTATTTTTATTAGTATCAGAAAATATAGAATCAAGTTTTATTTTTTATTCAAGAGATAATGGAAATACATTTAATATATTTCAAACAAATGATATAAATTTAAATAATAATAGAAGATATTTTTATAATTTAGATTTAACTGATGATGGAACAAAATTAATTTTAGCAGATGCTAATAATATATATTTTATAAACACAAATGAAACTCCTGATGAATACATAATTAACAGAAATGAAAAAATTATATTACCAGACGAAGACTTTAAATATTTATATAAATCTTCTATTAAAGAAAACAATATTAAAATAAACAAAATAATAAAAAATGGAAGAGATTTATTTGCAATAATAAATGAAATTATTATATTTAATAGATTAATAAATTTCATTTATTATGATGAAAATACATATAAATCTTTTTACATACCTAATATAGAAACAGTTACGAATATTTGTATTTCAAATAATAATATGTTTTATACAAAAGGAAACAAAATTTATAATTATTCTCATAATGAAGTATTTTATTCTAATAAAGACATTGTTTATATTACTTGTAATAAAGTTGGTAATTTATACTTGGCATTATGTGATAAAATACATATATCTAAAGATAGTGTTAATTGGAATACTGTTAATTTAGAACCAAGGAAATGGTTAAAAGGATGTATGTCAGAAGAAGTTAATATAAATAATAATTATACAATAACAATTATAGAAGATTTTGGAAATATTTTTGTTTCATTAGATTCAGGAGTAAATTGGAAATCATCTAATATTTTAAAACCTAATTTTTGGAATTCTATATCAATGTCTAATGATGGCATTGTTCAATTATGTACATGTAAAAAAGATATTCCTTATATTAGTTATGATTATGGAGTATCTTGGTTGCCTATAAATTTTAAATATAATTTGAAAGATTCTAAAGGTGAATATATAGTAGAATTTGTTGATTGTTGTGTTTCAGAAAAAGGGAATGTAATGTTAGCAATAGTAAATAATGGAAATATTTTAATATGTAATAATAATAAATGGAGAATATATGGAGAATATGAATACAATAGAACTGAAATTAACCCGATTGATAATCATTATCAAATATATACTAGTCCTTATATTTATACAGAACAAATAGATCCTATTACTTTATTTTATAATCCTGTACTTTCATCTTATATTAGTCAATTTGATTATAATTATATTTCAAATGTGAGAAAATTAAGCTTTTTATTATGTTCTTTTAAACAATATTCATGTACAAATATTTTTGAATTTACTTTACCTTATAATAATTTTATATATTCAGGTTATTCTAAAACAAAGGACGTAGATACAAATCTAGATATTAACGCTGAATATATTGAAATTCAATTTGATAAAAATGTATTTTTTAATTTAAATAAAGTATATGTAGGTTCTAATTTGTCAAATTCAAATAGAAATAATAATATTGCAAATTTAAGAATAATGGGAAGTAATGATGGAATCAATTATAAACAATTAATTAATATAACAGATAATACTACAATTTTCAATCTACAAGAATTAGTTTATATTGTAAAGACAGAATCATATTTTAATAATTTCAGAATAGTATTAGATAATATAAAAACTATAGGAAATAGTTTCTTAAACGGTTTAAATTTTGAAGGTAAAACAAAATATTATTGTAATGAAAATTTAATAAATAATTGGAGAAATGTATCTATAAAAAATGATAATTTAATGGTTTCAACAGATGATAGTTTTTATTTAGGACATAAAAAAAATTTAATATTTAATAATTATATGCTTCTAGATAATACATCAGATATTATTATTTCTCAAAATACAACATTAACAACAGATATATATTGTAAAACACTTACAATAAATACTAGTATTACTTTAAATACGAATGGTTTTAGAATATTCTGTACAGAAAAATTAATAAATAAAGGTATAATTCAAAATATAGGAGAAACTAATAAACGAGCAACTGATTCTCAAGGAGGGAAAGGAGGGGGTTCTCTTTTAGGAACTTTAGGAAGAGGAGGAAATGGAGGAAATGGTGGAAATGCGGCTATGAATGGTTCATCTACATCAAATTGTGTTGTATCTGCAAATGGAGGAATAAATAATACGAGGACAAAAATGGGAGGAACTGCAAATTTATTATCTAATTCTAATATTATTTTTAATCCTTCTTATGCTATTTTAGGCAAAGATGATAAAGGAAATCTAATTGGTGGTGGTGGTGGTGGTGCTGGTTCA
>Ga0247840_10008958_pt1 | contig 13166 bp, 14 predicted proteins | sample LaCruzMarch2015__FD_192404 | JGI IMG/M metagenome (GOLD analysis project Ga0247840, IMG submission 192404) | Freshwater microbial communities from meromictic Lake La Cruz, Castile-La Mancha, Spain - LaCruzMarch2015_17m | ecosystem: Environmental > Aquatic > Freshwater > Lake | place: Spain...
ACTTTGTCAGAAATTAAATGCAACCGAAACTGAGTTTCCTGGGACAGACTTGGTTCTATTCTACAAAATGGTATCAGCTTATAATCCTTAGAGATCAGTTGTTCTGAAGTTAGGCATCCATACGGTACCAACACTTATAATCAACGATGTGATCGTATTCAGGGAAGTCCCTGCCAAACAGGAGTTAATTAACAAACTTAACATGTATTGAAAATGGAACAAAAGAAAAAACTCAGATGCCCGATGGGAGTCCCAGGTGGTATTATCGCCGTTTTAGTAGGTTTAACAGGAATTATTGTCAATAGTATATGTTTTAACTGGATGGGTTTAATAACCTCTGTTGCCTTGTTTTTGCTCGGGGGACCATTTGTCCGTGTTACCATGATGGTTCATTCGGCAAACGACCGTTTGGATGAACTGGAGCGTAAAGCCGGAGAAAAAAAATAATCAAACGCGAAAAATATTTCTGCTTCCGACAGTTATTCCATCTCTTTCCTCTGAAGGCCTGACAGGTGTTTTACCTCTAGATTTATATTTCTGTTATTTCAAAACTATCAGGATAAAGCCAGTACTCAGTGTCTAATAATTCTACTCTGGTTTAGCACCCGGCCGGGGTCAGGGCAAAGCTGATGATCCTTTCATGCTTAATAAAATCAACATCACTGAAGGTCTCCCCGGATGATTTGACTTCGACAATTGTAAAATCAACATTTCCTTTGGATTCTGCAATGTTGTTGCTTTTTACACTGCCTGAAATGATCAGGATATAATACTTCCCGGGATTTAAATTCAGTAAATACTTACCTGTCCTGTTTGCTGAAGCGCTGATAGCGGCCGGTAATTGTCTGAATCCATTGATAAATTTGAAGGCCGCATCTGCTGCCTCATCAAAGTTGTCCTGCGCTTTTTTAATTTTTGCAGGATCAATCATAGTGTTTTTATAAAAGAGATAGTTGGATTTATTGAATTGAAAATTTCCCATTACATTTTCAATGGCTTCAAATTTCGATGACCTGATATCAGTTTCGTTCACCGCATAAATTTCAGCGCCCGCATCCGCCTGTTTTACCGACGCATAAGCCTCCTGAAAAGTTATGACACCTGACAGTTTCCCGTTTTCTGCAGGCTGCTTTCCATTTTCAGTCGTAAACGACAGGGAGATCCCAAGGATTAAAATACCGACAAGAATGTTTTTCATAACCTAATAATTTGAGATTGATTCAGCAAAAGTAGTTTTTATTAAACAGGTGACTTGTTACTGAGTAGTTATTGGTTTGTTAATGACTTGTTAACGCGGTTCAGACTCCATGGAAAAGGACTAATTTTGCGGTCTCACATGAAACTGAACCGAACCTGGCTGTTTATCGCAATTTCTTCGATCGCATTATTACTGGTGCTGATCATCCAGGTGAATTGGATCTTCGAGACAGCAAAAATAAAGGAAGCGCTGTTCAGTGAAAAGGCCAACATGGTTCTTTCAAGGACAACCGAGGCGCTGCGTTCGGATAAGGAAACCTGCATGAAAATCGGTGCCTGTGCCGAAATGGACGGCACTTCGGGATCAGCCGTGAAATTGGGGAGGAATGAAGTCCATAAAATTGATTCTTTGTTTAATCATTATATGAGATTTTACCACTTCCATGTCGACTACTCATTCGTTGTGTCAAAACCAGGATTTGCTGCAGCTGAACATGAAGGCGGATCTACGGATTACATCTATAACAGGCCCCTGCAAGACGCAGCCAGCAATAATGGTATAGAATTAAAACTCATATTCCCGGGAAAAAAACACTTCATCATTGCCGAGATGGGAATGCTGTTCATCACCTCCATTATCCTGGTGCTTGTTGTCCTTATTTTGTTTTGGCGAACCGTGTTGTTGCTCATGAAGGAGAAAAGAATATCGGAGCACACCACCGACTTTCTAAACAACATGACCCATGAATTTAAAACACCGCTCACAAACATTGCCCTGGCAGGCAGGATGATGCTGAAGGATTCAGCGATTCACCAGGTGAATAAGACAGGACATTACGCCGGAATTATTCTTGAAGAGAATGAAAAACTACGGCTCCAGGTCGAGCAGGTGCTGAGCATGACCGCACTTGAAAGGGGGGAAATTCCGTTACTGAAAGCGGAACTGGATTTTCATGCCCTGATCCATGATGCTTTAAAAGGTATCAGCATGCAAATAGAGAACAAACAGGGGAATGTAAGATTGAAACTGGATGCCGGCAGATTCATGATAGCGGGAGACAGAACACATCTAACAAATGCATTGTGCAACCTTGTTGACAATGCAGTTAAATATTCCGGGGAAAAGCCTGAGTTATCCATTGAAACATCCAATGCCGGTCAGTATTTAGTTGTTGCGTTTTCCGATGATGGCATTGGTATAGAAAAGGAATATCATCAGAAAGTTTTCGAAAATTTTTTCAGGGTTCCCACAGGGGATGTACATGATGTAAAGGGATTCGGCCTCGGATTGGCTTATGTGAAAAAGATCATTGAACTGCATGGAGGTACCATAGAGCTTCAGAGCCAAAAAGGGAGGGGAACGACATTCACGATTACACTCACTTATGTCTGAAAAAAGGCCCGGCATACTGATCGCAGAGGATGATCTTAACCTGGGGGTCCTGTTGGTTGATTACCTTGAGGCTGAAGGATTTGATGTAACACTTTGCAAAGACGGAGAGGTAGCATTAGACACATTCCGGGGCAGCCGGTTTGACCTGTGCCTCCTGGATGTGATGATGCCTAAAATGGATGGTTTCTCCCTGGCAAAAGCGATCAGGTTAACGGATAAAAACATACCTCTCATTTTTATCACCGCCAAGTCGTTAAGAGAGGATAAATTAAAGGGGTATGGCCTTGGCGCCGACGATTATATCACAAAACCATTTGATGAAGAAGAATTGCTCTGGAAGATCAAGGCAGTAATCCGCAGGATCGCTGGAAATAACAGTGACGACAAGCCCGGAATCATTGCAATCGGTAAATACACCTTTGACCTTCACAATCAATCCCTGTCAATAAGCGGTAAAACAAAACGGATTACCGAAAAGGAGAGTGATATTTTATACTATTTATCAGCCCGCCGGAATAAAGTAATAAAGCGTGAAGAACTGCTGAGGGAGCTCTGGGGAGAGAACGATTATTTTCTCGGCAGGAGCCTCGACGTATTTATCACCAAAATACGCAAGTACCTGAAGGAAGACCAGGATATATCCATTGAGAATGTATTCGGGGTCGGATTTGTTTTCAATGTTCCCGGAAATGAAGATGACGTGTAAATCGGGACGCGGAACGAAAAACGTGACGCGCGTGACGAAGGAACATGCCAGCCAACCGGTGCGATTCTTCAGCTGTCGGTGACTGCATACCAGGTATAAAACCGGCCATAGGTTGCAATAAGACTCTCATCATTATTCACTGATCATTTTACTGAGCGAACATTATATATCCTTATCGTCTGATTTGAATATTGTAAATGTATGAACCCTTTCAAATTAATTAATTAGCGGAAATCCCGGTGTTAAGGGAATTATTATTTTGTATTTTTGTTAAGATAGGCTTCAAACAATTTATTAAAAGCAAAGGAGGAAAATTATGCGTTTAAAAATTATTACAAAAGGGATCAACTTGTCACTTGTTTTTTCTTTTTTGACAGTTGTTGCTGTCAGTGTGCAGGGTCAGGTTGATACTGCTGAACTGAAGAAGCTGCAGGGCACCTGGAAGATGGTTTCGGCAGAGGTGGATGGTAAAAAAGTGAAAGATGACTTGGTAAAACAGGCTATGATCACCTATTCGGGAGATAAAGTGATCCTTTTCACACCGCACCAGCACAAAGACACAATCTATGCAAGGATCACCAAGCTGGACTCCTCAAAGGAGCCTGGCGAAATGCAGTGGGTCCGTTCGGACGGTCCAAATGCAGGAAAAACCATGATTTCAATCTACAAGTTTGACGGACCAGATCAGTGCCATGTGTGCTTTGACCCGGCAATGACAACTGTACCAAAAAAGTTCGGTACCGACCCTGGATCCGGGCTTATCTGGCACACCTGGAAGCGGGTGAAGAATTAATCGTTGGAGCTAAAAACCGGACCAACGAGCCGCCTTCAGCAATTGCCGGAAAATGCCAACCTGATGAGTATATTCACTGAACTTCCATTCATGGTAAGTGAACTTCGTTTGTCGGGTATCGACATTGATGGGGCATACTATAATTGCATCTCCAATAATTACAAAACAGATTTTCTGATCCTGTGCCTGTGATTCAAGTTTGACAAATACAAGGATGATCAGATCTGCAGATTTTTCGATAATGTTTATTGTTCATATAGGTATTCTTTTCTAACAGCGAATAAATGCAACTATCAAATACGTAAAAGGATCATCTTTTGCCGCGAGCATGATAGTTTTGTTATCCCTCCTGATCGATTTTCATTTAAAAATTTTATTGAATGAGCGCAATTATACCAGAAGAATTCAATATAGCAAGTTCCTTTCTGTTTAAGGATACAGTTTCAAACAATCCTTTCGGGCTCAGTAGGAGCCAAATCCTGGTAGCCCGTATACCCCTACTCCGAGCTCAGCGCGCCGCAGGTGCGCAATGCATTCTGGATTTGATTCTCCGGAAAATAATTTCGCACCTACGGCGCGAAATTCTCCTGAACCTCATCGTTCTACCCATATTTCGCTCCTACAGAGCGGATGGAAGAAGGTCTCTGCTCCATATGTTAACTTTACTGGTATAATAGCGCTCAATCAATAAAATTTTTTATAAAATTTATCATGTTCTAATGAGTAAATAGTTGGAATTGCCGGTGTTTCCGGCATTTCCATTTCTATGCAAACCGGATCTTCAGACCCGGTATTGTTTGAGCATTCAGAGCGAAGAATTCAGAAGCAGACAAAATTAAAGCCAGATGAGGTCATTTTCTCAAATACTAATTCTGTTTCTCCTGTTACATTTGACGATCAAGGCGCAAACTGACAGCACTGAATGCATTGTTCCCGACAGACCTGGAGTGGCCACCTCACCGGAAATATTATCAAAAAGGGCCTTTCAGATTGAATATGGACTTCAGTATGAAAAAATTTCGGACCGCTTTGTCACGATGGAAAAGTTCCTGTTTTCATCATTGCTTTTAAGATATGGGGTTGCGAAGGATTTTGAGGTAAGAATTCAGACCGATTATGCTTTAAATAATGAAAATGACAGCACTGGTAAATCAACCAGTCATGGAATGATGCCCATGACCATCGGAACCAAGATAAGTCTGATCAAGAATCGTAAACTTATTCCCAGCATCTCCCTGTTGTTTAATCTTACTTTACCCTATGTAGGCCAGAAAGAGCTCAGGCCAGATAATTTTGCCCCATCATTCCTGATTTTACTATCCAATCCGATATCGGACAAACTTAACCTGTGCTATAATTACGGAATGGCATGGGACGGCATCACTCCTGAACCAACCCAGTTATACGCTATTTCTTTGGGAATAAACCTGAATAAAAGGTGGAATGCCTTCGTCGAAAATTTTGGTTTCTTCCACAAAGATGAAGCGCCCAAATTTTATGTGGATGGAGGATTTACATACCTGATAAATCACCACCTGCAATTGGATATAGCTGTAGCCGGATATTTGAGTTCATTTCTGACATATTATTCGTTGTTTGCCGGAATTGCATGGAGAATATAGATTACTCAAGGTGGTATAAAATACGGTTAAAAGTAAACCTTTACTGGCGCATGACAGTGAGAAATTTGGCATTGATCAGGGATCCGGGTATATCAGGCACACCTGGAAGCGGGTGAAGAAATTACCATGAAACACCTCCGGCTGCTCGATCGTTTTTCCTGCTGCTTCCCGCCTGATCTTTTTATTTTCAGTGCTTACCTGAGTCTTCCCTATCCTGGTGGATTTTACCAGCCCATCTGGTTAAACTGTTTCATTGGCAAAGCTGACTAAAATTCTGAAGACTTAGAAGAACCATATTCCCTTTTAACTTTACCTTTGGATTAACTTTTTTCAGGCACCATGAATGACCCTGTTTCATCGCAGCTCATGTTCTCTGTGATGGCCAAACACATCGGATCTGGATGCAACCTGAATTGCACCTATTGTTATTATCTTGAAAAGGAAAGACTGTTTCGCCGGGATTCGCAGCAACATATAATGAGCGAAAAACTCCTTGAAACCTATATTGCTCAGACCATTTATTCTTCACCAGACCGGGTTGTTCTCTTTGCCTGGCATGGCGGTGAACCGATCATGCGTGGGATGGATTTCTTTGGGAAGGTCATTCAATTGCAAAAAAAACATGGCACAGGCAGGGAAATTGAGAATTCGTTGCAAACCAACGGGACTATGCTGACTGATGAGTGGTGCGGCTTTTTCACCGATCATCATTTCCTGATCGGAATTTCGGTTGATGGACCTGAGCATTGCCACTGTGTACTTGAAAACTGGATGCGTGTACCTCCCTCCGTTTGTGTTTCTGCCGAAAACTGCGGCCATGCAGGTGTTGTGGAATATAACGGGGATGTATTTGCCTGGGATCATTTCGTTTTTCCTGAGTATAAACTCGGCAATATCAATGAAAAATCGTTGCAGACCCTGATGAATTCTCCATTTCAGCGTCAGTTCGGGCAGAACAAGCGAGACATGCTGCCTGCTTTCTGCAGAAAGTGCGAATTCCTTGATCTCTGCAACGGGTAATGTCCAAAAACCGCATCGTAAATACACCCGAAGATGAACCAGGATTAAACTACCTCTGTCCCGGGTTTAAAATATTTTATAAACACACCGAACCCTACTTTGATTTCATGGCCAGTGAATTGCAGCATAAGCGACTTCCGGCAAATGTCATGAAATGGGCTTTAACTCTGCCACAGCGAACCTGAATGGCAGGTTTTTTCGAATCGTTTTTTTACTTTATCATTTGACAGAACCAGAAAATACAGCAAATTACCACATCCGCCTCAACTGAACCCGGGAAAATGAGCTTTTTCATCCAACCGGCAGCATGGCTTGTTGTTTTATGGCCTTGAAAAGTATTTCTAATATTTATTTCAACCAAAACATAAATTTATTATATTTGATGGAAGATTCATATGTAACACAAATTTATGTTTGTGAATCGTGTATTATATCAAAGAACTTATTACAGGGATATGCAAAAGAGATTAATAATATTCATATTTGCCTGCGTTATCAGCAGTGTTTCTGCCCAGGAAAGACCCTGGCGGATCGGAGTAAAGGCTGGCGTCAACTTCGTACATCTGGAAAATTATGGCGGCGGATATTATTCCGACTTTGAAGCAAAGTCGGGCTGGACTTTTGGGGCCTTATTTCAATACAAAATGGGAGGTTTTGTAAATTACTCGATCGTACCTGAAATTATTTTTACAAATTCATCGACCGATGCAGATCTTATTTATTATACAGATTTAATAACCACCCTGCAAACCATCGATGTTCCGGTTAATTTTAAAGTGGGTCTGCAATTGAGCAAAATTTTCAGGCCATATCTGTCAGGAGCCATATATGGTTCTTATGTAGTCAGCTATGAAGGAGACCTGTTTTACCATCTTGATGACATTGATGAAAGCTACATTAAGAGTGATATTAATAAACTCTATTTCGGGGTAGGTGCAGGACTGGGTTTTGATATCTGGAAATTCCAGATTGAAGGACGATACAGGTGGAATCTGAACAGAATCAATTCTGAGTATTTTGGAGCCTTAAAGCAACAGGGGCTGGAAATCTCCTGCGCATTTCTTTTTTAATCAGAGATTTTAACAATAAACCGAAGATGAAAAAGCTATTATTGTATTCTTTCCTGTTCTTTTGCTTATTCTCCTGTAAGAAAGAACCACTGGCTGAGGAAGACTGGATGTTCCTGGAAAGCGTTAACATGGTTGAAACCATTAACAAGTATGAATTGGCAGTAAGAACCAAACAAGACCCAAATGGGATCCTGTTTAAGGGGTTGCCAAATAAAAAAATAAAGGTAGTTTCAATAAATTACCGGACCCTTGACCCGCAGAACAGGGAAATCATTGCCTCAGGGGCAATTTTTTATCCATCGGCAGATGCGGATTATTCGAGATTGGGTACTATTTTAGGGCTTCATTATACCCTTGGCGCAAATTATGAGGCTCCATCAGTGAGGATGGGAGCAACCGAAGGTCTTTTCTCACTGTTCGGTTACTGTGTAGTAGTGCCTGATTATATTGGTTATGGTGCAACTTCCGATTCAATTCACCCCTATTATTGCGTTGAAAATACGGGCCGGGTTTCAGCCGATATGCTTTTAGCTACAAAAGAATATTTTGCTTCGATCAGCAGAAAAATGTCTCACAAAATCACTGTTCTGGGTTATTCTCAAGGCGGCCAGGCTTCACTCTGCTTTCTCAAATTTGCCGAGACCACAGAGTTATATCAGGATGCTTTTGTGATAGACCAGGTATTTGCCGGTGGTGGTGCGTATGATTTAGTAAAATCATATGATGAATTTGTTACAAAGGATTACAGCAGCCAGCCAGTCACTATACCACTGTTGATTCTGGGTATCGATTATGGAGAAAATCTGGATCTTAATATGAATCAGTGTTTTAAAGAACCCCTGTTATCAAACTATAAGGAATGGGTGCTTTCAAAGAAGTATACGACTGACGAGGTTTCTGCAAAGCTGGATACAAAACTGACGAATGTGATGACGGACCAGATGTTCCAGCGAGACAGCAGCATAACTAAAAAATTTCTTGCGGCATTGGCAAAGAACAGTTTAATTATAAATGGGAAAACAACAGGATGGGCACCTAAGGCCAAGGTAACATTATTGCATGGGACTGACGACACCATCGTTCCATACGCGAATACAAAAAGCGCGTATGAAGCATTCCTGGCGGCAGGCTGCAATATTACCCTTCATGATCTAAAAGGTAAGGACCATAAAAATGGCGGGCCTGAATTTTACTCTTATTGTATTCTTAAACTAATGATTTAGCCACTATCACGATGAAAAACAGGATACTCCTTATTGTTTTATTGTTGATTTCAACGGCACTCAGCGCCCAGGATTCGACGTCGCCCGGTACAAAGGGTAAAAAGTCATACGCTAAACACAACAAAGGATATTTCTTCGATGTGGGACTGTCGGCCGGTGCAACATTTCCAAAAGGCGTCGATCCAAAAGCGATAGTTGAAGTTTATACAACACATGGCTATCAGTTCTCCAATACCTTCTCTTTGGGTGTAGGCATTTCTACCTACAATACCGAAAATATAATTGGCTATTTACAATTAAGATTCAATTTGCGCAAGATAAAGGAAACAAGGACCAGTTATCCCTATATAAGCCTGAAAGGGGGTTATGCATGGAGCACCTGGACCGGCGATAGTTGGGGAGATGACAAAGGTCCTATTGAGGAACTTAAACTCGGATGGTGTTTTTATACAAAGGAGGCAAATTTACGGTGGAGTGTATTTGCTGCCCCCAGTCTATATCAGTTTCACTTTATTCCAAAGATTGGATTAGCTTTTGAATTTTAGCAGAGCCAGTGAACCACCCAGGCAAGAATCCAACCATTTTTATTACTTTGCGGAAGTTACCGGTGGGCCTGTTACCTTTTCCATCCTGAAGCTGGTAATCAGGCCGTTTTCCCTTAAGCTTGTCCAAAACATGGTGTCCCCCTCAATGATGAAATTCCAGCATTCATAAGCCTTGCCTTTTTCTCCTGATATGAGGTCATTTGTATAATTGGATGCCATAAGGTCACCGTAAAGAAAGTAAATTCCTTCATTGTCGGGTTTATTGAGCCAGTTACCGAGATCATCCTGGTAATAGTAATTATAATGGCCGTTTGTGAAATACTCCCAGTAATGATAACCGACATCGGAAGTGCCCGGTGTTATAAATTTTCTGTATGAAAGATTTGTCTTCAATGTGTTTCTCAGGGCTAAACCAAGCGACTAAATCTGTAAATTAGCCGACCTATTCTGAGAAAAACAATATGATCAAACGAAAATTATTATTTCTGATACCGGCCATCTTCATTGCCATCTTTGCAGGGTTTACAGGATGTAAAAAATCCGATCCTCAATCATACCGTTTCGAGTTCCAGTTCATCACTGAAGAATACAAACCGCTCAACTATAATGACAACGGGAACCTGACGGGTCTTGGTCCTGAACTTCTGAATGATGTTTGCCGGCAGCTTGACATTCCGTTTGAAGTGCGGGTGCTTCCCTGGGACCAGGCTTATACGAAGGCAATTGAAACGGACAATGCCGTCCTGTTTTCGACGATCCTGAATACGCAGAGAAAGGACCTGTTCAAATGGGCCGGGCCTATTGCAAGTCTCGACCAGGTGTTTTACTCCTCTTCGCTGAACCCGATAAAACTCAATTCCCTCGATGATGCAAAAAGCATTGGGAAAATAGGGGTGCTGCAGGATTATGCCATCACCCAGTTCCTCATTGGTGAGGGTTTCACAAACCTTGTGAATTGTAATGACAATATTGATGCCTTTAACCGTTTGCTGACGGGGGAGATCGATCTTTTTCCATCAGACCGGATTACTGCCACTGCCGCACTTGAAACGATCAACCAATCAATCTATGCGGTTTCCGAACGTCTAACAATACGTACCGACCTGGTCTATTTTGCATTCAATAAAAAAATTCCGGATGATGTGGTGGCAGATTTCCAGAATCAATTAAACCGGCTTAAGGAGAATGGCAAAATGTTATCCCTTTACAGAAAATTCATGAACTCATCGGATTTTCCGGGAAGTTTCCAGGTATATACTGAGAACTATCCTCCCCTGACCTTCAGGGATGCCTATGGAAACATCACCGGTTTTGGCACCGAGGTGGTCAGGGAGATCATGAAAAAGAACAATCAGTTCGCCGACATCAGGCTGACACTGTGGAGCATCGGGTATGACCTGGCACAAAACAATCCGAATTTCTGTCTTTTCACGATGGACCGCACGCCAGGCCGTGATTCTCTTTTTCAATGGGTGGGACCACTGGGGACCAATACCACCTTTTTTTACACAAAAAACGGCTCCGGAATAACCATATCCTCGCTCGAAGAGGCAAAGAACCTTCCGGCAGTGGGTACGGTAGATTCTTGGTTCTCGGACCAATATCTGAGGTCGCTTGGGTTTACCAACCTGGTTTCGGATGGTGACCCGGTTTTAATGACCAAAAAGCTCATGTCGGGGCAGGTACAGGCATTCGTATGTTCCAGTGTCACCTTTCCTGATATTGTGCATGAATCAGGTTTCATGTCCAACCAGGTTGTTCCCTCCTTCCCGCTTATGTTTACCGACTATTACATTGCATTTTCAAAAAACACACCGGCAATAATTGTCAATCAGTGGCAACAGGCGTTGGATGAGTTGAAGGCGGATGGGACATATGGGGAGATTTACAGGAAATGGTTTAATTGAGGTAGCGAGGTAGCGAGGTAGCGAAATAGCGAAATAGCGAGGTAGCGAAATGGTGAAAAATTGGCTGGTTACCAGCCTGTTGAGATGCTGCCGTCGATGATGCCGGCTTTGATGTTTTCGATGGCAAGTTTCATGCTATCGGGTATCTGTGATTCATAATCATGCCAGGGAGCCAGCTGTACACCCTGGTTCGACAGGTTGCCGGTGTAAATGCCACCGCCGATGAAGCGACCATAAATAAATGATTTGATAACGGCGTAAATGGCATTGTCAAGGCTTTTCATGGCAGAGGAAATCAGGATACCGGAAACCTCCGGAACTGATATGAACTGATCCACATCAACCCCAACGCCCTGCTTTTCGAGTTCCATTGCTTTGAACAATGCCCCGTTCCCCGTTTGTCCGCCCACACCAAACATCACATCGGCCCCTATTGCAAAGAGACTGTCGGCAAGATGTCCGCCCAGCCCCGAATCAATGAACGTCCCGGCATAAACCCCATGATGGGCTACAGTTTTTCCATATTCCAGGTTAAACCGTTCGACCCCATTCAGGAAAGGCTCTGTAAACTGCATAACCGGCGGGATCGGAAAGGCGCCAACGAATCCCACTGCCGGGTTTTCGATGTCATGAACATCGGCCCACCATGCTGATAAAAATCCCAATGGATATGCAACTTCATCCACATCGAACAAAATGCTGACCGTATTGGCCCGGCGTGGCGACAATTCAGCATCAACGAGAACGAACTTCGTTCCAGGGTAGTTATTTGCTGACGCTGCAACGGCATCGTTCCACATATATCCAACGGCGATAATTAAATCGAAGTTCTGATTAGCGAAGTATTCAAGCCTTTCCTGATAGGTGGTGGTAGTGGTATCAATGTTATAATCACATTCGAGGCTGAAGTCCGTTTTTGCCTTTTCGAGACCGGTTTTACAGCTTTGAAGGAATGCACCATCATCGAAGGTGATACCCTGAGCCAGCATCGCTACCCTTATTTTTTGGTGTGATGTGTTGTCTTCTTTCTTGCAGGAAGGTATGACCCACAGGGCTCCAAGTAATAGCATGAAAAGATAGCCTGAAAGTTGATACATTGGAAGCAAATTTGCGGCAAAATTAAGAAAATAGGGGAGAAGAAGGCAAAGTTTAACAGGCAGCAAATTATATATATCTTTGTTTGCATATACCTTTCATCCATTTCATTCTTACTGCAACCAAACTACAGAGCTGCATGGTGACAATGACTTTCAACCAAATCATCCTTTTTTCCTTTTTAACTGTCGTTGCCGTCATTCTTTTATCGGGATACCTTGTAAGGATTTACCGGATTAAAAGTGCAAGTAACAAGACAGCTGAGCCCCAGGTAACACGGAAGATAGAACTTGAGTTAAAGGGGGATATCTTCGAACTGGACAAACTGGCCATTATTCTTGAAGATCTTGTGCGTTACCAGGTTCCGGTCAAAACAATTCTTGATCTGAATATTATCCTGGAGGAGGTTTATACAAGTATTGTCAACCACCAGGAAGAGGGCCAGCCTGACAGGAAGGTTCACATTGTGTTGACGTTGGAGCCCGGCCAGATCGTGGCATGCATCAGGGACAGCAATGAAGAATTTAATCCTACGGTGATGCCCCGGATCGATTTGAATGCTCCCATCGAGGAAATTTCCTTCCAGGGACTGGGC
>Ga0247840_10008959_pt1 | contig 13163 bp, 9 predicted proteins | sample LaCruzMarch2015__FD_192404 | JGI IMG/M metagenome (GOLD analysis project Ga0247840, IMG submission 192404) | Freshwater microbial communities from meromictic Lake La Cruz, Castile-La Mancha, Spain - LaCruzMarch2015_17m | ecosystem: Environmental > Aquatic > Freshwater > Lake | place: Spain...
GGTAGGCGGTAAAACGCAAGTTCAAAGCAGACGCTTTCAGAATAGCAAACGAAAAACAACTTAATGCTCAAGCAATACTAGGGTTAAGCCCATCAGCATTCAAACCAGCAACACCACCTAAACCCCAATTGCCGCCACCAACTGGCGCAATACCACCAGCAGACGGCGGCGGCGGTGCAGGTAAAGAACCTAAAGAGAAAAAAATAAAGGCGGCAAAAGAAATTTTAGATATTAGCAAAGAAGAATCTACATTAAGAGCGCAACTTGCACTTTATACAGCTCAAGAAGATTTATATGCTCAAGCGTTATTAACAAAAGAATTGGCAATATTCAAAGCTAAGCAAGATCAAATTGGGCCAAATGAAAGAAAATTAGCAATATTTGAAGCTGAAGTAAATTATGTAAAAATCATAAATGATTTGGAAAAACAAAAAACAGACCAATTGCAAGCTCAAACCGACTTAAATTTGCAACGAATGCAACCATTGCAAGATGAACTTGCCCTTATGCAAGCGCGTCTTGCTGGTAACGAAGCAGAAGTAATGCTTAGGATTCAAATCCGCGATATTATGGCTGGCACTTCTGGTTTGTCACAGCAAGATGTTACAAATACATTAAATCAAATTAATGCCACTAAGCAGCTATTAACCGAAAAGGAAAAAATTGCTAATTTAGTACAAAACATTGGCTCCAGCATTGAAAGCGGAATTGTTGGTGCTATTGATGGTGCGATCACTGGTGCTAAGAGTTTGCAAGAAAGCTTAGCTGATATATTGAAAGATATTGGCAGGATGCTTATATCATTTGGCGTTAAAACATTACTCAGTTCAATTAGCCCGACTATAGACGGCACTAAGATTTTTGGCGGCGGTAAAGCTGCTGGCGGCCCGGTAAGCAGCAACAGCACCTACATGGTTGGCGAAAAGGGGCCTGAGCTATTCGTGCCAAGTTCTAGCGGTACGATTATTCCAGCCGATGCAACCGAAGCACTTTTAGCTTCTCGCAATGCACTTAGATCATCTTCCACTTCAGGCCCCACCAGTGCATTTGAAGAAAACCGTCAAATGCTTGATGCTAATGCTTCAGTTTCACGCGAACGTTATATTGAAAAAACACTTAGCTCTGGCGCCAGTAGCACAGAAATTAAATACAGTAGAGTTGGTAGTGGCGACTTACCATTTGTAACGGAAGCTGACATGTTACAAGCTAGTCGCACTGCTGCACAAGAAGGTGCTCGAATGGGGCAGCAACGTACACTAGCAGCATTAAAAAACAATCCAGGCGCTAGACGAGCGATTGGTATTTAATCATGATTGCAATTGGCACCTACGTTCGGTTTCAGTTATCTACTGGAGCAGCAACTGGATACGCATTCCAAAATTTTCATGCAAATGAAGCAAGAAATTACCAAGGTGAATCTCATGTTTACGCTGGATTTGGTTTTAGTGGTAGCACAGTTGATTTACAGGGTAGCAACATTCGTGCTTCTTTAGTATTTGCAGTAAGCCAATTACTATTAAATTTTATTCAAGAAGCCGCTGATAGCCGATGGATTATCCGCGTCAATACAGTTTGGTTAGACCCTGATACGTATGATGAAACTAGCAATTATACTGAGGAGACATACCAAGTGACTGGTTATCAGCATGATGGCAGTCGGCTATCATTAGATTTAAGCAGCCCTCTTGACGCTGTGTCAGGTCAAGCTCCACGCCGTGTGCTAAACCAAGCCTTAGTAGGATCACTTCCTGCTACAGGTCAAATCACTTTCGTATAATGCTTAGCCCAAACGACAAACCAATTGCCTTATTGCCTCAAGACAAAGAGTTGATGGCAGTATTAGGCATTAGTGAAGCTGAGTATCGACAATTTTTACGGGCATGTTCAAAGTGCAGCCAAATTAAACCAGGCGAACCCACGTATTTTCTTATCATACCATTTTTAATACAGCTAGCGATTGGTTTGGTATTATCTTATGTCGCAACATTGCTATTTCGACCTAAGGCACCAGGGCAAGCACGTTCAGTTGATATAAGGCAAAATTCTATACCAGGTCAAAATATTGTAGGTCGTTCTGAATATGCACCAAAAGCTGGTTTTGACTCACTGCAAAATGTAGTTGAACTCGGTTCTGCTATCCCACTTGTATATGCAAAACGCGAAACTATTGATGGCATTACTTATGGCGGTGTGCGAGTTAATACTAATTTAATCTGGAGCCAAATGCAGTCGCAAGGCGGCGGCCAAATGCTACGTGCTGTATTTTTAATATCAGAAGCTACTTTAGGTGAAGTTGATCCTGCTCAATTTGCTTTTGGTGACAACATCTTGGGAGGTTATGATTTAGCAGCAGCTAATGACACTAGCAGTCGTATTACTTTATACGTATCAAAAGATGGTGGGCGAATAGTTAGTGCTGATCGAGTGGCAGGACGTACTGCTGCGAATGATACAGGCAATGCAGAAAATAATGGTGGCACTGATGTGTTCCAATCTATTGGAATGAATGGCGAATGGACAACTAATTTCTGCTACGCATCCAAACCAAGCACACAAACAAAATTTGGTGTTTATCAATTAATCGGCAATGGTTTTGGTTTTAGAACGAATCCGCAATTAAGACCTGCCGTAACAATTAAAACGATACCAGCAGGCAAAAAAGAACGTGGTGATGTACAGCTATTATGTTATCCTGATGGCGTTAGCATAGCGCAGCGTAATAAATACAATACATTATTTAGTAGTCGTAGTGGGGTCACGCATAAGAACAATGTTCCCACAAGTGGTGCAGTTAATCTTGCTGTTGGTGATACCATCACTTATACGCTTGAATCAAGCAGTGAATCAAACACAACATTTATTGGCATCCAAGCATCAGGGCCAAGCCATGTTGAAACATGCCGCGATGTAGCGCAAACAGTATCTGGCCGCCAACGTGGATGGGATGATGCTTTAACTATTGGTGAGTTATACAAACTAGGTAGCGCATTACTAGTATGTGAATCACGATCACCTGCTGATGAAGTATTTGCATCTGAAGTGGATCAGGAGCCTGTTGGCGGCGGGCAAGGAATAACAGTTGTTTTGCGTACTGTAAAAGCAGGTCAAGCAGTTCTTAACCCTACTAACGGCACCACAACAGCCACCAGCAGCTCACACCTGTTCAAAGTGGCAATTGCATCATTTGTTATCCCACGATCAGCACAAGTGGTTGAACTGGGTTTACGTAGTGTTGTTGGCATTAGAATTAACGGCCTTTGCAATTTTAGGGATTCATTAAGCCAATCAGAAATAGATGGTCGTGCTTGCTTATATTACAATTTCCAAATATACACACCAGACCAAGTGCTGGAGCTTAGCACTTACCAATCTGGTTCATATAGCGGTGCAGAGATACGCTATTCATTCTTTAAGATTGGCTATCGCATTGCTGGCAGTGATGCTGAATATATTTACTTAGATCAATGCTTTGGCGTACGAGGTCTTACGCAACAAAACATTTATAATTTTATTCGTTTACAAATGCCATCAGTACAACGATGGGAATTTCGCATTGAACCAATAACTGGCTGGGAAATCAGAGCATCTGTTGCCACTGGTAATTTGGAAGTATTAGACGCTAGGGTTAGCGGCTACAGAACGGTTACATCTGGTAATGGTGCAAATATAATAACAGCTTCTTTTAGTGGTGAACCTGTAGCCCGTAGTGCTGATACATTTGCTATTGCTGCTACAAGGGACAAAGGGCTAGGCGTTACGCTAGGAGACAGTAATGATTATGCTGATAGCTACGGTAAATTAGCGGAAGATTATATTTTAGAAGAATTACAAACAACAGCTACATCTCCAGAGCATGAAGTGGTATATGTGAATAGTTTTGCTGTTAATCCAAGTGTACCAACTTACGATGACCTAGCACTGGTAGGTGTTAATCTACGTAGCAATACTGAATTTAGCCAGCTTAGCCAGTTATCAGTTTATGTAAATGAAGGCATCGAAAGCATCCATACATTCCCAGAAGTGTTTGAAGATATACTTACAAACAATCGCTATGGCGTGGGTTCAATTTTAAGTAGCCAACAAGTAGATAGTGCTAGTTTTGCTGAATGTGCCACATGGACTCGCAGTCGCAAGTATTTCTTTGATGGTGCATTAGCGCAGCCAGTTAATTTAAGACAATGGGGCAGTCAAACAGCAGGTTATTTCCTGCTAGACCTTGTGGTGCGCAATGGTAAATTTGCATTGCAGCCAGCGGTATATTTTGATGCACCAGAACCTATAACAAATTTGTATACGGCTGGTAATATTTTAGAAGGTTCGTTTGAATTTGTTTATGGCGATTCAGACCAGCGAACACCAAATCGTGTATCAGTAAAATGGCGGCAAGAAAAAGCAAGCAGTGATGAATCATCCAGAGGTTTGTTTCCGGTTATTCGTGAAATTACCGTAAGGGAAGCAAGCACTCCTGCCGATGCACCATTGGAAGCATTAGATTTAACAGATTTTTGTACTAGCGAATATCATGCAATTGATGTAGCAAAATATCTATGCCGTGGCCGTAGATTAACCACACACTCAGTACGATTCAAAACCATACCATCAGAAGCGGCCCTTGAAGTGGGGCGTTGCTTTAAGCTTGGTCTAGAAACTGTTTCTTATAATCAACCGCGAAATGGCGCTATTGATTCTAACGGTAATATTACTACAACTGAACCATTAGCAGATGGCACTTATACAGTATTAATGTGGCAAGGCAATGGCAACAATCAAATTGACGAAGTGCAGTTAGTTGTACAAAATCAAATTACTCCAATTTATCGTAGTGCTGTATTTTGCGTTAAAGAATCAAGTGTTGAAACACGCGCTTATAAAGTACAAAGTTTAGGATTTGATGAAGATGGCAACATACAAGTTGAAGCCACTTACTTCCCATTAGATGCTGCTGGTTACAGCGAAATTGTAAGTGGATGGGAAGTGCCTAATAATTGGATAATTGAAGGGCAACTTGGCACCAGTGAAGATCCAAGCAATACTACTAGCGCATTTACAGGGGTATCAATTATCGGCCCTGGTACAGTTACAGTCAATAGTGCCAGTAGTTTTAGCGCATTAATTAGCGGTGGTGCAGGCACTTATAGCTATGCCTGGAGTGGAGCGGGCGTCACATTTGGCAGCGCAAGCAGTGCAACAACTACAGTTACAGCTACTAGCTCAGGCAGCAAAACAATTTTATGCGCAGTTACTAAAAGCGGCAGCACATTATCAGCAAGCAAAACAATTACCGCTGTTACGGCTACTACAGTTACATCCATCGGTACGGTGACGATAACAGGAGATGCTACAGCAACTGCAACTGTGGCAAAAAACTATAGTGTTAGTTATACAAGTAAACCAGCAGCAACAGCAGCCGGTTCATTTGTTATAGGTCAATCTTATCAAATTGTTTCTGTTGGCAGTACAGACTTTACCACCATTGGAGCTGCTAGTAATACAGTAGGCGTTGTATTCACGGCAACAGGCGTAGGTAGCGGTACAGGCACCGCAGACTCATTAGGTGTTGTATTTATTACATGGAGCTGGACATCTGCAACAGTTGGAGCAAATGCGGCAATTGTTAATTCAGGAGCACTCCGCGCTACAATTACATTTGATACAGCAGGCACCTATGTGGTGAGCTGTCGGATTAGTTCCCCAACGGCAAACGACAGCCCCATCACCCAAACCAAAACGGTAACTGTAACGTGACGATAGCATTTCCAGCTTTGACGCCTAGCGCTAGGCATATTACATTAGGTCAATATGCAGTGCAAAGATTTGTTTCAATCGCTGGCACTGGTACGTCTAGGATCTATGGATCACAACCATTTAATTCTTCGCTCGAACTGGAATTTGCTAATATTACAGACGCAGAGGTAGTTTTAATAGTACAAGCATACGAAGCAGCGCGTGGATCATACGAGGTGTTAAGCCTGCCTCTGACTATATGGGAAGGCGTAGAGTCTGAAATGCAGGTGCTATTGCAACGTGATTACGTATGGCGTTTTGCTGAGCAACCATCAATCAACTCTGTGGCTCCTAATACCAGTAGCATATCAGTTAGACTAGATGGGCAGAGGGACGGCTAATGGCAGTTTTAACTGGTGCTAATGGCGAACTACGCTACAACGGCATTCGCATTGCGCGATGCAAGGATTTTTCTATTGATGTATCGCGTGACGCTTTAGAGACCACTTCCATTGGTTCATACGATAGGACCTACGTAGAAGGTATGCGAGGTGCTACAGGTAGTGCAACCGTTATTTATGATAAAGATGATGTAGCCACCATGGGATTGGTTAATGATGTTTTTATTAATAATAGTGGCGATAAAGCTGTTTCTATGATTCTAAATACAACAACAGGCAACGCATTACAATTCAGGGCACTTCTTACGCAAATAAGCATTCCTGTATCGGTTGGAGAAGTAGTTGCTTGTAGTGTTAGTTTTCAAATCACGGGACCATTTGAAGGTACGCTCTAATGGCTGTTCTTGGTCATGGCGGTCGATTACGCCTTAAACGAGAAGTACCAGAACCTATTGTTTTAAGATCGGATGATTTGTATGTAGCCTCTAACTCAATTTTTATGCGTAACCCTGCTTTTTGGAGCGGGGATCAAATTACTTTAAGTTGTATTAACGGGTTGCCTATTGATGTAAGCGGCGGTGGCCCAGACTGCCCCGACGGGTATGGCACTTACTGTGGTGGGGATTGGTTTATAGGAAGCAACCGCGATCATATTGTAACTGACGCTAGTAATTTTTACGATGCTAACAATGCAGTACAATTTTATATGCGGCAAGAAGAAAGCGGCATTACCACTAGCATTACCTATTATATTTATAGAGATCAACTGGATCGCATTAGTTTTTATTCAACAAGAGCAGCAGCTCTTAAGGGCGCGACAGCAGAACGCACAACTTTATACAAAGTAGATTTTAATACTCTAAGTGTTTCATCGGCTGGCACTACTGAATACGAAAATGCAATTGCCGTATGTTCTATTGATATTGGTACCTACGCATTTAGTGATGTGCAGGATAAAGCGACATTAATTTCAATCTGTGATTTTGCATCAGACTTTGAGGAGCCCGTAAATTTTGAATACAGCACTGCTTATGTGACATTAGTTGATGTTAACAAGTGGGTGGTACAAGCACAATTAACAGAATGGGCATTGAATTTAACAGCACCTGAAGTAGACATTACTGCTGTAGGTGAAAAGTTTGGTGATTCTGTTAAATCCTTAGTAACAGGCGGTGGAACAATGGACTTTTTAATTGATAGATTAGCAACAGGCGAAAATGAAGCAGATTCAACTGTATTGTTAAATTTACTATTACTAACAGAAAAAGGATGTAAAGCAAGAGCAGAATTTTATATGATCGTAAGCAGGCCCGAAGGTGCTGCTGGGGTGCTGCCTGGTGATTTGTTTTACGAAACTGAACTGCTGGTTACTTCTGTTGCAGTCAACACAAGGGCAACAGAAATAATCGCAGGTTCGCTTAATTTTGTTACAGTAGGAGAGATTGCATTGCGGATGGGTACAAATTGACCAATCCAACGGCATTGTATAGACTAGAGTACAAGTTGGCAATTGTGGCATTATGACCAAGATCGTCCGTGGGGGCCAAAGCGGCGCTCTTGACCACATCAACAGTTCACAATCGGTGTTCAGAACACAGATTGCAGCCTTAACCGATGCCGTCAGACAACTAGGTGGTGCGGCTGAAATTGGCGCTGGTGCTGTTACCAATGACCCGTTGTCGGCTCCTTATGTTTTATATGTAAACCCATTCACGGGCAGCGATAAATTTGTTAGTGGCGAATACAGCACCAATGGCAGCGCCACTCAACGAATTGCATTGCAACGACTTGAATGCGGTTACACCGAAGCACGGCCATTCCGTTCAATCAGTCGTGCCATTATTGAAGCTGGTATTATTACAGCTAAATCTTATTATCAAAATCCTCTTGCTAATGCTGATCTAGTTAGTATCATACTCGCGCCTGGTGTCTCAATCCTGTTAAATGGCGAAGGCAACGCTAGCGTTCCCGAATGGGCATCCGGCAAAGATCCAACTAATAGCGAATTGCAAGCATTTAACCCTGCTGCTACAGGTGGTATTATCTTACCTCGCGGCGTGTCGCTATGCGGAATAGATTTACGTAAAACAATTTTTCGGCCTGATACTGTACCAAGTGTTACTGACGAAACAAACAATACCAGTAACCGACGTGCTATTTTCAAGGTTACTGGTACTGGTTATTATTTTGGATTTACTTTTAAGGACAAAGAGGGAAGCACAAGCAGCCATCATTTACTTAGTTGCTTTGAGTTTGCAAGTAAAAATGAACTTGATGAGTTTTATGCTAAAATTCGCAGTGCTTTTGCAGGCGCTAGCAACACAGGAGGTCTTGATACCGCGTTAGCTGTTACCCGTATCGGCGAATATCAAATTGTTGGCGCACGTCCTTCTAGCGGCGATCAGGGTATTGACACAGATACTACATTATCGGCTAGTCCTTATATTTTTAACTGCTCAATCCGATCTAACTATGGTCTTTGCGGCATTTTTGCTGATGGCAGCAAGGCAACAGGGTTCCGCTCGATGGTGGTGGCGCAGTTTACAGGCGTTAGCTTGCAACGCGATCTTAGCTGTTGGCAAAAATACGACGCTGCACAAAGCCCCATGTGGGGCGCTTATTTTGCTAATTACGCCGCTTATGTCAATGCTAATCCTAATAATGTGCGAATGCACCCTGCCCGGCGTAGTTTTCACATACGTGCAATTAACAGCGCAGTAATTCAAGAAGTATCAGTGTTTGCGATTGGGCAAGGTATTCACCATTGGGTTCAAACCGGAGGCGAGTTAACCGTTACCAATAGCAATAGTAATTTTGGTGGTTGTGCAGCTTTAGCCGAAGGTTACCAATCCACTGCTTATGTTGCTGATGTTAACTGGAACATAGGAACACTGCGAGTTGCCAACAACCTTGCAGAAAAAACTAACAACGTCCGCAAGGTATATTTAGGTACTATTGCAAATGGTGTAGCTGACAATGCCACAACTATTATTCTTACTGAAGCGCTTGCAAACAGCGGTAAAAATCCTGGTGTGCCGCAAATCCTTGATCGTGATGGTTACACGTTACGACATAATTCATATATATGGGTTGAAAATTCACGCGGTTTGGATTACCGTGCTCAGTTAGTAGCCACTCCTTGGAGTAGTGCTACTCCTGCCAATATCGTTATTAGTGGCGCTTTTAGCAACCAAGATGGCATAATCCCTGGGGCCTCAATTGTCAACGACCAAGGATATAACACCGGCCAGACTTGGCCTGCTCTTGCTGGATCGCGCATTTATATTCGACGTGTGCAAGATTCACGCAATACCAATGAGCGGCGCTACTCCTTACGTTGTAATAATACTGATACTACATCACGCACACCTGTGCGCGATTTTATACTTCAGACTAAACCTGGTAGCGGTAGTGTTACCAGTTTAATTCCTGATAGCAATTTAATTGTGGTTTCAAATGCAATAACAATTAGTTCCGATGGTGCGGGCGCAAATCGCTCTGCTTCTGTTGAACTGCGTCGTAATAACTCGCCCAACATTTGGGTTAGCAACACTTTGTATCGTTTAGGGGACACTGTTAAATATCAAAACAAAACATTTAGTTGCGTTGCTCAAAATAAAGACACAGCTTTTACTGTAAGTAATTGGGCTGAAAGTTATGTCCACATGGAGGAGGAATATCGGCCCGAAGATTACTGGAAAAATACACAGCCTTCAATTATATTTAATAATGATACAGACAGTAATGATAATACCGTTAATTGCGGTTACAACTTTACAACTGTATGGAGCACAGATTCCGAAATTCAAACGCAATACCGCACCGCAACAGATTATCGAGGTTTACATTTGTTACTAACCAGCCTCGGTTTTAGTAGCGTTGATTCACACACAATTTTACTCCCGCGTATTGAAAGTAGTCGTGAACGCAATCCAGATACAGCTCTTGATGGTATTGCAGCGCCTAGTGGCGCGGCCACGGCGTGGGACAACTGGGCTATTGAATTTCGTCGCCCTAGTAATATCCGTTTATTCGGCCAAGCTTACGAATGGGCAGGTTATCTTAATTATAGTAAAGCGTTACCTGAATATCAAGGTGAATTAGATCCGCTTAATAAATTTACTTATTATTTTACCAACAAAAATGGTGGGCGTGTTTATGGGAGTGGTTTTAATGAAGATGGTTTTCTTGTTACACCACAGGGGTTGCAAGATGTCGCTACTGGGGCTGAGGTTGCATTTGAAAGCATTGGGGATAGCGATGTACCAATTGACGAAATTGATTTCCCCACTTTTTACGATTCCCTAAATGTAAACAATTTAACGATTAACACGGAACTTAATTTAAATAGTAGCAGTATAAGTGGCACACCGGTTTGGGAAGGCGGTTTTGGGGGGGCATTGCCAGTATTACCAGTTGCATCAACAACGCAAACAGGCATTATTGAAATTGCGACTGCTAGTGAGGTACAAGAGTTCTTACGTAACGATCTTGCAGTTACACCTAACACATTAATCCAAGCCTTGGGTGATGCAATTAAAAGTGTGGTAAATCTGCGCATAAGTTTATCTAGCACCAGTTCGGTGCCAAATGGCAATCAACTTAATAGCACAAATGTTTACATACACCCACTGAATGGTAACGAAGTAGCTTTGTACAGCACCGCATCATTAAGGTGGCAGGTAGTGCGGTTTAATGGCGTTCAGACGATTAGTTTGTCAACAGCTAATAGCGCCAATACTAACTACGACATATATCTATATAACAATGGTTCTGTGTTAACGCCTGTATTGGCACTTGAATATGTGGCGTGGACTAATGACACAACACCGCCAACACGGAGCGTTCAGGATGGTGTCCGTGTACGTTATAACAACCCAAGCCGCCGACTAATAGGCGTGGTGCGCACTACAAGCGCCGGTACAAGTACGATTGATCTTGGTGGCGTAATTGCGGGCGGGTCAAGTGCTGATTACCCTCGCATGTATCTTGCTAATCTATATAATTTATATGATGCCCGTGCTGTATATTTCTTCGGTTCAAGTTGGACCACACTAACGGAAGATTGGGCCGTGCCCCCTGCGGCAATTTATAGTACAGCACCAAGAATCAGCTGGGTCCAAGCTTCTCAAACTTTAACAACAGTATTTATGGACGTATATAATAATACTGGAGGTACTATTCTTATTGCGTATGTTGCTCCAGGTATTGATACCACCTCTTCCCCCCCAACAGACGCTTTTTATGGTGAAACCCAAGGTGATAACCAAACAGTAGGTTCACAATGGGCGCGAGCACTGAGTGCCGGTAAGCATGATGTTTATTACTTATACAAAGCGTTTGGCGGAGGAACGAGTACAATTAACGAACATCCTGCCCATGGCACTATTCTTATCGCCAAGATATAGCAATTTTTGCTGATTCTGTTAGCATGGGCATGGGGCTGGTATAGCCTCCTTGTCCTTTGGAGGTATTCCATGGCTTTACAGATTATTTTAAAAAATTCCAGTGTATCAGGCAACGAGCCTACTGCTGGCCAACTAGCTAATGGTGAATTAGCACTTAACTATCACGCCGATGGTCCATTTATAACCTGCAAGGATACAGCAGGTGTGGTTCGCAAGGTTACAGGCGTATGGGTAAATGCTACAGCGCCTAGTTCGCCAACACCTGGCGAAATGTGGCTTGACATTTCAATTAACCCGGCGCAGTTTAAGATTTACAAAGACGCAGGCGATGCTTGGCTAACGGTGTGAACCAAATGCCCGGTGCTAGACTGGCACTAAACACAGACTTTTATGATCTATCCCGCCACCTATGACATCACCATATTGCAAAACGCAACATGGCGTGGATCATTTCGTGCCACACAAAACCGGCAAGCTTTAACCAGTATTACAATTGCTGGCACCACGCCTACGTTTAACGTTCCATGTCACGGTTTAACAGCAACTACTAAAGTCGTATTTACAGGTGGTGATGACATCCCGTGTGGGTTTTCATTAAATACAGTTTATTATGTAATTGCTGCTGGATTAACTACTGACGCATTTCAAGTTTCCGCAACTAGCGGCGGAGGAACTATATCAGTTACTGGCACTGCATCAGGTGATTTTTATGTTGCAACTCCTCTTGATATAACAGGTTATACCGCTGATGCTGATGTAAAAGGCTTAATTACTAATACATTAGTTGGTACTTTTACGCCAACCATTACTAGCGCAACTGATGGGGCATTTGAATTGGTGATGTCGCCTGCTACATCGCTAGCAATTGAGGTGGGTAGTTATGGCTGGGACGTAAGTTTAACTCAGAGCGGTGGTGAGCGTTATTATTGGGTTACAGGCGTTGCCACTGTTCAACGCACCTATTCACGGACTTAAACCATGGCCGACATACAGATTGCAGTTATTGACGAAAAGGACACGCAGATCGCCTTGGCAGTGCCTGGTATTCAAGGGCCAGCAGGTGCTATTTCTTCAGGAGGTAGTGCAAACCAAGTATTTTATAAAGTCAGTAGCACAAATTACGATGCGGGCTGGACTTTTATTGGTAATGCAAACGTAGATGCATCCGCAGAAATTGCCGTCAGCAAACTAGCAGATGGTTCAGCAAGGCAATTGCTTCAAACTGATGCTGCTGGTACTGGCGTTGAATGGGCCAGCAATATTGACATCCCTGGCACGTTAGACGTTACCAGTGCAGCAACATTTGATAGCACTGTTGCTGTAACTGGGGCACTAACCAAGAGTGGCAGCAATGTAGTAACCGTTGGTGACACTGGCACGGTTACCAGCACGATGATTCTTGATGGGACGATTTCAAATGCTGACATAAACGCATCTGCTGCAATTGTAGATACAAAACTTGCTACTATTACAACTGCGAGTAAGGTAAGCAACTCTGCTACTACTGCCACCAACGCCAACACTGCATCTGCAATTGTTGCCCGTGATGCAAGCGGTAATTTTACAGCAGGTACAATCACGGCCGATCTTACTGGCACAGCATCACTTGCTACTAGCGCTGCTGCTTGTA
>Ga0247840_10008960_pt1 | contig 13162 bp, 7 predicted proteins | sample LaCruzMarch2015__FD_192404 | JGI IMG/M metagenome (GOLD analysis project Ga0247840, IMG submission 192404) | Freshwater microbial communities from meromictic Lake La Cruz, Castile-La Mancha, Spain - LaCruzMarch2015_17m | ecosystem: Environmental > Aquatic > Freshwater > Lake | place: Spain...
TACACATTTTCTTGCAATTTTAACGTATCTTTTTTGAATATTTATCAACACATATTTGTTGATAATCACTGTTTTATGACGTTTTTAAGGAGCGACTAAATAGTTTTTAAAGAAGGACTTCTTTAGTTGGTTTTCTAATTTTTAAATTAATTTAGCTTATCAATAAGTCTAAAATACAAAATACACCATAAATTACACTTGCGATACCATTGGTAGTAAAAAATGCCAGATTAATCCGGTTTAAATTGTCTGTTTTTACAATCAAATGCTGATATAGTAATAAAAAGCTAAAAATGCTTCCACCAATCCAGTAATAGATATGCCAATCTCCAATGAAACCAATGACAATAATAAGAACAAAAGCTAATAAGTGCAAAATGTAAGAAAATCTCAACGATTTCTTTATTCCAATGCGTGCTGGAATCGACTTAAGTTGTTGTGATTTGTCAAAATCAATATCTTGCAAGGCGTAAATAATATCAAATCCACTTACCCAAAATAACACCATAAAAGATAACAACAATGGCAATATCGCAAATTTGCCACTAACAGCAATGTAAGCTCCAATAGGAGCCAATGCTAGCCCTAAACCCAGTACAATATGGCTGAAAGAGGTAAATCTTTTGCACATACTGTATCCTAAAATTACGATTAATGCAATTGGCGAAAGAAAAAATGCAAGCTTATTATCATTCAGAAAATAGGTAGTAATGATAAATAATACAGAATTAAGAATTACGAAAGCCAATGCTCTGTATGGTTTAATGATACCTGCCGGTATTTCTCTGTTGGCAGTTCGTATGTTGGCAGCATCAAATTTCCTATCAATAAACCGATTAAACCCCATAGCTGCATTGCGGGCAAATACCATACATAAAATAACCATCAACAAAGCTTCCCATCTGAAATGATTAAGAACTTCAACGCCCATAAAAAAACCTACCAATGCAAAAGGCATTGCAAAAATGGTATGTGCAAATTTTACAAGAGATAAATAATTTTTAAACTTTGGAATTATTTTGTTCACAATTATAAGCTTACTACCATTAATAGTTGTATAATCCATAGTGCAATCGCATTTCCTTTTCTTCGGGCGAAAGTGCGGCATAATCTGCTTTTTCCTTTTCTATTTTTTTGCGTTTTTCTTCTTCAATAGCATAAATATCATCCAAATATTTTTGTACTACTTTCTTTTTTAGAAAATCACGGGCAACAGATGGAAATAACTCAAGTAGCAATTCATCTTTCTCATTTTCTGCTAACTTTAAATTACCATATTCGGGAAAGACAGAATTTTCTTGTTTCTTATAATTTGTTGTATCGTAAGGAATTTCTTCTTTAACACCTGCAACTTTCATCCTGAATTCAGGGTCAATAGCTAGAGGTGTTTTGCCATAAGAACCTTTTACTAAATTTACAAACTGAATTGATTTTGTTGTATAAGGAGGTAAGCCCTTGTTTTCGTCAATCACGCAATTAACCGCTTGAACTCCGACAATTTGGCTAGTAGGTGTAACCAATGGAGGACAACCAGCAGCAACCCTGACCATAGGCACCAATTCCAAAACTCGGGGCAATAACTGATCTAATTTCAATTGTTTCAATTGAGCCAGCATATTCGTGTACATCCCCCCAGGTATTTCGGCATTTTTTACCATTTCGTCGGGAGCTGGGAAATTAAAGAATTTTTCAATGTCCTGAGTTACCTGCAACAATTCTTCTTCTTTGTGAGCTTTGGCAAAAGCTATCGCCATATCAAACATTTTATCTACTGAAGGAGGTAATTTGTCTTTGGTAATATCAAATTCAATCGGGAATAATTTATAACTGTCAAAATCGGCCATTTCGTGACGAATGGCTTTTAGTTCTTTATTAATTTTAACTACAACGTCAACATTTACACCAGTATCTAGTCCAAGTTTATCGGCAAATAGCTGGATAATCTCAAAAGCAGGTGCGGCAGGACCACCTGCAAAGTTCATGATAGAAGTATCTACAATATCCACTCCATTAACAATTGCCATCAACACAGCAGCTAAACCATAACCGGGTGTGCAATGTGTGTGGAAATCAATAGGTATATTTAGCTCTTTTTTCAATCGCGAAATTAATTCACCCGATTTATTAGGTGGTATCAATCCAGCCATATCTTTAACACTAATCATATCAGCTCCCATTGCTTCCAATTCTTTGGCTTTTCCCACAAAATAGTCAATAGTGAAAATATCGTGTGGCAAGGTTTTAAAATGAAGTAATGCTTTTATCTTTTGTTTGGAAGTAAACTTTGGATCAACGGTATAGCATATTGTACAATCGGCAATTCCACCATTTTTCTTAACATATTCAATGGTAGATTTCATATTGCTTACATCGTTCAATGCATCAAAAATACGCATAATGTCAATGCCAGATTGAACGGCATTGCGGTTAAATCCTTCGATAACTTCATCAGGATAGGGGTTGTAACCAAATAAATTACGTCCACGCGACAAAGCTGTTAGTTTGGAAGAGTCACCGATAGCGGCTTTTATTTTCTCAAGTCTTTCCCATGGATTTTCGTTCAAATAGCGCATGATAGAATCGGGAACAGCTCCACCCCATACTTCCATAGCATAAAAATTGGCTTCTTTAAACAATGGTAATACACGGTCCACTTGATCTTGTGTCATGCGGGTTGCAAATAAAGATTGCTGACCATCACGTAATGTTAAATCCCTGATTAATAGTTTTCTTTTCATAAAATCCTGGTTTGTAAAACTGAGAAAAATAGTATTTGTTAAAGAATGCAAATTTATAATTTATCTCTGATTTAAAAAGGACTTTCGGAATTATTTTAGGAAGAAAACTACTCTATTTTCAATTAATTAATCATCGTCTGTATTTATTCTTATTGCACCACCCATCGAAATACCCAACTTTATACCAAACTCTTTGTATTTGCTATTTTCAAAACTTGTAAATGCTTCTATTTTAAATATCTTTAGTATATTTTCGAGACCATAACCCAATTCGTAATAATGAGGTGAGTTTTCTGTTTTTAAGTAGTTGAAAGATATACTTTCACGAACACCTGCAATATTAAGCCAAAACGATTGTGTAAGTAAAAACTTCTTCATCGAAAGATTGAGATGTAAGCCACAATAAGCTCCTTGTGTGCTGTAAGTATAATAATCGAGGAGTCGGTAGGAGTTCATTGGATTTGTAAAATCAACGGCAATTTTACTTCCGTTGAAGTGTTTATAATCCGTAAAATAGAGTTGATTTTCAGCAAATGTATTTCCTGCAAAAGCCTTAAAGTTTAATGTACGGCGGTAGCCTTCAATCTGGTGATGTATGCTTGCTTCAAGACGATGAAAATCAATATCACTACCCAAAATACCTTTGAATCCTCCATTGTATTCAAATGAAATAATTGGGAATAAATCTAACATTGGCTCCTTTTTTCCATTCACTTTCCGATATTTTACAATGGGATGGTAATCTAATTTGAATGTTGCAGTAAATGCCTGATGTGTCGGGAACATTGTTGAAGAATCTTCGATATTGTAAGGAGCATTGGGTGAGTAGGGACGATCTTTTGATTGAATCCAACTAAAATTACTTTGATTAAATAGCGGGTTTCTTTCTGCCCATCCTATGGCTGTTTTAATTTTAATTTTATCAGAAAGAAATGTTTTAAATTCAATTTCAGCTAAATTATTTTGATAGATTTTCATATAATTCTTTCGTCCTAAAAGTGTAGTAATGGTGTTGAAAAATGGGAAAATGCCCTCTTCTTTATTAAATTGTTGAATTTTCCGACCCCCCTGAAGCTTAATGTAAGTTTTTTTATAATAGCTATTGTTAAAGTAATAGTAAAAACTACCGGCTGCCGAAAAGGTTTTGCTGCTAAAACCATATCTGATTTCTGGAACTATCTTCAATGAAGCATCGCGATTTACGATGTAACTCAACTTAACAGGAATATTCAGATTAAATCCTTCAACGGTATTAAAATTAAAATTGATCAGCGGCGAAGGATATTTGAGGCTCAATCGTTTATTTATAAAAAACATTTTCCCAAAAATAATGCCTCCAAGTGTCTTCCCGAAAATAGCAGAAGAAGCTGTATCGCTTTTTTTACTTTCTTTTATGCTGTCCATTTTAAACTCAAGACTGCGTTTATTTTCTGTAACAGTGAGTGGAATGGGACGGATTGAATCCCAGAACTGTGTGGTTTTTTTAAAAGCCATTGAATCGATTTTCATTGTATAATCACTTACCACCTCAGGTTCTTTAGCTTTCTTTTTAGCCTCTTTTTCATAGGCTTTCATCGTCCGTTTAAAATCGGAAAGCGTAAATTTGTCTTCCTCTTTTGGTGTTGAAGTGGTGTCAGCTGAAGATTGGGGGTTGCGTTTCTTTAGCTTTCGTTCTTCATCCAGGGCTTTTGCATATTCACGTTCAGTTTTTTCGTCAACCAGTGTGAGTTTGTCAAATTCAAGAGAATCGTTGATTTCCAACTGATAGTTACTTAAAGAAGCAAGATATTTCCAGTTTACTTTTACACCAAAAAAACTTCCTTTGATATTATATTGCTGATTGATGGGAACCCAGGTTTTATCGTTAACAGCTGCAAACATTTGATTGATTATAAATTCAAATCCCTGCACATGAGTTTTTAGATTGAAATTATACACACACCATAATTTATCGACTATATAAATATCCCCAATAAAAACGTTGCTTCCTTTGCTGCGCGGAATTACGCTGATTTTATGAATTTCGCTTCCTTTATCAATAAAAGTATTGAGAAGTTTAAACCTATAAAAAGAAAAAGCCGAAGGTGATAAGGGTGAAACTGTTCCTCCGAAATTAGGCTCGTAAATACTGGCATTGATAAAATCGGCTACCATAGATGCAGAACTGTCGTTGCTGTTGTCTCTTGCCGAAATTACCCTTTGTTCGTATTTATTGGGATAGTCGTAGCGAATATGATTATAAGACTCGTTGGTAAAATACTCTACAGTATCAAAACCTTCCGATTTAGCAAGTTTATAAACAAGTTTGGGTACTTTAATTTCACCAGCTCCTTTGATATATATATCCGCATCGTATGCTTTCACAATCATGCGATAATAATATGAAGCTGCTATTGCCTTTCGCATAATGCTATAGGCAGGATCTTCACTTGAAGCAACAATATTTACGGTTTTCAACTCTATCATCTGTTCGTTGAGCCGAATATCCAGATTAGAATAAGTTTGCTGAACCGATATAAGCTTACTCTCCGATTTATAACCCAAACAACGGAAATCAATGTGATATTCACCAGAGCGTGTCGGGTATTCAAAAAAACCGTTTTCATTGGCAACCGTTCCGGTTTTAAGTTCTTTAATGTAAAGAGTTGCATAAGCTAAGGGTTTGCCTTTGGCATCTTTAATATATCCTTTAATACCCGTTTGGGCACAAATGGGTGAGGATGCAAGAAACAATATAAAAGCAGCGATTAGTATGGTTTTTATTTGAAATAAGACTAAGATATTTTTGCTTGTAATCGGTTTAATTGTAATATCATTCATAAAGTTTGGGTTAATTGGCAGTCCAAAGATAGTATAAATTCAAAAATATATGTTTTATACGACGAATATTATTGTATAAATGTTACAATAGTTGAGATTTTGCATAGTTGTTCAATGTTTGTAAAACTGCATTGTTTTATAGGCTAAAAGCTAAAATCAAAGTATTGGAAAGCAGATAACAGATTAGGTCCTGCTTCGTAGCAAAGATATCATCTTATCATTTCTGATTCATTTCGTTAAACGGACGCGCCTTCGGGAATTTTGCGTTAAAAAAATCAATTCGGTTTGAATGTGGGAAGGCATGTGCAGCGCTCCCCGCTAAACTAAACAAAGATTTTGTTCTCAAACTTTTTTCTTGATAAAAAAGTTTGCAAAAAATCAAGACTGCAAATCATTTACTTCAAAACTACGCTTTTTAAATTCCCTGCGCAATACAAGCCGTAGCGAAATAAACTGAATTGCATTAATGTTTCTTTTATACCTTCGCTACTCATGTATTGCTTGCCAGTGCAAGCGCTATTTAAAAACCTTGTTTTGTAGCGTAAATGATTTGAGGTCGGTCCTGCTTCGTAGCAAAGATATCATCTTGTCATTTCTGATTCATTTCGTTAAAAGGACGCGCCTTCGGGAATTTTGCGTTAAAAAAATCAATTCGTTTTGAATGTGGGAAGGCATGTGCAGCGCTCCCCGCTAAACTAAACAAAGATTTTGTTCTCAAACTTTTTTCTTGATAAAAAAGTTTGCAAAAAATCAAGACTGCAAATCCTTTACTCCAAAACTACGTTTTTTAAATTCCCTGCGCAATACAAACCGTAGCGAAATAAACTGAATTGCATTAATGTTTCTTTTATACCTTCGCTACTCCCGTATTGCTTGCCATGCCAAACGCTATTTAAAAAACTTGTTTTGATACGTAAATGATTTGAGGTCGGTCCTGCATCGTAGCTAAGGATAATACTAATCAACCTCCTTATAACTCCAAGTATTCAAGGCACTAATTAATAACTCCTAACTTAAATTTCCATCACTTCCATTTTATATACTATTATTTTCGATTGCCATGCACATGGACGGATGCTTCTGAAACGTTTCCGACGTTGCTGGGACGAAGGACGGATGCCTTTGAAACGTTTCAGTGAAATATTTTTTTATTTGATTCTATTTTATCAGATATTAATTTGCTTAAGCAATTGGCAATAGCTTAAGTTAAATCAATTTATTTGTGAAACTGTTTCCCTCCGAAACCGGAAAAGTTTATCCCCAATAATATATCATGAATGATTATTTTGCTGTCAGGCATATAGGTAAAACGATAGCCCACACTGATAGGAGCTAAAAATCTCAACACATGCATTTCGCTGTTGATTTCGGCACCCAAAGATTGCACTTTTGTAGATGTGTTGTGGTAAGCTGCAATGGCTTTCCCATAAAATAAATTCATATCCAGTCGTTTCAGATATACCAGCGAACCCAGGCTAAAATCGGGGTAAAGCAATGGATAATAATAGCTGATAGATGCAGAATACAATTGCTCGTTGTTTAACGTAACGCTACCCAAGGGATAATTAATGATATCTGAATATGCATAATTATTGCTTCCGATACTGCGGTTTTGTGCGCCTCCATAAAATTTAAAACCATGATGCTTTATAACAGAAGGAAAATATAAATATGTTTCAATACTGCCTATATTTCCAAAGTCGCGGATTCCAAAGGGCGAATGACGAAAGTTTAATTCCAATGTTTGTCCCCATTTGGGATACAAATCTTTTGCACTTGTTTTCAAAAAATGGTAGGCATATATTCTGTAGTCGATAGTGTTAATTATTCCTTTCGTGAAAAAATATGGAGTAGTAACATCATGCGAAATGTTTATTAGCGTAGTATTTAGCGATGGTTGTAATTTTGTATAATATTTGCCTGTTGCAAACTGCAAGGGTATTTTAAATCCCAGTTTAAGATTCGTTTCACCAAAAGTAAAAGGATGACGACTGTAATCTTGTTTTATCAATAAACCTTTTCGTTGTCGGTAATCAATGCTTGCATCTATTACAGGGAAAAGCCCTTTGTAAGTATAATCTAAATAATACTTTCCTGTTTTTTCGGCTGTAAGATACTCATAACCGGCGGTTAAAAAAGAAGTGCTTAATAAGTTGTGCGACATAATTGAAACACCCGGTGCCGCCGATTGATTGTTTGCATCAATAGATAGGGGAGCCCAACTATGAAAGTTAAACAAATGATTTAGTTTCCGATAGTTTTTTACTTCATATTTTTTTACGTCCGTAGCATGGAAATCAATAACAGCTTTTTCTTGTTTGGCCAATTCGTTGGCTAAATTAAAACGCATAGTGTCTTTCATCTCCAGTGGTTTCCATAATTCAGTTTGTAAAGCTATGCTCACAATATCGTATCCATCGGCGGTATAATTTGCATACGCCAGTCGGTTTCCATCGAAAGAAACACAGGGGTCAGTAGCACCAAAAGTTGAAGATGTAATGCTAAATATTTTCAACGAAACCGTATCCATAGCATAAATATTATCTACACCGTCATAAGTGTCGTTGTAAATAATATAATCCTTAAAATAGGCAGCACCGCTTATTTCGCAGTGTGTGAAAGCATTTTTAAAATGTATTTTTCCATTATCCTGATGGTATTCGGCAAATGCTTTTCCATCCGTTAATATAGCTATCATAATAATACGCTGGTCATCATCACTCCAACTAGGAGTAGATAAAAAAGCATTTTGTGGAGAAGCCGCTTTGTTCAATAATTTTCCGGTGTTGGCATCCAATATTACCAGATAATATTTATTGCTTAAATCCACTTCAACGGCAGCTATTTTAGTAGCATCATGCGAAATACATGGTGCAAAGTATCTGGTTTTATGTGTAACTGATTTGTATTTCTTTGTTGCAATATTATATGTTTTAATTTCTGCATAACTTTGATGATCCCAACGTAAACCCGGAACTTCTTCTGCCCACGCTAACTTATCTATAGAAAAAGACAAGGTTTGCTGGAAATCATTCCCCTGTGTAAACACCTTGGATTCTTTTCCATGCTTATTAATCTTTACAAATTGTGGAATATCGTCCATCCCATATTTCAACGCAACAAATTCGCTATCGTTTATATAATTGGGGAATCGGTAATTTGTATAGTTTTTGTTTTTTCTGATTGTATGTGTTTTGAAATTATTAATTGTCTTGTTTTGAATTTCGTATCTCCATAAACTATCGAAAAAAGACAAGGATTCTTTATATATCCCGGTAGTAGTTTTTTTGCATGCTTTTTTCAGTCCTTGCGAAAAAGGTACAACCATGTATGGATTTCTGGCAACATTTTTCAATGTTTTGTCCCAAATATCCGCACCATATTTATACCTTGAATAGCCTACCAAATGATAACCCAATGTATATGGATCAGGCGTATAATCTTTATAGGAACCAAAAATTGCTTTGTTATAATTGTATTTTCCTTTTTCGATAAGTTGAGCTTTTAAATCCTGATTAAAACCAGGCAAACGACCTCTTCCTGATTTAGTCAATGCAGTTTCCATAACTACTGCATCACCTTCCAGAAACCAACGGGGTAAATATACACCAGCCACAGAACCTGTAGCAATTTCTCCAAAAGGAATACGCAATACATTCGTGATTCCTCTGTACATCTGACTAACTTGTACAGCATGTCTGTATTCGTGAATTGCCAATTGCTCTAACCAAGGTTGGGCATACATATCCTGTGGCGGACAAGTAAACCATTCGCTACGTTTGGGCGACCATGTAACAAAACCATTAGATACAACCGTTCGGTTGTGAAATACAATGGGAAGTTTTAAAGGTTTCCGACTTAAAGAAAGCGTATTGTAATCGTAAGCAAATTCCAAATAATTAGCAATGTAATTTGCTTGTACAGTAAAATCATTGGGAAATATTAATTGAAAATGAGGTGTATTAATTTGCTGCCATTTAACACTTGCAGGATCTTGCCCTGCATCGTAAAACTGAGCATTGATAGTATAGCTAAATAAAAAAAAGATTAAAAAGGCAATGAATTTGTTTTGAATTTTAATCATACTTATTATGTAAGTTGCTAAATTCCTGAAGCCAATACATCAATTATATGAATACATTTAATAGGCAGGTTTTGCTTTTTAATGTATGCATCCATGTGCATCAAACATGAAGCATCGGTAGATACTATGTATTCAGCACCTGTTTCTAAAGCATTCAGCACCTTTTGTTCGGCCATTGCTGTAGAAATAGATTCGTGTTTGATAGAAAAAGTACCACCAAAGCCACAACAAACATCGGTATCTTTCATTTCGATAAGCTGTAAGCCTTTAACTTGCTGTAAAAGCAAACGAGGTTCATCTTTAATTCCATATTCTCTTAATGCAGCACAAGAATCGTGATAAGTAACCTTATGATTGAAAGTAGCACCAACATTGGTAATTCTTAATACATTGACTACAAAATCGGAAAATTCAAATATATTCTTCTGCAATCTTCTGAACTCTAAATGATAGGCTGTATTATGGAATAATTTTCCATAATAATTTTTTATAAACCCAATACAAGATGCTGAACCTCCAACAATATAACGATCGTTAGGGAAATCAGTCAGAAATTTTTCGCCCATAGCACGTGCTTCATCCCAAAAGCCACTGTTAAAAGCCATTTGTCCGCAACATGTTTGATTAGGATTATAGTGTATTTCCTGTCCGAGCTTTTCAAGAATTTTAATCATATTAAACGCTGTTTCAGGGTAAATCTGATCAACAAAGCAAGGAACAAAAATATCTATTTGGTTATTCATAAGTGTATTGTAATATGTTGTATTTTTCAAACAAAAGTAAAGAAAAATAGTTGATTAAAAACTATATTTGAATATTTGTTTCATAAGTAGATGAAATTGTAATTGTTAAAACAAATAACCTACAGAGCAATTTACACCCCATAAATAATGCCCCCAGAGGCGGTTTCCTATTCTTCCTTTTATGTAATCTTCTACATTATCTTTAAACTCAGCTCCACCTGTCATATTTTCAGAAAATATAACACCAAGTTGGAAGTTGAAATCTATGCTCAAACTATTAAAAAATATTTGCTTAACTCCTGATTTCATATTTAAACCCATATGAGTTGTAATTATCTCTTTGTAGGGGTAACTATATTTACTTTGGGATTGATCTTCATAATTGTAGTATGAATAATTTCTGTTTATTTCATCAATATTTACATCGGCAGTACTTACAATAACATCAAATCCAACAGAAGTATATGCACCTAAGGGTGCAATGTGCGAAGATCTATACATGACAAAATCTCCCCCATAAGATTTGCAACTCATTTTTAATAAAGGACTAGTAGTATTGTCAGAATACCCTAACATTTTGTAATAGGTTTCAAAGCTTGAAGCATGAATTTGAATAGATTTATTTCGAGTTAAAACCCGCTCAAATTCTATAGAGTATTTGTCGTTAAAACTAAAATATCCGGATTCCCCATTTCTGTTAGGCATCACGAAAGAGCTTTTCATAAAAAGACCCAGTTTGAGAATATTCTTTTTCCCCATAAAGCCTGATACTTGAGAATGACTTGCATTGGTTAAAAATAAAAGGGAAATTATGATTATGATTGTAAATATTTTTTTCATTTCCGAGAGCTATTATTTGGTTTTTATTTGATTAAACGTATCGTATATTCTAGAATTCAAATAGGCTTTATTATCTGACATCTCAATAGCAGAAGAATTAATATACTCTGTATCTCCTGTTTCCATATTAATAAGTTTGTTGTAATATATAGTTTGAAATGCTGGTCGTGTAAAGTATTGTATTGTGAAGGGCCACATTACAGGACTTAAAGCTCCATACAAAAGCATTGAAAACGCCCGATTGTCAATACTGGAAATTTTGGCTGATATTACTCCTGTAATATTAAGATATTTGGTTTGATATTCATTGATTATAGGTTTTATTTCTTCGGAAAGGAACAAAACTTTTTCACAGTTTAAATCCCAATTAGAAAACTCATCTGTCCAATCGTTGAGCAATAAATGCTTGTTGTAAAGCGTTGTTCCATTTGCGTTAAATTCAGATGGTACTACTATTTCCATTGATAAGCCTACCTTTTTTGCATTTTTTTTAAGCAATTGAATAAAATTAAGTTGACTGCTTTCAGTATCGAAGAATTTTAGTTTTTGAGTTGATCGAAAATCAAACTTCATGTAAAAAGGATTATAAAGTAAAATTGAATCAATTCCTAATTTACAGCCCCAGTTTTTTTCTTTTCTGGTATAAACCAAGTCAGCTTCACTGTATAAATCTTCATCCTCTTCCTCCTCTCCGGTATATTCTTCTTGTTCTTCTTTGCTGAGTTTTGTTAACTCTTCTTTATTCTTATGCTTTGAATTCTCTAACTCTTCAACCGTTTGTTTAAATGTATTTAAAAAATCTTTATCTTTTAGCAAGTTAGCAAATATATAGCTGTAAAACTCATCTACTGTTTGTGTTTTCTTTTTCTTTTCAATGTTTCTAACTTTCGACGATTGTTTTTGAATACTATCTGTTTTAGGAGTTTCTATTATTAAAGTATCACCGGCTTTATGTATTTGAGCAATGTTAGAAAACATCGAAAGTTTGGCTTTGTTTCTCCAAACCAATTCTTTAAACAAATCGTCTTTAATATTATTCAAATAATTATCGTTAGGATATTTTTGATGTGCTTTCCAAACATAACGAAGTGCCAACGCATTTAATTCATTTTTTTTAAGATTTTTGAACAAGGAAACCACTGCATGTATTTCGCCTTCTGATTTTTTTTCGGAGGGGATTACGTCTCCAATATTATCACGGTTTTTATATTTTACCATTCCATATAACGATCCGGAAAGAACTTGATCGAGAAATAAATTATTTGGATAGTCTTTTTTCATAAGCCAAGCATTATAAAACGACATAGCGTAATTATGTTCAATTACATAAAGCCTCAAACATTCAAAACGTGCCATATCGCGAATAGCTATAAAATAATCTTCTCCAAATGGATTGATAAGTTTTCCTTTATTATCGATATTTGTTAAGCGTTCCTGCATTTGTTCGCGACGTTTTTTAATATTCGGGTGGGTAGAATTTTCATCATCATAATCGTCTCGTGCTCTGATAGGATTTATAGCTGTAGGTAGGTATTTTGATGGAAAAGCAAACAATGAATCAGTTAAAAAAGTATGGTTAAATGCAAGTTCGTCGAATGGTAAATAGGCATACTGCAAAACATCATAAATTTCTATTGCCTGATTGAGATCATAGTTTGTTTTGCTAAAATAATCAACAAAGCCTTTTTCGTCGGCCTCGTTTTCCATTTCGCGAGAACGATAGTGTGTTTTGTAAACTATTTCGTTTAAAGAAGCTGATTTAAATCCTTTACTTTCACGACTTATTTTATCCTTTTCGAGGTATAAATCCATACTGTGTTTTTTAAGGGGACTTCTATAAATTAATTCTTTGTTATTCAGATAAATATAGGTATATTTGCATATAAATAAATGCAAAAAAAGATGTCATTACAAAAATATAAAACAAAAGGCGAAAA
>Ga0247840_10008962_pt1 | contig 13160 bp, 14 predicted proteins | sample LaCruzMarch2015__FD_192404 | JGI IMG/M metagenome (GOLD analysis project Ga0247840, IMG submission 192404) | Freshwater microbial communities from meromictic Lake La Cruz, Castile-La Mancha, Spain - LaCruzMarch2015_17m | ecosystem: Environmental > Aquatic > Freshwater > Lake | place: Spain...
GGGAGTTGGTCCGGCCTCCGGCAAAAAATTCGGCGGAAGCCGCCGGGGCGCATTTCTTTTGGTTCCTTTTCTTTGTGCGTCCAAAGAAAAGGAACCCGGGTGCAGGGCGGAGCGCCTGCCCAGGGGTTGGAGGGGGCGGGAGCCCCCTTGATTGAAAACAATAGAGTCCTGATGTTCCCTCCATGACCAACGGGAAACACGGAAGCCCCAAAAATTTCTGGCGAAGGCCGGAGTCCAGTTTTTAAAATTGTTGTTTAATAAACAGTTTAAATTCATAGATTCCGGCTTTCGGAATGACGAGCATTTTTTGCCTTAAGTTACTGGCATTGCCCCTGTCCCACATCATCCGAATCGAGTGGCGTAGGAATCCAAGAGGTTCCGAATCGTTTTTTGGTAGTGAGTGTGACGTTGTTTGGCTGTGCGTTTAAAGAACTCCACGCTCGCCCGGCTCAACGACATCGTGACTTTAACGTTGTCCTCTCGGAACACCAACTCATCAGGCGGGGGCAGAAAATCACGGACAACCCGAGATTCGATGGGTTCATCGGTGTATTTTATTTTCCGTCTCATAAATTCTTCTCCCTTTTCTCCAATACCCAGCACCAATAATTTTGAAATCACAAAATGCGATTTCAAAATTGGAAATTCATGAGAGGAAAGAGATTCCGATTTATCCCTCCACCATAAGCTGATCTTGAGTTTCCACTCTGAAACCTCAAGTGAACGAAAAAATTACCCTTGTTTTTGTTCCCCTCCCACCCCTGGGCAAGCGCTCCGCCCTGCACCAAGTCCGTCGCATTGCTCCGGACACTTAAGGAACCAAAAGAAAAGAAAAAACCCACGGGAACACCTGAAGGCCTTTTTATTTTATGATCGTTTTTTCCAAATAGTCTTTTATGTCTTTTGGGGTGGCTGGTGATGTAAAAAATCCGTCATGGATTCTTTGTATTAGGCTTTCGGATGATTCGCTGTGATGAATTTGGAGTAATGTACCGGCTTTTTCAAAATAAGAAATGTGGTGTTTCCGTGCTTCATCGTAACGGATAACGGATTCATGTTTGATGAAGGGGTGATCCCCACGATTCAACACGGTGGTTCTGTCTGACCCTTGGCGGGATGTGGACGCATTAACTGTGATAAAATTACCAAAATCATCAACGTTTGTTATAACGAACCACAGGTGAGCGATAGAAGAATAAGCGGGAAAAATAAAACAGGTTTTTCTGTGAAACTGGTTCAAATTGTTGCACCGAGAATTTCCTCGGCTTTGGCGTACACGTCCAATTCCATCTTAATTTCTTCGATCTCTTCTTTGGGTTTCCCAGTGGAAGACAAAATATCGTCAATCGTTATCGCCAAGGCACTGCCTTGGGGATCTCTCCATTCTGGTAAATGGTGGGATTCTTCCCGAAGTTCCCACTGGTCTTTATTCCCATGCCGATTATAAATTTCGTCCAACAGGCCTATTTCACGATCCGATAGGCTCCCCGTTTCGGGTGTCTTCTTAATGCCCACGTTATGGGTTGCCCGTGGGCTGATAAAATCGTCCCAATAGGCCCTTTCGCTTTCGGCGTTTTCACCGTTAATCATATCCAGCGTTCGGCTTAAAACAGGGCCATTGGGGAGGGAATAAAAGCGGTCAAAGGTTATGGGGGTTCCCCACCTGATTATGGCCTCTCTTTCTGCGAAGTACATGAGTTTAATCAGTTTCATAATATTGAGACTTCCACCAGCTCGGCTTAAAATGTGCCCAGCGACTTGGGTGATTTTTTTCTCGTTTGGTTTTGGTGTTGTCATAGTCTCATTATACCCCTTTCCCTTACCGTTTTCCATCCCTCGATCCAGCATCCGAAGGCATTATTTATGTACGGCGAAGACCGGAATCCAGCCGTGTACTCGACAAACAGATGGTCGAGTAAAGCAAGGGAAGCAACTCGGTGCCTTTTTTTAGGCTCGTCATTCCGGCGAAGGCCGGAATCCAGTCCGTAAAATTTCCGTCGAAGAAACAAAAAAATATTTTGGATACCGGCATTCGGTATGACGAATCTAAAGAAAACAAGGTTCAACTTCCGTTTTTAGGATCAAAGCAAGGGGGCACCCGCCCCCTCCCACCCCTGGGCAGGCGCTCCGCCCTGCACCCGGGTTCCTTTTCTTTGCACGCCCAAAGAAAAGGAACTAAAAGAAATGCGCCCCAGTCGGCTTCCGCCGATTTTTTTGCCGGAGGCCGGACCAACTCCCGCCCCTCAACTTCCTACGGGGCGGATCGAACAGGTCCAGCCCCGCTACCGGCAAAAAATTCGTCTCATAACGCCTCAAGGGGAATCAGAACCAACCAAAACCAAGAGGGATTTTGTACCTTAAGGTACAAAATTTCTCCAACGGAACCACATATTCTTTTGACCCCATGATAAAGATCAGTGCCAACCGGGGCGTCCTCGTCCTGTCCGTATTAATACAACCTCTATTTGGTCCACATTACCCATTTCTTCACCCTTTCGTGTTGTTTTCTAGTAAAAGATTTTTTCACACCCTCAAGGAACTGAGATAACCCACGTGGCTACCAATGAAAACTTGGGAACGGAACTAAGATTTTTTGTTCTGAATTTCCCATAGCTTCAGGAATTTTATAACTTGTCCCCGGAAGACTTCGTCTTCCACTAGAACCCCTTTCGTTTTTTCTAGTCGAATGACTTCGACCAAGTTGTTTATTTTCACAACCTGATAATAAGGATACTCCTCAGTAAAAGAAAAATCGGTAAAAAAATCTTCACCACCGTAGTAGTAGTAAAAAGATTGTACATATCCTCTAAAAATCAATCTGTTCTTTTTGTGTATACGAACTTGAGCCCCAGTATCAAAAGGAAAGGTACGGGTAAACAACCAAACTTCGCAAGTGTAATTAGAGATTTCATCAGACATTACTGTAGGAATCCAACCAGGAAGTCTTTTGTTGCATTCAAAAGGTAATTTAGATTCAAGCCCACCACTGCCAGGGTAATAGCACCCAAAGAGTGTAAAGAATGTTAGCAAGAAAATTGCGTGTGATTTTATTTTTCCTTTTATGTCCAAATTCACCCTAACCTTCGCTGTTTGATTTAAAACTTTTACGCCTTATGCCTGTCTGAATTATACCGCATGTTTTCCAAAATTCAAGAAATACTTTCAAAATTCGCGAAGCGGGCCAAGAATTGTTTGCGGGCTCCGGAATCGAAGAGGACGGTTAGTTTTAGGTTTTCACCGGAACCAGCTTTGTCCAACAGTTTTCCTTCGCCGAAGACCGGGTGGCGGACCCGATGGCCCACCCGCAGGGGACTGTTTCCCCCACCCGTTTGAGGCGACGGACGGGCGTCTTCGTCCGGGTCGAAACCAGCCACGGTGGGGCGAGGGGGCTCGGGCACCCGACGGAAAGACGAGGGGGTCTCCGGGGCCAAACCGGCTTCAGCGATGAAACGGGACGGCACGTTCCAATGACTGCGGCCGTAAATTTTACGGGACGACGCCGACGACAGGGTTAAAATTTCCCGAGCACGGGTCATCCCCACGTAGGCGAGCCGTCGTTCTTCCTCCAGTTCTTTTTCATCGAACGACGTTTCCCCGATGGGGAAAAGACCTTCTTCCAGCCCCGTGATGTACACGATGGGAAACTCAAGGCCCTTCGCCAGATGAACCGTCATCAACGTCACGGACCCGCCGTCTTCTTTCAACACGTCCAAGCCCGACGCCAAAGAAACTTTTTCCAGAAAAGACACCAACGATTTGTCTTCGGAACTGTCTTCAAATTCCCGGGCGGCGTTCACCAATTCTTGCAGGTTGTCCAACCGGGCGACGGCCTCGGGATCGCTGTTGGTCTGTTCTTCCCAATGGGCCCAATAGCCGGCCCGCTCCAACACCGTTTGCACCAATTGGGAAGCCGTCCCCGTGGTCAGGGTTTCTTGCAGTTCCCGCATCACGTCCAAAAATCGCGTAAGCCCCGTCCGCACGGACGTGGAGGTGTCCGGGTGGGTCGAGCGATAGACCACGGCGTCGTAAAGAGTGACGCCCCGGGCCGTCGCGTCGTCGTCCAATTTCTGAATCGTGGTTTTCCCCAACCCACGCGCGGGCACGTTGATCACACGTTTCACGGCCACGGAATCCGCCGGGTTCAACGCCACGCGAAGATAGGCCAACACGTCTTTGACTTCCATCCGCTCGTAAAAACGAACACTGCCCACCAAGGTGTAAGAGATGTTTTCCCGTCGAAACGCGTCCTCCAAAACCCGGGACTGGGCGTTGGTCCGATAAAACACGGCGATGTCCGATCGGGCCCGGCCTTGGGCCAAAAACCCCGAGGATTCCCGGGCCACGGTCCTGGCTTCCTCCAACTCATCCGAAAACTCTTTCACACGCACGGCTTCGCCCTCGGGCCGAGAGGTCCATAATTTTTTATCTTTGCGAAACCGATTGCGACGGATCACGCTGTGGGCGGCCGTCAAAATGGCGGGCGTGGACCGATAGTTTTGTTCCAACTTCACCACGTGGGCCCCGGCGTAGTCCCGCTCAAACTCGAGAATGTTGCGAAGATCCGCCCCGCGAAACGCGTAGATGGACTGGTCGTCATCGCCCACCACGCAAAGATTTTTGGGAGGCGCGATCAGGTGTTTCACCATCAAGTATTGGGCGTGGTTGGTGTCTTGATACTCGTCCACAAGGATGTGACGAAAGCGGCCTTGGTATTTTTCTCGCAAAGGAACGTTGTCCCGAAGAGCCATGGTGGAGCGAAGGATCAAATCACCGAAATCAAGGGCGTTGGCTTGGGACAGTTTTTTCTGGTACCTCTTATAAAGAGCGGCCACGGTTTCGCGAAAGGGATCGTTTTGGGCGAGAGCGTGAATGGCGTAGGAGTCGGCGTCCAACAGATCGTCTTTGGCTCGAGAAATCACGTTTAAAATTTGGTTCGGTTTAAATTTCTTATCGTCCAACCCCATTTCTTTCAAACACTCCCGCATCACTTGGGTTTGATCGCCGTCGTCGTAAATAACGTAGTGGGGGTCCAACCCCGCGGCTTTCGCCTCCACCCGCAAAAATTGGGCACAAAAAGAATGGAACGTGGAAATCCACACCCCCCGCCCCGCCCCACCGGACAAAGCGTCCAACCGATGACGCATTTCCCCCGCGGCCTTGTTGGTGAAGGTCACCGCCAAAATGTTCCAAGGGGCCACGCCTTCAGACAACAGATGGGCCACGCGGTAAATAATCACCCGGGTTTTTCCAGACCCAGCCCCCGCCAAAATCAACAAGGGCCCCGTCCCGTGAGTAACCGCTTCCAATTGAGGCGGATTAAGAGTGGACAACAAATCGTCATGAAGAGCCATAATTATCCTTTTTGATAGCAAATTTCAGCCCCCCCCTTTTTTTCAAAGGAGGGAAAAGACCTATTTTCCAAGTGTGTTCCCCCCTTTGAAAAAGGGGGGTCAGGGGGGATTTATCTTTTACCCCTTTTTAACCAAGAGCACCACCGTTTCCACATGGGGCGTGTGAGGAAACAGATCCACCACCCGAACGGATTGAAGCCGATAAACCGCCGACAACGCCCCTAAATCCCGAGTCAAAGCCTCGGGGTTGCACGACACGTACACCCACCGTTCCAAGGGTTTTTCCATGAGAAGGCGAATCACATCGCCGGACAAGCCCGGTCGCGGGGGATCCAACACCGCCACCGTCCCCGGCAACGCCCACACGGTGGACCACGACGGATCTTTTGCAAAAACAGACGCGTCCGCTTGAATAAATTCCGCCGATACACCCAAGGCCGCGGCGTTGGATTGAGCGTCCAAAACGGACGCCGGGTTTAACTCCACCCCCACCACCCGCTGAACCTTGTTGGCCAAAAACAACCCAATGGTGCCGGTCCCGCAATAAAGGTCAAAGAGAACCGCCACGGGCGAATCGCTCAACAACCCGGCAATTTCCCCGTAAAGGACTTCGGCCCCCCGGGTGTTGGTTTGAAAAAATGTCTTGGGAGAAATACGAAACCGCTGGTCCCCTAATTTCTCTTCAATAAAGCCGTCCCCCCAAAGGATCTCCCGCTCCTCGCCAAAAGCCACGTCCGACAAAGTGCTGTTCACCGCCCACACCGCCGTGTCCACACGAACCCCAGACGCCTCCACCGCTTTTTGAAACCCAAGCCCCGGCGAATTCCCCTCGGCCGTGACCAGACAAATCATCCGTTGCCCGGTGTTCTTGCCTTCCCGCACCACCAAATACCGCAAAAACCCTCGGTGCGATTTCAAATGATAGGTGGGCCGTCCGTCGGCCAAAGCCCACCCACGAACGGCCTTTAAAAGAGCCCCGATTTCCGGCGACAACAACCGGCACTCGGACAAATCCACCACCCGATCGAACCGTCCTCGACGACGCAACCCCAGCAACGGGGGCTCGTCTTTAAGTCCCCCAAAACAAAACTCCATCTTGTTGCGATAAAAAAAAGAGTCGGGCGACGAGATCAAAGAAGGGAAATCCCCCTCCAACCACGGGGACAAAACCCGTCGCACCCGATCTTCTTTTTCCGCTCGCTGTTCCGCCAAAGGTTGATCCTGAGTGGAACACCCCCCGCAATCCCCAAAATGAGGACACAAATCCGTCATAGAAAACCTCTTTACACTTAAGAACATTCGTCATACCGGCGAAGGCCGGTATCCAGCCGTGCACTCGACAAGCAGATGCTCGAGAAAAGAAGGGAAGCAACTTGATCCCCGAATTTTGTTTTAAAGATAAATCCCCCCGGCCCCCCTTTTTCAAAGGGGGGAAAAGATTAGTTTCCCAAGCGTGTCCCCCCCTTTGAAAAAGGGGGGTTAGGGGGGATTTGCTTGAAGTTGCTTGGAAGTCTTTAAAATCGTTGTTTAAAAAACAGTTTCACTGACTGGATTCCGCATCAGCGACTCTGTCGCCCCAAGTGCCGGACGCTCTGCGTCCGGCCAGCTTTCGGAACGACGGTCCGAGAAAGTCTTCTGATCGGATTTTTTAGAACCAGAGAACCCCCTTGCAAAAGTCTCTATTTAGACCTATAATCTATTTAGAGACTTGGAGGTTTTATGATTCAAACCGTTCACGAAAAAAGAACAGACACCGACGTTCTCTCGGGGCCGGCCGTTCGAGCGTTCAAAGACATCGCCGATCGCTGGAAATTGACGGAAGCGGACCGCCTTCGCCTTTTGGCGGTTCCCCGCTCCACCTATTTCAAATGGCTGAAAGACCCCCGCCCCCGGCTTCCCCCAGACGTTTTGGACCGAGTGTCTTACGTGTTGGGCATCTTTAAAGCCCTGCACATTTTGTTGCCCCCAGACGCGGCGGACCAATGGCTCCACCGCCCCAATCGAGCGCCTCTTTTCGGGGGAGAACCCGCCCTGAAACGCCTTTTAAGCGGCCACTTGGTGGACCTCTACCGCGTTCGCCAATACTTGGACGATCAACGGGGCCAATGAAAGACCTTCCCATTCGTTTCATTCGCTGGGAAAGAACCCATCGAATCATTCCCGTCCGACGGGACGACCAACGGGTCTTTGATCTCTTGGGAAAACCCGGGGACTTTGATCCCTTAGACGCCTTAGATCAGTCCACTCGGGAACCCAGAGCCAAACCCCGGGACCACGCCAACGAAACATTTCGGTATCAATCCAAAAGCCGTTTTTCCGATGGAACCTTCGGTGTTTACTACGCCGCCCGTCGCCTCACCACGGCCCTCAAGGAATCCATTTACCATCGAGAACTTTTCTTAGGGGACACCCAACAACCGCCCTTAAGGGTTTACGCCCGCCTGCTTCTGGCCACCGTGACGGGGCGGTTTCACGACCTCCGTAAAAAACAAGCCACCCACGCCGATCTCTACAGCCCCCGCCGAGGCGATTACGCCGCTTCGCAAAAATACGGCGTTCAACTCAAAGAAGAAGGGGCCAAGGGGCTTTGCTACGACAGTGTTCGTGATCCCGGGGGGACGTGCGTGGCGGTTTTTGAACGATCGTGCGTTTCCCATTGCCGGGAAGAACGTTGGTTTGAATACCGCTGGGACGGGCGTCGAGTGGCGGACGTGTACGAATTGCGTTCGTTCTTCGAATAAACCTAAAAACAGAAGTTGAAACTCGTTTTTTTAGGTTCGTCATTCCGGCGGAAGCCGGAATCCAGAAGGGTTTTTTCGACGGAAATTTCACGGACTCCCAAAAAACTTACGGCAAATCCCCCTTAGCCCCATGACAGTAACTTAAGGATCGTCGAGTCTCTTTAGCCCTCCGAAGTTATCGACGGACGCAAAAAAAGTTCCTTCTCCCCTCGGGAGAAGGTGCCACGAAGTGGCGAATGAGGGATATGGCATTGTCTCGTCGGAAAATAAAATCCCTCACCCATCCCTCTCCCAAGAGGAGAGGGAAAATCACTTCGGAGGGCTAAAGAGACTCGGATCGTCTCTCCGGCGAAGGCCGGAGTCCAGTTTTTAAAATTGTTGTTTAAGAACCAGTTTAAATTCCTAGATTCCGGCTTTCATCGGAACAACGACTGAATAAAATCTGGGGTTCGAACGGGTTTCCACTGATTGTTCACAAAGGGGTGTTTTGTGGAGCCTTCCACCACCACCGCCCCGGTTTCGGCGTGAACAATTTGGTAATCGAAGGTGATGGAAGCCCGCCCCAAATCGGACACGCGGGTGCGAACGGTGAGACGGTCGTCGTAACGGGCCGGGGCCTTGTAACGGATTTGAGCGTCCACCACGGGCAAGTAGGTTCCCGCGTCTTCCATCGCTTTGTAAGGGTACCCCTTGTCCCGAAGCATTTCCGTACGCCCCCGCTCAAAGAGAACCAAATAGTTGGCGTAATACACCACACCCATGCGGTCCGTGTCGGCGTAAGACACACGCCAATCCAACGTGTGCCAATCGCTCACGGCTTGGATTCGTAACGAAGGGTGATGGTGGTCTGATCCGTGACGGAAGTCGGGCCAAAATATTGAATGGGCCCCGGGAACACATAAGCATCGTCCAGCAACCAAGAAGCCCTCATTTTTTGAAACGCTCGAAAGGGAGCCCCGTTCAGTTCAACCAAGGCTTTTTTAATCACGGGTTTTTCCAACCCCTTGCGTCGTTCCACATTCATCATGGCCGTCAGAGGCACTCCCCCGGGTTGCCATTGGGCCACCGGGCGGGTGAGTTTTTTAACGGACGAGAGATAGCCGGACAAACGGTTCATGGCCAACACCGCGGCGTTGTAACCCAGCGCGTAACAGTAGTTGGCGTCGAAATTGGACGGGGCCCCGCAACGGCCTTCGTAACCAAAAAAATGAGTGACGGGCGAAAACTTTCCGTCGTAAAACCCCTCTTTTCGCTTTTTGTCCAACCATGTTTTAACCAACTCCACCAACAGTTTTTCCGTTTCGATCTGGGACACCTGCACGTTGCCGTGGGGATCCCGGTCCAACATCAGTTGAGCCTGAATGCCCAAGGGAAGGGATTGGAACAACGCCGCCGACGCCTTCGGAAGGGACCGACACACCAAAGCTCGCTTTTCCTCAACACTCGACAGAGCGGCCAAAGCGACTTCTTCCCGGGCCAGCGTGTCGTTGAGCAAAGCGATGAGGGTTTTAAATTCGGGAATAAATTCCACCAACCCTTCGGGGATCAGAACGATGCCGTAATTCTTTTTAAGTTTTGAACGGCGAATCACCGCCTCCCCAATCTCCTCCACCACACGCCCCAAGGTCCAGCCCTTGGCCAAAACTTCCTCACCGACAAAAGCGAGGTTCGGTTGGGTTTGGAAAGCCACTTCCAACGTGATGTGAGAAGCGCTGCGTCCCATCAAGCGAACAAAGTGCCAATACTTGCGAGCGGACAAAATGTCCCGCTCAATGTTGCCGGTGACTTCCGCGTATATTTTGCAAGCCGTGTCGAATCCAAAAGACGTTTCGATGTGAGCGTTTTTCAAATCACCGTCAATGGTTTTGGGAACACCGATCACCCCCACGGACAACCCCGCGGTTTTGAACGATTCCGCCAGAAGCGCCGCGTTGGTGTTGGAATCGTCACCGCCCACCACCACCAAAGCGTCCAAGCGGTTCACGTCCATGGTTTTTTGGGCCGTGGCGAACTGTTCGGGTGTTTCGATTTTCGTCCGCCCCGATTGAATCATGTCAAAACCACCGGTGTTTCGGTAAGCGTTCACCAACGTGGGGGTGATCTCTAGGGTTTTATTTTCCAAGATCCCCGAAGGTCCCCCTAAAAAACCAATCAACTTATTTTTGGGGTTGGCCTTTTTGAGTCCATCCAAAATCCCCGCCAAAACGTTGTGCCCCCCAGGAGCCTGCCCCCCGGAAAGCACCACCCCCACCCGCAACGCCTTTTGCCCCACGGACGAACGACGACCGCCCCCGAAAGAAACCAAAGGCAACCCGTAGGTGAGCGGGAACAAACCCCTGAGTGCCGCCGAATCCACAGGGCTTTCCAAGGGCTTCCCAAAACGAACAGACACCCCGGCCGGCCCCCCCTTAAAAAGGGAGGGCAGGGCCGGCTTGTATTTGGATCGTTGGCGTTGCAGTTCGGAGACGGGGGACGCCATGAATTTAGGCAATGGTCACAGACTTGTCCAGATACACGTCTTGAATGGCGTTGAGAAGGGCGACGCCTTCGTTGAGGGGGCGTTGGAACGCCTTGCGTCCCGAAATAAGTCCCATACCACCGGCCCGTTTGTTGATGACCGCCGTTCGCACGGCGTCGGCCAGATCCGAGGCCCCTTTCGATTCCCCACCGGAGTTGATCAATCCCGCTCGGCCCATGTAACAATTCATCACTTGGTACCGGCACAAATCAATGGGGTGATCCGTGGTGAGATCCGAGTAAACTTTGGGGCTGGTTTTGCCAAATTTAACCGCGTTGTAGCCGCCGTTGTTTTCGGGCAACTTCTGCTTAATAATGTCGGCTTCAATGGTCACACCCAAATGATTGGCTTGACCGGTGATGTCCGCGGACACGTGGTAATCTTTCTCGGAGGTTTTGAAGGCGTTGTTGCGGGCGTAGCACCAGAGCACGGTGAACATGCCCAACTCGTGGGCTTGGGCAAAAACTTCCGAAATCTCTTGAAGTTGACGACGGCTTTCGGGGGATCCCCAATAAATCGTGGCCCCGATGGAGGTGCACCCCATGTCAAAAGCCTGATCCACCCGAGCGAACAAAGTCTGGTCCGGCACTTGAGGCAACGAGAGCAACTCGTTGTGATTGATTTTGAGCATGAAAGGAATTTTGTGGGCAAACTTGCGGGCCACAGACCCCAACACCCCATAAGTGGAGGCCACGGCGTTGCATCCGCCTTCGATGGCCAATTTAATAATATTTTCCGGATCGAAATAAGCCGGGTTCGGGGCGAACGACGCCCCGGCGGAATGCTCAATGCCTTGATCCACCGGAAGGATGGAGACGTAACCGGTCCCCCCCAAACGCCCGTGGTCCACCAAATTTTGAAGGGACCGCAACACCCCAGGTTTGCGATCCGAATAAACCCACACACGGTCCACATGATCGGGCCCTGGCAAGTGAAGATTTTGTGCGGGGACCTTCGCTTTGTAATTTAAAAGATTTTCAGCGTCTTTTCCCAACAGCTCGGGAATGGATGTTTTTGTCATCGTTTGTTTCCTCCTGAAGAGATCACGGTTTCCGTTGCCTTTACACGGGGCTTCCGTAGGGGAGCGACGGGTTTAAATTTTTTAGTCTGTTGATTTTCAAACCGACCAATCGCGCGGATTTTATCGTAACGTTTCTGGAGGCGATCCTTATCGGACAAAGCCCGCAACTCCGCGAGATGGTTCAGCAAAGATTTTTTCACCGCCAAAGCGGCGTGGGCCGGATCCCGGTGGGCCCCCCCCAGCACTTCGGGGATCACCTCATCAATAATACCCAAATCCTTTAAATCGCTCGCGGTGATTTTCAAAGCCACCGCCGCATCGGGAGCCCGCGCCGCGTCGTGGTAAAGGATGGACGCACACCCTTCGGGAGAAATCACCGAATACCAAGCGTTTTCCATCATCAAAAGCCGATCGCCCACCCCAATGGCCAAAGCCCCCCGGACCCACCTTCGCCAATCACACAACAAACGATGGGCACAGGGAAAAGCGACATTTCCCGTAAATTCTCGGCGATGGCCGTGGCTTGCCCTCGTTCTTCGGCCCCAATGCCCGGGTAAGCCCCCGCCGTGTCAATAAAAGTCACAATGGGCACGCGAAACTTAGCCGCCAGCCGCATCAACCGCAAGGCCTTACGATACCCCTCGGGGTGAGGCATACCAAAATTCCGAGCCATGGACTCTTGCAACGACCGCCCTTTCTGATGGCCAATCACCATCACGGGTTCACCATCTAAGAAAGCCGGCCCGCCCACAATGGCTTTGTCGTCGGCGTACAAACGATCCCCGTGAAGTTCCACAAAACCCGTAAAAATTCTCTCGATGAAATCCAGGGTGTAGGGCCGGCGGGGGTGTCGAGCGATTTGAACCCGTTGCCAAGGTTCAAGGTGACTGTAAATGGTTTGTCGAACTTTCTCGATCTGTTCGCGAAGGGCCAAAATCTCTTCAGAAAGTTCACCCCCCACCTCAGCCCTCTCAAGGACCGCCAACCGCCCCTCTAAATCGAGGAGAGGTTTTTCAAAGGGGAATCCCGCAAATGCGCTGGTGGGCTCAGCCACTGAAAAACTAAAACCCCCCGGAATAAGAAAGGCGAACGATCCGCTCGGAACGCCGGGGCCCCGCCAAGTCCCGGGCGGCCACCGTGGCCGAAAAACTGGGGCTGATCCACCATTGAAGCCCCGTGTTCAAACGGCTGTCCCGCCCCACACGGATATTGTCCCATTCCACCGTCACGCCCACCAAATCTTCATACACGTAGTTCAAACCAAGAAACCCATAAACGTGGTCGTCCTTGAAATCGTAAATATTCCCGCCCCCGTGCAACCCCAACCCCGGAAGAAGAATCTCCCCACTCCCCACCGCGTAAAGCCCTTTTTCTCGTTCACGATACTTGTCTGTTTCATCATCATAAAACAACCCCTGCCCATCGTAACCGATGGCCAAGGCCGGCAAATTCCGACGCCCATCAAAACAGCGAAACCGAGCGTTGATGGTAGGTTTGTTGATGTTGAGAGCCTCGCTCCCCACAAACCC
>Ga0247840_10008963_pt1 | contig 13160 bp, 10 predicted proteins | sample LaCruzMarch2015__FD_192404 | JGI IMG/M metagenome (GOLD analysis project Ga0247840, IMG submission 192404) | Freshwater microbial communities from meromictic Lake La Cruz, Castile-La Mancha, Spain - LaCruzMarch2015_17m | ecosystem: Environmental > Aquatic > Freshwater > Lake | place: Spain...
CCCCCCGTGTTTCAATCCACGCGCCCGCGAGGGGCGCGACTTCATTTCTTTACCACGCATAACAACAGTATCGGTTTCAATCCACGCGCCCGCGAGGGGCGCGACGTACCGTTGCTGCAGCTTATGCAACTGCAAATCGTTTCAATCCACGCGCCCGCGAGGGGCGCGACAACATAGTCGATGAGCACGAGATGATATCGTATAGTTTCAATCCACGCGCCCGCGAGGGGCGCGACCGAAGTAAAACATAGTCGGCGACATCGCTATCAGTTTCAATCCACGCGCCCGCGAGGGGCGCGACAAAGGGCGATGATGTTCTATTGCCACTTGGTGATGTTTCAATCCACGCGCCCGCGAGGGGCGCGACACAGAGCCTCATTTCATGATTGATATGTATATCGGTTTCAATCCACGCGCCCGCGAGGGGCGCGACCGCCCGGTGGAATGATAACCGACGGCTTAAAAAGTTTCAATCCACGCGCCCGCGAGGGGCGCGACAGTAACTAAAAATTTGTTTCAAAATTCAAATTGTATTTTTTTGTTTACGCGAACCTCCAACGCAAATTTCTTTAAATTTGAAATATTTAATCAATCCATGAATTATCACACTTATTTGATAAGTGCGAACCCTATTCATAAAGTAAAGGGTGCTCCATATTCGCAAACATTAAACTATAAGCGGGGCAGAAAAATTGATTGGTTCTTTTGCCCCAATATGTTCAATTTTTCTTTCCCAGTTTGAGCCAAGAAAATAGAAACGCAAGCTGTCTTTTTCTTGGTCAACTTCTTTAATTAATTTACTACGCAATAGTGCCCATTGTGCTGGGTCTATATCACATTCAAAAATAGAAAATTGAACTCTTTTCCCATAATTTTGACAATGTTTTGCTACGCGGCGTAATCTTCGTTGTCCGCCAACACTTGAAGTTTGAACATCGTAGCTTATTAGTACAAGCATATTTTATTTCCAGAAAAATACAGGATAGCCATCCATGTCACCCCTTAAGTGTCGAGCAAGTAGTTGTGCTTGAATATGAAATAACAAACCAATTTGCACTGTTTCGTTAATGTATGGATGATTTATTTCGTCTTGTTTTCTTTTTTGATAGGCAACAAGCAATGTTTTGCGAGTTTCGTCATTCATTAAAACTGCTCCAGTTTCAGATTTTTTAAAACCTGACCCATCAATTTGGTCACGATTAATTAGGGATAGTGCTAACCGGTCAGCAATAAATGGTCTAAATTCTTCCATAATATCTAATGCGAGCCCTGCTCGGCCTGGTCTATCTCTATGTAAGAAACCAACATAAGAATCAAGACCTACTGCTTCTAATGCCGAACGAACATCATGCATTAGAAGTGTGTATAAATATGAGAGTAAGCAGTTTACATTATCCATAGGAGGCCTGCGGTTGCGTTCATTAAATTGAAATTGTTGCTTGTTAGAAACTATGAGGTTGTCAAAAACTTCAAAGTATGCTCTTGCGCAATCACCTTCAACTCCTCTTAAAGAATCTAAATCTTGATGTTTATCAATATGTTCAAGAGCATTATTTATTGTTTTTGATGCAGAGCTTATGGACGAAATATCGGTTTTGTCGCTATGGTCCCTTATTGCTCTTTGTAAAACTGTGCGGCAGTTTGCAAGTTTTCCTGTTATTATTGACCTTGCAATACTTGAACAAAAAAACAAATCATCTGCTTTGCGATATTGTTCTCTTCTGAGTAAAACATTGCCAGTGGTTTTGCCTCTTACCGAAGCTAAGAAGCGACCATATTCCGTTAAGAAAGCAATACCAATATTATTTTCGGCACAGAATCCCATTAAATAGGGGCTCATAGAAATTTGGCCAAAACATACAATTGCGCCTATGGTATGAATTGGTAGTCGGAGTTTGACCTCTCTTTCAACATTCACCACAATTGTTTCACCTTCTTTGTTTAGATAGGCGCCTTGAGTAGTGATATAAAGTGTATTTAAATATTTTTTCATTTTATTTTTGATGGTTTATTCTTTAGACATTTCTTTTAGATACATATTTACCGATAAATTTTGCTGAATAGTTTTTGGCATACAAACTTCTTTTAACGAACAGGAGTCGCATTTTTTGGAATATTCAGCCATAGGTGTTTGCCCTGCTTTAATAAATTCCCGCAAATGGTTGGCGGTTTCTTCTGTTTCTTTTCGCAATTCTTGCGTAAATTCTACATCAAGCCGATGATGAGTTTTGCCATAATAAATTGTACCTGATTGGATTTTCGTATTCATCATTTCTTCAAGACATAATGCTTGCGCGCAAAGTTGAATGGTGTCACAGTTGTCAGGTTTTGGCTTGCCGTGCTTGTATTCAACAGGAAATGGCAACCAGTTTTTACTGTTAGATATTTTGTGAAATTCAACAACATCAGCTTTACCATTTAATCCTAACTTTTTAGAGATAAGTGGCACCCCTCGCTCAATACGAACGCCATCGCGGGTTTCAAAGCGTTCTTTGTGGGCATTTTCATGCATAATTCTTCCTTCAGCGGTAAAGATGTTCTCTGTCCACAATTGTTCAATGTGGATAAGTGCACATTGCCTTTTGCAGAATACAAAATGCTGTATAGCAGATAGTTGAAAAAAGTCATTTTCAGAAATCATACAATTAAAGAAATAAACTAACCTTTTAATTTTTTGCGGTTCATTTATTTTTGAACCAAATAGCTCCTTTATTTTTCTGCAACTATACCGTCTAAACACTCAGACTCTAGTCCAGATATACTTTGTTTATCAACTTCTATAACATAATCTTCGTAGCTCTTGGGATCTTTCACATCTTCTTTAGGCTTGACCTTTAATGACCGGTGAACCTGTGCTGACGAATATTGCCCATGCGGACAATTATGTGACCACCAGATGACCTTCAATACTTCCATACTGCCGTCAGGCCTCGCAGATGACACATCATTTTGGAACAAACTCTGTAAAGCTTTTTTAATCAATTTCGCATCATTATCGTTAAATCTGGTCTTGGTCGCAAGCTGGGTGTTCATACTTCCATAAGATACATATACCCCATGATCTACACGGTGTTTCATACCCATTGTGTCGGGCCCTTTTTTGTTATCTTTTGTAGGTTCGCCATTTACACTTTTTACAATTTGTATGCTATCGCTTTTGTCTCTTACTGGCAGAACGCTAAACGCTGATTGAACCGTAACCGGGCCACGAATACCGATAGATACTGCGGCATCTTGAGTGTCATTCTCTCCGCCCTCATCCTTCTTTGTTTTCTTGTTTTCTTTCTCCGCCTTAAATGCGAATAATTGACCAAAAGCCCTGACATCAATCCATTCCTCACATGCTTTAAGACGCAACTTCTTATCATCATTCATCACATCTTTGAGTATTTTATCGGCACGTTCTTTAAGGCTTCTGCAATCATCTCCATCGGCACGATTATCATCGGACTGTACAAATATTTTTTCTCCTAAATCCTGAAGTCGATTTCTGATTTTTCTTTTTATGCAAACATCCGAAACCTCGCCATAGCCGTCATAATTGATACGCGGTCTGTTACCATTAAGTGGATCTCCGTTAGGATTAGCACGCTTGACACCGAACACCACTGCAAAATCAATTTTATTTTTCAGCGTTCCCTTCAATGTTTCCATAGTATACTATCCTCCTTTTTAGTTTTGCTCATTATCATCAACTGTTTCATTAATGTCTTTCAGTTCGCCTTTTTTTGGCTTTAACTTTTCTCGCTGGCAATGATATCCCAGCAAAAATTCGCAGCTTAAAGGCTTATCACTTGCATAATCTTCCGGTGAGATAAACAAGTTGTGCACTTCATCAATGACATCAGAATATTTCTTTGCCCGGCCTCCCAACCGTGCTTTATATGGAACCAAAGAAAGCTCTATGGTTTTCCATGTACTGCATGGCCTGTCGGAAAACCTTTGCATAAGTCGCGCGGCGTTTGTGTCCCTGTTTTTTTCCGAAAGAAACAATGCAAATCTTTCCATACAGTCTGCTGCTGCAAGCAGTCTTCCAAACAGGTAATCTCTTGTATTACGATTTGGTTCTAAAGACATACTGTAAACCTCCCTTTTATTATATTTTTTGTAAAGAGCACAAGCGATACTAAGTGCTTTTTTCCATTCCCACTCTTTCATTGATACTCTTTTACAGGCTCTTTTTGCCACAGACTCCAAAATGTCCTTAGGAATCTGGCGGTCTTCAATAATGCATGGCAAGATACGTTCTACAGTTGCATTTTTTAGCTTATCATCTGCTTTGGTTCCATATGCAGCTTCAGCGATATCGATAGGTGCAGGAGCACCTATGAACGGTTGGAAAAATCTATTGTTCTTTTTTGTTTCCTTGTCTTGAATATCCTTGTATCTATATTCATGAACCCACTCACAAGTTTTATGCCAATTCTCAATTTTGTTCAGAAAATCAGATCCAGTTAAATCTTCCCGGTAATAAGTAATTGCCAAGCGCCCCTTAGATGCTGAATTCAATCCCATAACTATAATACTATCTGTATTTCCTAATTGAGAAGCATAGCCTATCATCCTGTGCTTAAATCTTATCGCAACATCCTGTGCTGTTGACACTACAATAGGCTCATCACTTGGTAAATCATCAAATCCTATAACAGACAAAGAATCTTCTGTAATACTTGGGATTGGTTTTCCCGAGCTTGCCCAAGCAACAATAGACAATCCCGGCTGCTTTCTCCCGCCATCACCTTTAATATAGAATACTTTGCCCTGTCGACTAATCAGCCATCGTAATGCGCTATGCACTTTTTGTGTTACATCAAATCCAACCCCGCAAGCTTGATATGTATTGTCATCTTTTGTGTCTGTAAAACGCCCTCGAAATGTGAAACCATCCCAATCATTAGAAGATATTATTTTAGCTTTATCTCCATCGCTTCGTAATTTTGCCGGATGTTGTTCTGCATAAGGTCTTTCTTCACCTGTTACATAGCATAAGCCTTTTTGGCTCTTACTATTGGAATAATAATTTATCCATTTAGTCCATAATTCTTTATCTTCCCATGTTTTTGAACATTCTTCGCCTTCTTTTTCTACCACCCAACGCACGAAAGCATCGGCTTGCCAGTTTTCAAAAATACCTTTCTTTTTATTCTCTCTACCAGGCAACAAATCAAATATATCTATCTGCTCCTTATTCTGTTTCTTACCATCACGTTTATTTAGTAACTTTCCGTCTCTGCCAACATACAATATTTTATGATCAACTAAATCCTTAATAACATTACCTTTTTGAATATACTTGAAAACCGCCATCGCTTTTGGGTGTATGTATTTGGATTTACACCAATCATCTAACAATCTGTTAAATGTATTATTATTTTTTTCGTACAATATTTTATAGATTTTTTCTTTTTTCTTTTCCCGTGATTTATTTATGCATAGCTCATCAAATTTAGCTAACCTGCCGAATTCTTCTTGAATTGTTCCGTCATTATCAAGATAGCTATTTTGACGCAGTTCAACCATTAAAGGTTCCAAATCAGCTTCTTTACCACATGTTTTTAAGTCGTTTTTGCTAATCTTAGCGATAAAATACGATTCGCCCCCACTAAACTTATTGTAATCGGCTGCCACATACTGCAATTTGTCACACAAAGGATGCGCCGATTCTCCGCTAGTGCGACCGCCCGAGCTCTCCGTGCAAGGGATTATTGTTCTTGCTTGATCTTTCGGGACAACTTTGGCTCGTTTAAAATTGCCTTCACCATCAATAACTATTTCGATATGGGCTTTTTGAGTTGTGTGATAAATCGGCAACAGTGGTATTTTGTTATCACTTTCAATTTTACCGATCATTGATGAACAATTTTCATATGTTTCGTATAGTTTTTGCATCCAACTCATTGTACCACCTCCGGTTCAGTATAACCATCAAGCAATCCTTCCTCATCTAATCCGTTGGTTTTTGGTGGTTCAGCTGTCATCGGTCTGACTATTTTTATAATAGTACATGCTTCCGGCTGGATAAAATCAATTTTACCATCTATCATTTTTGGCCGCCAGAATCGCGCGTGTAATTCACCGCTTTTAACCTCATCAGGATAATCGAAACCGTGAAACATTAAATCAAATGCGAGCTCACCGTACCCATCGTAATCACTCTTGCACTCACCGAACATGCAAGGCTCAACATATCCTTGGCATTCCCTCGCACCCAAGAAGACATCTCTGCGCCCACCTTTATCGATCATACGTTTAGCAACCCAATAATGCTTATTTTCATTACGGTCTTTTGCCAAATCATTCCGTTTCTTATTCCACTCGAAATGCGCTTGAACTTGATATTCGACATCAGCAAGATAGGTATAAATAGCCAGCGAATTGCCGCCGCTATATTCCACGGGCTTAGAGCTCCTTGTTTGTGTTCTAATGCGTTTCATCACCCGCATTTTATCAATCACCCAGATTATTGTAGGTTTCCAGTACACAGAACTTATTATGCCTTTTAGTGCTTCATATGTGGGAATTTGATACGAACATTTTTCCCCACCAATTTTTGTAAGCGGATCGGTAAATAGGGCATACTTCCCTGATACCTTAAACTCAACCTTATTAGATTTTTCCATAAGTACCTTCCTTTTTTATGTGCCTAAAAAATCTGCATCTTTCACAGGCTTTTCGCTCACACCAAACTCATCGCTGTAATATTGTTCATCCAGATACAAAATACCTGATCCTTCTTGCGCTTCGTGAACTGCACCAGTTTTTTGTAGTTTTTCTAGTTTATCAGGAAACAAATTCACTGAATATCGTTGAGCCCTATGAACCAGCTTATATTGTTTATCTATCTCCCGAACTGAGCAAAGTTGATTGACAAGCCATTTTCCTTCCTTGCCATACTGCACGACTATACCACGAGATGCGGTTTCAATCGCTCGAAATGCTTTCGCCGCAGTCATAAATGCCTGCATAAATGGTATTTCTGGCACTTCGCCATGGACACGCATATGCTCTTTCACGGAAACCAAGTTCGTAGAAAGCAAGTTAAATAAATTATCATTCCGGCCAACAATAGATTTTGCGTTTACCGGATAATTCATTTTATCTTTCCGTTGAAAAAAATAATACTGAAAATACCGTTTCATTGCTTCTGGACCTAACAAATCCATTTTAAAACTTTCTGGATCAGCTTTAAATTCATCAAGTATGCGTTCGGTTTTCTCCTGCGCAATACGAATATCTTCTAACTTATCAACATTCTCTTCAGCTGAATTGATTATTAAGGCTTTACCCTTAACAGGATACATTTCATTATGCCGGTTACATCTACCAATAGCTTGTGCAATAGAATCGAGTCCAGCAAGAAAGCGAACAACCGAACCAAAGGAGATATCAATACCTGCTTCAATAAGTTGAGTGCTTACACAAATAACCGGTTTTTTATTTTTTAATCGCTCCTTCACTTTATCCAAAACCGTAAGCCTATGAACCGGGCACATATATGTACTCAAATGGTAGACTTCAACGCCTTCTATCTGTTTACATCGAAGATAAATCTGTTGTGCTAATTTTTTTGTGTTCACAACAACAAGAACACTACCCATTTCTTTAAGGCATTGCTCAACTATCTCTTTAACCTCAATATTTGTCCATCCACCTATCTTTCTTTTGTCCAAAACATCAACGCGCTTTAAATCTATAAATAATTGCCTTGAATTGGGCATTATTTGTTGTTCTTTTGTAATCTTTAGGGATCTTGATTTTGGCTCTATTTGATCCAGCAACGGTTGAGTAGCAGTACATAATACAACGCTTGAACCACAATTATTTACCAAGAATTTTATCGTGGTGTTAAACATATGAATACATTTTATCGGCATAGCCTGCACTTCATCAAAAATAATAACCGCGTTTGCAAGCTGATGCATCCGCCGCGCGCCGCGCGTCCCTGACCCAAATAGTGCTTCTAAAACCTGCACGCTGGTAGTCAATACAACCGGCGCATCCCAATTTTCTGATAACACCTTCTGTATGGCTGTTTCTCTGTCAGGCATTAAATTTGAATGGTGTTCCAATACTATTTTATTTAGATATTTTCCATTTTTGTCTTTTTCTTCCAAAACATTCCGTATCTCTTCGGCATTCTGATCAATAATCGTTGTAAATGGCAAAACATAAATAATTCTGTCCATTTTGTGTATTTCGGCATGATGTAACGCGAAACGCAGGCTCGCAAATGTTTTTCCTCCTCCGGTTGGCACAGTAAGCTGATACAATCCTTTCGACCGGGTTGAAAAATTGAAACATTCTTGTGCTACTTTTTGTCTCACTATGTTTATGCCTTCCAGCTTATATGATTTTAGCTTGTTTTCCAATAGTTTGATTAATGCAGGCCATTTTTCATAATTATTGTTGCTACGCAATTTTGCCAGACGCGGATGCTCAAAACCAGCCGTACTCAATCTGTCTGCGTCTATTAAACAGCTAAAAAGGAAACGAACCAAAAGACCCTGCTTAAATGCCAGCGTTTCGCGGGAGTCTTCTTCTGATCTTAAAAGCTTAAACTTGGCAATAACGTCTAAACAAATTTTATTTACTTGTAGTGTATCCTTTAAAGTTTTTATTAAATTTACATCTATCTTTTCTATAACCTCTTTTAGATGAGTCTTTTCATCAGACTTATTCATGCGCTTTAAATAATCATTATTGCCACTAGGCGCGATACAATTTATCAACCCACTGTGATGTGAAGCAATACATAATGCTAATACCTGCGCAACAAACCGTGCCTCATTGCCTCCTATAAAAAGATGGTGAAAAATAAGCTGCGCGCCTGCCGTGGAATGATCTATCTTGCCCTTTAGCCCTGTGGCATTAACATAATCATCCTCGTCGGGGTCAATAAGGCCAACAGCTGATTTGATATATTGCTCAAATTCATGACTCGCCTTCCCGATATCATGCAATCGACCAATAAGAGACCCAACATGTTCAAGCCCTATTTTCTCGGCAAATGACCCTGCTAACCGTGAAACCTCTTCAAGATGGCGATTTAGCTTATGAATTTCACCATCACTCTTTCTAAGATGCGCCATATAATCATTCTTAAACATATTTGTTTCTCTTTATTATTCATCACCAACAAAAACCCTATCTTAGTAGAAAATGAAATCCTGCTTCTATACTATTATACTGCGCAAAAGTGAAATCGTAAACCTTAAAATGTAATTTGTTTGTGAAATTGTAAGTTGTTAGCTATAAAAATAGAACTTTTAGCACGATTACTTTAATAGGATACATTTATAAAAGCAGGATGAAGTATCGGTTATATATACAAGATTGGGACAGAAATTGTTTAAGGCCAAAAAGGTTTTATTTAATTTATTCTCAAAATTATTTTGTAATCTTTTATTTTTGGTTTTCACATTTGTTGCAAAGCTCTGGGTCTTTTTCTGAGGGGTGCACGCCGAAAAGTTTTGCGGCAATTATTCTATACAACAAACCTTCAAGCGGCACTTTGCATTTTTTACATTTCTTTGTCATTTTCTTACCAACTGTATTTTATTTATTATTTATCAACATAAATTTCAGGTTTTGATGGGTCGGTTTGGGTTAGTTTTGTTTTTAGGGCTTTTATTTTTGAATTTTTGCGGATTATTTGCGGCATTAACATTAGCATACCGGTTATTACGCCGCCTGTAAATGCCGCAAGCACAGATATTGTGAGTGTCGTGTCTGTCCCCCATTTTAAAAATGTGATGTAAACAGCGGCGGTGTTTTGCATAGAGAATACCAGCATTGCGGTGCAGAGGATGAAAACGAAAATAAAAGTATATTTCATAAATGCTCCTTTTTTATGGCTTTATTTTTTAAAATAATCAAACAGGGTTTTAAACTTTACTTTGCCGTAGGTTTTGCCGGCGAAGTTTTTGTAGGTTGCCTTTAGGCCGTTTGTTAGTTCATCGCTTGTGATACCGAATTTTTTTGACTGTGCAGCTTCAAGGTAGGCGGAGAATTTGTCACATGCCTCTATTAGTTGCCCGTCCACACACGAGTAGGCATCATTATCTTTTTGTGCACTTATATTTGATTGTAAGACAATCTTCCCATTTTGCATTGTTTTGTTTTCAAATTCGTTTTGCATTAAGTAATTTATTTCTTTATGCCATTTTTGTGGGAGCATTGGTAATAGCGTTTCTTTGACCAGAGTGTTTTCAAAGTTTTTTATTATTTCATCTAAGCCCACAACGGAGCGTTTTATTGGGTTTATTATGTCGCGTGTTAATACCTCGGGCAGGTCGTGTAAGAGTCCGCCAAGGAAGTTGTTTTTTACGCGAGCTGAGCTTTTGTAATCATTCTCTATTGAGCAAAAATATGTAAGTATTGCCACCATTAGCATATGGCCTAATACATTTGTTTTGGGTATGCGCGGGCTTTGCGCCCAGCGGAGTTGAAAACGTAGTTGGCCGCAGAGGTCCGTGAAGGCGTTTAGTTTTTTGCTTTTTTCAAATTGCGCTACGCTTGATAAGTGCTGATGTTTTTTTATTTCGCTTTCTATTTCTTTTTTACGCTCACGCATACCGTATATGTGTTTGGCAATTGGGTATATGATGTTAAATTCCCACCTTGTTGCCAGGTAGTGAGCTGCTTTTAATATGGCTTTTTCTTTTGACCAGATGGTTTTGTTGCCAAAGTATTCGCAGAAACGCTCATAGAGCGGTTTTGAGAGGGCTTGCAGGTCTTTTTGCAGATGGTTTGCCACATAGGCGTTTAGTTCTTTTTCTTTTTCTTGCATTAGTTTGTGGAATACGCGGGGCTTTAAGTCGGTTAGCACTATTCTGTGGTAAAATTCAAATATAGCACCTTCTATTAATGCAGTCCAGTTTATTTTTTGGCCGTTGTCTTCTTCTAAGCGGGCAAGTATGTAGGCGATGAGCATTTTGTGCGCTTGTTTGTCTAACTCAGTTAGCTCTATGGGGCGTGGGTGATCGTTCCAGCGTTGTATTGAGGCGGCAGAGAATAGCTTTTCTATTAGTTCTTTAGTTATCATTTTTAATTTTGTGACGGATTTTTATTTTCGTACTTCTACATTTATGGCTTCGCTATATCCGATGTTTCCCCACTCATCCATTGCGGCAACACTGATGAATACATCGCCGCTTGGCAGGGCGGATGGTTTAAGTGTTAGCATATAGGGTACGCCATATATTGCCGTGCCGGTTTTTTGCCAGTTTGCGTTGCCGGTTTCTTGTGCTTCTGCCTTGTCGGTTGTGTATTCAATCCAAAGTTTTTCTATTGATTGCCCGCTAACTTTTACCGCTAAAGTTTTGTTTGAAGTGTTTGTAGCGCCGGGTAATATTTCAGCTATTTCTACGCCTATTTCCTGTTTTGTATTTTGTGGCACGAGTTTTATGGCAATGGCAGGCCTGAAGCTGGCTATTGGTGTTTTTAAAGATGTTTCAATGTCCATAGGGGCGTAGCCGTTTATGTCGTTGTTTATCCAGCTTTTTATATCGCCAGTGCCAAAGCCGCCTGCAATTATGGGGCAGTTTTCCGGCTTGGACAAATTTTCAGAAGGTGAATATATGGCTACGAAGTTTTTGCCTTCAAAATTTATTTTATTCATTGGAACTTGAGCCCAGAACCAGCGCGCCTCGCCGGTGCCATCTGTGGCATATTCCTTGTCACCTTCAAGTGGTATTTCTTCGGTTGTGCAAAGAAAGTACGAATCTGTGGCTCGCCAAGCCGGTGAGCTGGAAAGGGCTACGTAGATGCTTCCGGGTACAATTTCCTTTTTCCAGCGTGGTTTTCCGTCGGGGGTATATGTTTTTGCCCGCCCAAGTTTTACGCCAATGAAGGCCTTTTCTATTCCCTGGTTTTGCGGTAAGCTGAACTCCTCTATCCAGCATAGGTTAAAACCAACATACCAGCTGGCATCCCAGCCGTTTGTGGCAAATACAGAGTAGTCGTTTAGGTTTGTCAGCTCGCATATATACTTAGGGAGCGTTATTGTGCCCTGGCTTTGCTGTTGCGGTAAGAGGGAGATTTCGTTTTCTTGTTGCGTTTGCGCGTTTGCGATGTGCGCAAAAGATAGTGCGAGTGTTAATAATAATAAAGCAGGAAGTTTTTTCATAGTTTTTCACCTATATCGCGTTCCACCTTTGGCGGAACTTAGTATTTTTAACCATAGAACTTGCAATAGATTGCTGGATTCGACGGACGATGACGGTCTTTTACTTCCTCAAAAAGCTCGCCCGATGTTTACAACATCGCTCTTGCTTTTTTAGTTGTAAAACCCACGACCTCGCCCGTCTCGCTCCTAACACCTATTGCAAGGTCTATGGTTGCTTCGCTCACCGAACCCTTTCCTAAGATGAAAAAGAACATTTTATTTTTTTGCTTTTAATATGCCGGCTATCCGTTCAAGGTCTGAGAGGGTGAAGTAGTGTATTTCTATTTTGCCTTTGTTCGCTTTGCCTTTTATTTTTACTTTTGTTCCAAACCGTCTTTGAAGTTCTTCACAAAGGCGCACTAATTCTATTTCGGGTTTTGCCGCTTTCTTTTGAGTTTTTGGCGGTGTTTTTCCCTCTGAGACAAGTTTTTCGGTTTCGCGCACCGAGAGTTTTTCTTTTACTATCAGTGTGGCAAGTGCTTTTTGGCGAGTTGTGTCTGTTATGCCTGCAAGCGCTCTGCCATGCCCTGACGATAACTGCCCAGATGTTATTAGTGCTTGTACCTCTTTTGGCAGTGTTAACAGGCGCAGGGCGTTTGCGACAACCGAGCGGTCTTTGCCTACAATTGCGGCAAGTTCTTCTTGCGTGTGGCCAAACTCGTCGTAGAGGCGCTTGTATGCGCCGGCTTCGTCAATAGGGTTTAGGTCTTCGCGTTGTATGTTTTCAATCAGGGAGATTTCAAAACGGGTTTTATCGTCTACCTGGCGCACTATTGCCGGCACTTCGTTAAGGCCTGAAAGTATGCAGGCGCGCAGGCGGCGTTCACCGGCGATTAGTTCGTACTCACCCGGTATTATGGAGTGTGTTACAACAAGCGGCTGTGTTAGCCCGTGGGTTTTAATGGAGTGCGCGAGTTCTTTTATTTTTGCCTCGTCAAAGTGTTTTCTGGGTTGGTGGCGGTTTGGTTTTATTTTGCTTGCTTGTAATTTAACT
>Ga0247840_10008964_pt1 | contig 13159 bp, 11 predicted proteins | sample LaCruzMarch2015__FD_192404 | JGI IMG/M metagenome (GOLD analysis project Ga0247840, IMG submission 192404) | Freshwater microbial communities from meromictic Lake La Cruz, Castile-La Mancha, Spain - LaCruzMarch2015_17m | ecosystem: Environmental > Aquatic > Freshwater > Lake | place: Spain...
AGGGACTTCGTTTTGAGGCAACAAGGCATCAAATTCCATAGCCAGTTTATTCGCAGAGATCATCGTATCTTTAGCGCTTCCTGGATGAACGGAGACCCCATGAAGTTTAACTGTAGCTTTAGCTGCGTTGAAGCTTTCATACTCGAGTTCACCTAGAGTTGCCCCATCCATCGTATAGGCGAAAGCTGTATCGAAATCTTTCACATCGAAGAGATCTGCGCCTCTTCCGATTTCTTCATCTGGTCCAAATGCGATCTTGATTCTTCCATGTTTGATTTCAGGATGTTTCATTAAGAAGATCATCGCTTCTATGATTTCAACAAGTCCTGCTTTATCATCTGCCCCTAATAAAGTTGTCCCATTGGTGGTGATCAAGGTATGACCTTTTAGTTCAAGTAAAGCAGGAAAACCACTTGGGGATAGGATGATTTTTTGATCTTGATTAAGCAAGATATCTTTTCCATCATAATTCTCTATGACTCTTGGTTGAATGTTTTCTGCGTTGAAATCAGCCGTATCATAATGAGCGATAAAGCCAATCGTATCAACGAGTGTATCAACATTGGAAGGCAAGGCTGCACTTACGAAATAATTCTTAGGATTGATTTTTACTTCGGATAGACCCAGAGCCTTTAAATCTCTTTCTAATAGTTGAGCGAAAGCTACTTGGCTTTGAGTTGAAGGGACAGTAGTGCTGCTTTCGTCTGAGCGTGTATTGATTTTTGCGTATCTGATAAATCGTTCTAAGAGTGTTTCCATAAGATCCTCATTTCATTAGTTTCATTATAGGAGAAAAGTCCTATGTTTGGAAGTGTTTTGACAATGAGAATCCTTGTTTATCTGTCCAAAGGGTTGTACAATAGAACTAATAAAAAGGGGATCATTATGAGTACACCTAAACCTAATTTGGAGTTAGAAGATCAGGATGTTTTACAAAGCACTGCAGGAAAGAATCAACTTAAATTATTAAAGGTTTGGGATATCTTATCTAAACATAGCGATGATCAGCATCAACTAAGCGTCAAAGCCATCATGAATATGCTATCAGCGGAAGGGATCTCTACTGAACGTAAGAGTATTTATCAATACATCAAGTTATTGGAAAGCACAGGCGTCGATATCATTACGACACGTGCCAAACAAAATCTATATTTTATCGGAGATCGTCAATTCGAACTTCCTGAACTGAAACTACTTGTCGATGCGGTCTTGGCAGCTAAGTTCATCACGGAAAGAAAAAGCCAAGAACTGATTGGGAAACTGGTCACATCAAGCGTCAGTATCTATGAAGCGCAGAAACTTCAACAACAGGTCCTGGTCACCAAACGTCCTAAGACCGATAATGAGAAGATCTATATCTCGGTCAATGAGATCCATCAAGCCATCAGTGAAAAGCGCCAACTTAAATTCAAATACTTCGACGTCAATATCCAAAAAGATAAAGTCATGCGTAAAAGCGGAGGCTTTTATACTGTAAACCCTGTCTGTTTGATCTGGGATGATGATAAGTACTATATGGTTGCGTATCATGAACGTCATCAAGACTTTACCTCTTATCGCATCGATAAGATGGAACAGGTCACTCAGTCAGAGTATAAAGCGATCCCAGTGCCAGCTGAACTGAATCTAGAGAATCATATCGCCGGTATTTTCGATATGTATTCAGGATCAGAAGAAACAGTGACCTTAAGGGTAAGAAATGAATTGATTGGGGTCATCCTCGATCATTATGGGAAACAGATCGAAGTCATTCCCTATGATGATAAACATTTCTCTGTTAAACTAAAGATACAAACGAGCCCTACTTTCTATGGTTGGTTGTTTACCTTCAGTGATCAAATGAAGATCCTATCTCCTCAACACGTTATATATGACTATAGAAAACTATTGGAGCTCAATTTAAATCATCACCAATGAATCAAAATCAACTTAATCGACAATTGGCCATCAACTATGCCATCCTAAAGAAACTTGTTCAGGATGAAAATGAAGTCAATCGCCTCATCACTAAAGACAATCTACTTGAACTTCTAGACATTCAAACCTTTTACCATACCCATTTCTCTGCGATGAAATTCGTAGAGTTCTTTCCTATGGTCTATGGTTTACTTAGACGAGAAACCGAAGCTTCTTTCTCTCATCTTAAACCTCGTATTAGGATCTATAATCGATATGAGAAAGAATACCCTATCAGTTTCTTCCATGACTTAGGTCAGAATGCGCCTTTGTTTATCTATACTTGTGGAGATATCGATCTATTTGATCGTAAGTTACCTAAGTTGGTTTTGGTTTCTACTGGTGGTAAATCAGATAAGATGATCCAAGCTTCCTTAGATCTATTGGATCAATTTGATGGATCTAAAGAAGTCCTAGTTTTATCTCAACAGACCCCTTTAAATCACATCGTCTATTCTAAGATACATACCTTATCTGTATCCAGCATCGTCTTCGTCAATAACTCCCTTAATAAATCCATTTTTAAATCCACTTTCTTTCCATGCAATCAAACCAAGATCAAGCATCTTTTGATTACAGCGATCTCTCCTGATGAGACCAATCTCGATCAACATCAACATCTTACCGATACTTTAGCGGTATCGATGTCTAAGGCAGGGATCTTACTGAGCGATCAAGCTTCTGATCTTAAGCTTGAAAGTTGTCTACGTCTACTTAGCTCACATAAACCTGTCATCGTGCCTTTCTTCAACTATGCCCATCATGAGTTGATTTTGGCCTTAAGACCAGAACACTTAAGAGAAAACATCGATTCTATGATGTTTCATCCACATTCAAAATAAAGACGCAATCATGTCATAATTCAGCCATGATTGCTTTTTATAATGGTTTTAGACAAACAAAAGTCTAGGAGCTTACCTTATGAAAAATAACCCACTTAAAATAGCAATCATCGGTTTATTGGTTCTCATCACACTTAGTGCTTGTGGCACGACTACTGATACAACGGCAGGTTCTACTAAGCGAACTGCCCAAACTACCAATTAACATTTTCCTTCAGATTGTAAAATTCTTTCTAAACAACTTGAGCAGGAGCTTGTCTTAGAAAGAAAGTTCATGATCTGAATTTCCCTCCTTCATTGTTTCCCCCTTAAAAAAGAGACCTTCGGGTCTTTTTTTGTGAAAAAAGTTCATATTTTATAAAGTTTAGAGAATTTTCACAAATTCGTAAGTTTTTAAGCTTTTTTACTTGTAGAAACTGTACAAAGTGACTAAACTATCTATGGACTATCTCACCATGAAAGGGCTATCTATATGAAAAAAATTCTTATTGTTGGGGGCGTCGCTGGTGGTGCTACCGCAGCAGCCAGACTTCGTCGTTTAAGTGAAGATGATCAGATCATCATGTTTGAAAGAGATGAGTATATCAGTTTCGCAAATTGTGGTTTACCTTATTACATCGGTAAGGTCATCACTGATCGCGACGACCTTTTGGTTCAAACCGTAGATGGGATGACTGAACGCTTTAAAATGGATATTCGTAACTTCTCTGAAGTTGTCGATATCAACCGTGCTGATAAAACTGTCTCCGTTAAGAAAACCAAAACTGGAGAAATATATACAGAGTCTTATGATGTATTGATTCTCTCACCTGGGGCTAAACCTATCGTACCTCCACTAGAAGGTCTAAAAGAAGCTACCAATTTATTTACACTAAGAAACATTCCTGATACCGATGCGATCTTCCATTTCATCGAATCAAAACATCCTAAGAAAGCTGTCGTCGTAGGCGGAGGCTTTATTGGGGTAGAAATGGCTGAGAATTTAGTAGAACGTGGGATCGAAGTTACCATCGTTGAGAAGATGCCTCAAGTAATGGCTCCTATCGATTTCGAATTGGCTCAACTCGTTCATCAAGAACTCAATACACACGGAGTACACCTTGTCTTAGGAGATGGCTTACTTAATTTCTCCAATCAAGGTAAGAATGTCAATCTAGAATCAGGAAAGACCATCGAAACAGATCTCATCATCTTAGCGATCGGGGTCGTTCCAGAAAATACCTTAGCGAAAAAAGCAGACTTGGCTGTAGGACCTCGTGGTCATATCGCCACGACTTCTAAACTTCAAGTCATGGATGGGAAGACCAATGAGATCGTCGATGGGATCTACGCCATAGGCGATGCGATCCAAGTTAAAGATGCGGTCGCACATGTAGATACAGCGATTGCATTGGCTTGGCCAGCGAATCGTCAAGGTCGTTTAGTAGCTGACATCATCAATGGAAAAGACGTCCAATATAATGGTTCTTTAGGAACTTCAGTATTAAAAGTCTTCAATTTGACTGTCGCAGCGACTGGAAATAATCAACGTATGGCTGAAATGAGAAAGATCCCTGTTCAAGCGATCCATGCTCATAGAAACAATCATGCATCTTATTATCCTAACGCAACCAATATCGCACTTAAACTTATCTATAACACAGAAACCTTAGAAATTGTAGGGGCTCAAGCTGTTGGTCAAGATGGGACAGAAAAACGCATCGACGTTATCGCAACAGCGATCAAATGCAAAGCCAAGGTCACTCAATTGTCTGATCTAGAATTGGCTTATGCGCCACCATTCTCATCGGCGAAAGATCCAGTCAATATCTTAGGTTATATCGCAGAAAACATCATTGATGGTGAATACAAAGTGGCTTATCCTAGCCAAATCGATGGCTTAGTTACACAAGGTGCTTACTTCTTAGATGTCCGTACACCAATCGAATTCAGTACTGGTCATATCACCAATGCGATCAATATCGAAGTCGATGAATTACGTGATCGTTTAGCTGAAATCAAAGTCTCAAAAGACACTGCCATCTATGTGAATTGCCAAGTTGGTCTACGTGCTTATGTGGCCATTCGTATCTTAAAAGGCAATGGCTTCACCAATCTATACAATGTATCTGGAGGCTATAGTTCTTATAAGTCCTTCAAGTATGTCTTGAATTCAGCCAATCGTACTTCTAAAGGAGCCGCTAAAGTGGACGAAACAACAGGTCAAGCTAAAGTAGTCGCAACAGGAAAAGTAGAAACCGTCGATGTGACAGGGATGCAATGTCCAGGTCCATTATTGGCGACTTATAAAGCCGTTCAAAACATCGCTGATGGCGATACTGTAAAGATCATCGCAACAGATCCTGGTTATTCTATGGATGTTGAAAACTGGTGTAAGACCAATGGTCATACCCTTGTTTCACTAAATCTTGAAGGCAATAAATACATCGCTGAGATCTTAAAAGGCAAGAAAGATCAAGCTACCTTAAGTACAGGTGCTAATAATCAAGAAAACGCCACCATCGTCTTATTCTCAGGTGAACTTGATAAGGCATTGGCTTCGATGATCATCGCTCAAGGTGCTGCAGCTCAAGGCAAGAAGGTCACCATCTTCTTTACCTTCTGGGGACTCAATGTCTTACGTAAAGCAGCTCATGTTAAAGTTAAAAAGAATCTTATTGAAAAAATGTTTGGCTTTATGATGCCAAGAGGGACTAAGCATCTTCCTTTATCCAATATGAACATGTTGGGAATGGGTCCTGAAATGATCAAGTTCATCATGAAACAAAAGAATGTAGATTCTTTAGATCTAATGATGAAGAGCTGTAATGAATTAGGGGTTAAGTTCATTGCGTGTACGATGAGTATGGATCTTATGGGTATCAAAGCAGAAGAATTGGTAGAAGGCGTTGAATTGGGTGGTGTTGGGACATACATCTCACACAACGAAAACGTAGGTACGACTTTATTTATCTAAACACGGTTCACACCGTGTTTTTTTATGAGTGCTTGTGTGTCATAATTAAGACACAATCTACTGTTAGGATAAGGATGAGGTAAAAATATGAAAGTGCTATTATGCGATGATGAACTCACTGTGCGAGAAAGCTTAAGTCTCTATTTAAAAAGAGAAGGCTTTGAAGTAGTCTTGGCTGCAGATGGTCAAGAAGCACTCGATAAATTTAAACAAGCATCTCTAGATTTTGTGATCCTAGATTTAATGATGCCTAAAATACAAGGAACAGAGGTATGTAAAGAGATCCGTAAGACCTCAGATGTTCCTATCATCATGTTGACCGCTAAAGGTGAAGAAATCGATCGTATCATAGGTTTTGAATTAGGTGCGGATGATTATATCGTAAAGCCATATAGTGCCAGAGAAGTCATGGCTAGAATAAAAGCCATCTTAAGACGTACTCAGGAACAAAACGATGGCCAAATCAAAAGCGTGATCCAAATCAAAGACTTGATCATCTCTTTATCGAATTATTCAATTACTTACTTAGGAGATCACGTTCAAGCGACCCCTAAAGAAATAGAGATCTTGTATATGTTGATGAGTCATCCTTCTCAAGTCTTTACTCGTGAACAGATCTTGAATCGAGTATGGGGCTTTAGTGACTACATCGATGATCGTTCTATTGATACCCATATTAAAAGAATCAGAGCTAAATTACCTGAAAGTTATAGAGATATGATCAAGACTGTATATGGGGTAGGATATAAGTTTGAGAAAGATCTATGAAAATAAAAGGCAATAAGTTTAGACATAGTTTATTCTTAAGATTGTTGATGATGTTTGTAACGATGAGCGTGATGGCTCTGGTTTTTACCTTTATGGTTTTCTTACCGGCAGGACGCTCTTTTATCACCACTCAGAAACAAGTAGAAGTCGCTCCAATCATGGATTCGATGTCCAACATCATTGAGTCTTATTTAGAAGGAGAGATCACTGAAGACAGTATGATCCATGTCTTATCGACTCAACCTATCCCTAAGAACAGTCAATTGTTGATTTCAGATACGACAGGTAAGATCATATTCGCTTCTCGTGCGATCGATAATCATGGGGGTGTACCCAATGATCCAATGAGCAGTGTCGATTACACAAAGAAAGTAGATGCCTTATTACTTCAAGTGATCCAAGGACAAGACATTTCTAAGATGGTCAAGATCGATGGTTTATCCTTTGAGAGCTTATTTGTAGGGAAATCGATTAAAGTCGATGGTGATATCGTAGGGGCAGTTGCGATCATGGTTCCTAACTTTGAACTCAATGATTCGCTATATACTTTAGCCCAATCTTTGATTTACTCTATGTTATTGGCGATGGCACTTATGACAGCGGTTGTTTACTTGTTCTCAAGACGTTTTACCAAACCTATCCATAAAATGATCACAGTGGCTTCTAAGATGCGAGAAGGAGATTTTAGTTTACGTGCAGATGAGAAAGATCAAAGCGAATTAGGAGATCTAGGAAGATCCTTAAATCGATTAAGCACAGATCTTTCGTATACGATCAATTCCGTTACGATAGAAAAGAATAGATTGATGTTGATGTTGTCTGGAATGAGTGAAGGCATTGTCTTCATCAATACAGAATCTCAAGTCATGATGGTGAATCCTGCTTTCTATAGATTATTTGAAGTTCAAGCAGACTCAGATATTAGTCCTTTGCTTCATGAATTGAATCTAATGGATGGGATGACACAAGCACTTCAAGGTCATCCGTTTAAGACCATCTTAACTCGAGGACCTCAAGCCATCAAGGTCACCATCCAAGCCATTAAAGATGAAACTGAACTTATCGTAGGGGCCTTGGCCATCCTTTCAGACATTACCGAATCAGAAAAGCTAGAACAATTAAGACGTGACTATGTGGCCAATGTGTCTCATGAGTTGCGTACCCCATTGACTGCCATTAGAGCGCTTATCGAACCATTAAACGATGATTTGGTAACGGATGAGGTCAAGATCAAAGAATATTATGGGCTCATCTTAAAAGAAAGTGCTCGCTTAAATCGTTTGATCAATGACCTATTAGAGTTGTCTCGTCTACAGAATTCCGAAGAAGGATTTGAGACGAAAGAAGTGAATCTGAGTCAACTTATGAATGAAGTCAAAGAACGCTATCAAGCCTTATCGAAAAAGAATCAAATCAAGCTTGAATTAAAAGGCTGTGAAGAGGCTCATCTTCTATTGACCAATGAGGATCGTATCGATCAAGTGCTTACGATCTTACTCGATAATGCGTTTAAGTTTACGCCTAAGGATGGCAGTGGTAGGATATCCCTACAGGTTGAGTCTCGCTTAGATAAGACACTCATAAGAGTCGTCGATAATGGGCAAGGCATCAAACCTGCTGATCTACCGCATGTGTTTGATCGTTTCTATACTGCAGATCGTGCTAGAACTGAGAAAGCTTCAGGTTTAGGCTTGTCGATCGCATATGAGATCCTTAAACGAATGAATGGTGACATCATTGCGGAATCCGAAGAAGGAAAGGGAAGTCGTTTCACCATCACACTGAATTAACCATGAAATATGATTTAAGTCATCTAACGCCTTTACAGTTTGAGGTTACCCAACACGCTCAAACGGAACGTCCGTTTAATAATGAATTTGATGCTCATTTTGAAGAAGGGATCTACGTCGATATCGTTTCAGGTGAAGTCCTTTTTTCTTCGAAAGATAAGTTTGATAGTGGATGTGGTTGGCCAAGTTTTACTCAACCCATCAAGAAAGAAAGCATTGTCTCTAAGAAGGATTATGCCTTTGGGATGATACGGATCGAAGTAAGATCCAAAGAAGGCGATAGTCACTTAGGTCATGTGTTTGATGATGGACCAAAAGGAATGCCTCGCTATTGTATCAACAGTGCCTCGCTTCGCTTTATTCCTAAGGATCAACTTGAAGCTCAAGGATATGGTGAGCTTAAGGCTCTTTTTGAGTAAATGTGTTAAACTATAACTGAGGTAAAACCATGCCCTTTAAACTCAGAAATTTTACAGATCGCACCAGAGCTTTGGTGCTTCAAAGAGCCATCGATTTGGTGAATAATCAAAGCGTGCTCATTTTAGATCATGATCAAGATCACGCCCAATGCCACGTACAAAATAATCGTGGAGGTATTTATCATGTCGAGATTCGTTTTAAAGAAGATGATGTGGTTTTTACCCATTGTGATTGTCCATATCGTGGCGTAGGTATCTGTAAACATACCGCTGCGGGTCTACTTCAACTCTTAATGAAAGAAGGCTTTGAGACGACATCCTTTAGAAGCGATGAGTTTCATTTCAACGATGCAGATGTGAATGAAGAAAACGAAGAAGATGTCGTCTTAAAAGAACTCATCAAAGAGATCAATAACGATAAGTACTTCGACCTCTTTCAATTCTTATCTTCTCAAGATCGTGAACAACTTCTAGGCTTCATAGGTCATTATCTAGAAGAAAGCGAAGATATACGATTGGTGGTCATGGCTTATCTTTGGTATAAAAGCGAAAGAGTTGCCACCACAAAAGATTTCTTATCCTAAGGTGCCAAGCACCTTTTTTCTTGATTAAAAAATGGCACTAGTCGACATTGACACACTTAGTGTGAGAGTTGTTGAACACGCTTACACGCTAAACTATACTGTTGATGAAGGTGCTCGTCACCTGTTCTCACATTACCGAAAAAAGGGAGGTACTATGAAAGAGAAGATTCAAAGTTTCGGTCGTTTCTTAAGTGGAATGATTATGCCGAATTTGGGCGCATTCGTAGCTTGGGGATTGATCACTGCATTGTTTATTGGGACCGGTTGGTATCCTAATGAAAAATTGGTTACTTTAGTTGGACCAATGATCAACTACCTATTGCCATTATTAATTGGTTATACTGGTGGTAAGATGGTTCATGGTCAACGTGGTGCTGTAGTTGGTGCTACCGCAACTGTCGGCGTTATCGTCGGTGGTGGTATCCCAATGTTCTTAGGGGCTATGATTATGGGTCCTGCTACTGCTTGGGTCTTGAAACAATTTGATAATGCTGTTGATGGCAAGATTCCTTCCGGCTTTGAAATGTTGGTTGCCAACTTCTCCGCTGGGATCATCGCTGCTGTTTTCGCAGGTATCGGTTTATTAGGTGTTGGACCAGTCGTTACAAACGTAACCAATTGGTTCGGTGCTGGTGTACAAGTTATCGTTGATGCTAACTTATTACCATTGGCTTCTATCGTTGTTGAACCTGCTAAGATTCTATTCTTGAACAATGCCATCAATCATGGGATCTTCGGTCCTTTGGGAATTGCTCAAGTTGCTGAAACAGGCAAATCAATATTCTATCTCATTGAAACCAATCCAGGTCCTGGACTAGGTGTTCTAGTTGCTGCTTGGTTCTTTGGAAAAGGTTTGGCTAAAGATTCTGCTCCTTCCGCCATCATCATCCACTTCTTGGGTGGTATCCACGAAATTTATTTCCCATACGTTTTGATGAATCCATTACTGTTGGCTGGCGTTATCGCTGGCGGCGCAACTGGCGTCTTCACCTTCGTTCTATTGAATGCTGGGTTAGTTGCTCCTCCATCACCTGGATCCATCTTCGCACTCTCCGCTATGGCTTCTGGCGACTTGCTGAAAGTTTGGTTGGGTATTGCGTTATCTGCAGGGGTTTCCTTCTTTGTTTCATCCTTGGTCTACAAATTCACTGAAACAAAATCTGATCTAGAAGAAGCTTCCGCAGAATCCAAAGCCAACAAAGGCAAATAAATGGCTGCGATTAAAAAGATTGTGTTCGCTTGTGACGCTGGAATGGGATCCAGTGCCATGGGTGCTAGTACACTTAAAAAGAAATTGAAAGCGGCTGGAGTTGATATTCCAGTGGCACATACCTCCATCGAGGATGTCCCATCAGATGCTTCACTTATCGTTACTCATGAATCTTTAGGTGCTCGTGCTCGTAAAGAACACCCTGGCGTAGAAGTAGTCACCATTCGTAATTTCGTTGGGGCTCCTGAATACGACTTGATCGTTAAACGTTTTACAGAAGATAAATAAGTCTAAAAGGAGCTGAAAAGCTCCTTTTTACTTTTGGCACTAGGATTCTAAGACACAATTCAATCTTGTCACTATCACTAGACGAAGAGGATGTTCTATAATGGACTTATGACACAACGCCTCGCTATATTGAGTCCACGAATGATCCATTGTTTAACTTTGTTGGCAGACAGCAATGATTATAAAACAGTGAGTGAATTGGCGGACTACTGTAAAACAAGTAAACGTACTTTGTTTAGAGAAATGAAAGACATCAATGGGATCTTAAAGGCCTATGCTTTATCTGTGGTGTCTAAGACAGGTTTAGGAGTCAAACTGGATGGGACTTCAGATGATAAGCTTCACTTTAAGAGTTTATTACTTCAGATCTCAGCCAATCAAGGAACACTCGACAAAGATGATCGTCAGCAAGCACTCTTAGCTGAACTCTTAAAAAACAAGAGTCTACAGAAATTGATTACCTATGCGAATCTTTTTCAAGTCTCAGAAGCTACCATCTCCAACGACATCAATGGATTAGAACCCTTACTTAACGCCTATAAGATCACCTTGGTTAGAAAACCTGGATTCAATTTATATTGTGAAGGATCTGAAGAAGATTTTAGAAAAGCCATCACTGATTTTATTTATCAACATATGGAAGAAGATAAGTTTACTCGTTTGATTTCTTCTACTAAGACACCTTGGGATATCGAAGATTATTTCCGTCATCAAGGTCCTGATAGTATCCTCAACGTCCTAAATAAAGATATCCTTTGGCAAGTCATCCAGGTTCTAGAAGACAATGATACGGTATGGGCCAATCGTTTAGCTCAAAACTCCTATATTGGGCTTATCTTACATTTGACCATTGCGATTGAACGTATGAGAAATCATGATCCAATCTTGATCAGTGAAGAACTCTTGACTCGATTAAAGAAGGATCCTATTTTCGATCGAGCTAAAGAATTGGCTGAACACTTCGAAGATGAGTTTGATTTGATCTTTCCTATGGAAGAATTGGCTTATATTACGATGCATCTAAAAGGAGCTAGACTCTTACACATCGAGGATAATCCGATCAGTGAAGTTGAAGATGTGGTTAATCCTTATGAACTTCAACGTTTGGTCTATCAATTGGTAGATTACTTTGAAGACATTACCCATTCTAGCGTTAAACAAGATGATCTATTGATCTCAGGCTTGATCACTCATTTAAGACCAGCCTTGACTCGCATCAAGTATCAACTTCAAATACGTAATCCTTTATTAAAACAAATACAAACTCAATACTCTGAAGTCTATAAATCAACACTACAAGCAACTGAACGTTTAGGACAACAAAACAACATCGTCTTCAATGAGAATGAGGTAGCATATCTTGCCTTACACTTTGGGGCAGCTTTAGAACGTCTAACTCAAAATCGACCTAAACGTATGGTCAATGTGGCTGTCTTATGTGCATCAGGAATAGGCATCAGTGCTTTATTGGCCTCACGCATCAAACGTCTCTTCAAAGAAGAAATCAACATCGTTCCTCGTTCACAATTCGATCTAGAATCATTGTCTAATGAGAACTTCGATCTATTGATCTCTACGATGGAGATCAAGCAAACCAAACTACCATGCATACTCGTCAATCCTTTACTCTCAGATATGGATATTGAATCGATCAAGGCTCAAGTCTATGCCTTAGAACTATTGCCTAAGAAACATAGTGAACTGCCTAATGGTGAACAAGATACCATTTCTATGATCAAAGAGATCTCCTCTTCATTGAGTCAACTTATCGATAATGTCGATTCCGTAAGTGTCAAAGCTTCACTTTCAAAAGATCAATTGCTTAATCTCGTAGGTTATCGCATAGGGAAAAATGAAACCCAAGGTCGACAGATCGTCAACGATCTCAAAGCGCGTGAAGCCATGGGAAGTGTCAGTATGGATGAGGAAGGCTTTGCCTTGTTTCATGCGAAGAGCTCAGGAGTAGATCATCCTGTGATGATGGTCTTTAGACCGGATCAAGGGGTATTTGAATGCTTTAAGTCGATGAAGATCATGGTGGTGGTGATCTTACTAGTACCTCATGATGCTTCTTCCATCTTAAATCAATGTATGAGTAATCTAACTTCTTCTCTTCTCGAAGATGAACATTATAAAGCTGCTGTATTTGGACAAGATAAGACCGTTCTAAAAGCTGAAGTAAGAAAGGTCCTCAACGATCCATTCAACACATGGATCATGAGCCAGGTGAAAAGATGATTCCTAAGATCATTGTGGTATGTGATGCGGGTATGGGCTCGAGTGCCCTAGGCGCTAGTCTTCTTAAGAAAGAACTTAAGAAGAATGGCTTGGTTGCGGAAGTCGCCA
>Ga0247840_10008965_pt1 | contig 13158 bp, 12 predicted proteins | sample LaCruzMarch2015__FD_192404 | JGI IMG/M metagenome (GOLD analysis project Ga0247840, IMG submission 192404) | Freshwater microbial communities from meromictic Lake La Cruz, Castile-La Mancha, Spain - LaCruzMarch2015_17m | ecosystem: Environmental > Aquatic > Freshwater > Lake | place: Spain...
GCACCTACATCACTATAAGTTAATCCATGCGCTGCAAATCCATAGGTTGTGGCTCCTGTAGCCTTTAAGAAATGCCCGGTAGTAAGACCCGAAGCAGTATGGCCAGTAGTATCAATAAGGTTATGGGCTGAAGGCGGCATAGTTGAAGGCAAAGCTGCCCATACAGGGGCAGAGGTCCCGGCGGTTAAATACCATCCCGAGGTTCCCAAACCCAATCTTGCCATAATTCCAGACCCACTACCATAGATAAGGTCTCCCTGAACTACAGCGATATTCGATCCTGTACCCCCTTTGGTTGTGGCAAGTATATCTATATTACTTTGTATGATATCCCAATAGGTTCCTACAGTAGCTTGGTTACCGCTAGAGGTAGAATCAGTATTACATATAAAGAAATCCCCTCCATCTACATTCACCCCACTAGAACCCCCTATCTTACCTGCTACTGATACCTTGTAAGTATCTCCTTTATTTGCAGCTGGGTAGTTGGGGTTGGTTGAGCAATCCGTAGCCCCCATATACCTCATTGCATCCTGTGATAGAAATGAGGCTAAGATAGCTTCACTTACTGCTTTTTCTGTTGCAAGTAGAGTATCCGAAGCTGAGGCTACTGCCCGTACCCCAAATCCTCCTGCGGCTAGGGATTGATTAATGGCTGTACCCGATACCCCAATATTAATAACCGGGGAAGTTAAGGTTTTATTTGTAAGGATTTCTAATCCCGTAAGCGAAGACAATTCCAGAACACTAACTCCATTATGGTATTGGATTTTTTTAGAGGTAGTATTATATCCAATCTGGGCTTCTACTATAATTCCAGTAGTATCGGCCTCTTTCTCAAGGACTGCATTTAATAGTTGGGCGGCCCCCTGTAAGTCTAAATGTGTATCAAAATAGTAGGCCATAAATTACGATATTACTAAGTAACCTGTAATAGGATTAATACTTGTCCAGGAAATATCCCCGGCCAAATTAATGGTATATTCTAATTGAGAGGCTTTATAGGTATCTCCAATTAATTTATAAAATTGGGGATTAGGAAGACCCGGATGATTGGGGGTAGCTAAAATAATCCCACTACTTATATTGTCAATCAGGTAAAAACGTTCAAATTTATGTTGAAGCTCCTGGAGATTGAGCATGTCAATCCCCGCATCATAGTCGGGATCAAATTGGGCTTGATAAGAGGAAGCCTTATTAATAAAAGTGTTAAACCATAAATGAGATCCTATTGGAAGAGAGCCCCCCATAGGCCTACCCGCTGCGGTAAGTAAATCCCCAGCCTTATCATTAATTACCTGAACTAATAGGTAATTAAGATCTCTACCTATTATTTCTGTAATCTGTAATCTGTCAAATACTACATCCCCTAAGCTATCCCATCCCCTAGCTATAATCAAATCGCCAACAGATACATCCATAGCCGTAAAAGAGCCGGTTGTATCAACGATATTACCACCAAGTTCCCATAGCCCAGTGGTAATATCATTTATATGACTGACATCAAATCTAGCCCTGAATTCACCCATTAGAAATTCATCCTTATAAGGTTAGTAGCGGTATTAATAAGACCCGAAATTGTAAAGGTATCAAATAGAGTAGAATGGGGTTGGGTAGTGATAGCTGGTAATTGTTGATGAGTGGTCTCATTCCAAGCCTGTACAATAGGCATCCACCTATCAGTACTGGAAGAATTACCCATATCTGTTATTCCCAATTTAACTACTAAGGTTGAGTATCCTGTAAACCGTAATTTAACAGAGCTTAATACCACTCCTGCTGGAATCCTTATTTCAAGTGTATTCCCCTCAGTAAGAGAATAAGTTATACCGGAAGCGGTAGCCATAACCTCAAAGGCTATACCTGCTGCATCAATTTCTTGGGCATACCTTACTAATCCATTTGCTACTTCATCTACCAAAAGGAGTTTAAAATTAGCCATAGTAATCATACTAGGCCCTTCTGTAGCCGATACAAATACTGAATCAGAATCATCGATTGCGGTTACTATGGGTAGGGTACTTGGATCAAGATAAATACCATTGGATTCATCAATACTTACTCCCGCACCTGAATTGTATACCTCTCCAGGTACTAAACCCAATTGTTCAGCGGTTACAGCATGGGGATTAGCTAAATCAGCAAGGTGGGCATCAAGGGCAGCTTTTCGAGAAATTCCTACAGGAATATCGGTATCCGCCAAGAATCTTAATTCAGGAACTCCTGTTGAAAGATTGGTTCCTAATAATTTCCCCTTATCAGCTCCGGTTGCAGAACTATGGTCAGTGTTAGAATCAAGAGCATGTTGCCGAGAATGTAACCAATTATATAACTCGGTAAACATCCGATTTAAGCTAGCCCTGAAGTCAGAACCTGATTGCCCAGTGGTACCATCCCCACCTGTTAAAATTTCTTTTGCCATTATGGTGTGTCTCTATAGATTTTATTATCATTCCAGTATTTACTGTCATCCCAGATACCTGTAGTAAGTACCCAAGCATCCCCATCTGTTACCTCAAACTCATTTATTGTAAGGTTGATTAGGTTCATGTTTATAGGTTCTACGAATTTAATAATTTTCATCAGTAAAGCGTAGAGTATAGTATTTGTTAAGGCCCCCGCCAATACCCCATCGGGATCTGTTATATTAAGGTAGTAATCCGAGCATGATGGGCATTCTTCATCATACCGATAACCCGAATCATAGACAACCAAAGTTGTAGGTACCTCTTCCCCAAGTTCTCCATACCAATCATACTTCATTACAGAAGGGGGAATTTCAACTAGTTCAATAGTACAACCTAGTAATCCAAATATCAACTCATAACTTCTTACAGTACCTTTACACTTTATGATATCCATTAAATACCTTAATAATTTACGGTACCTAACATCACTGTAAAATAAGGTTGGGGGGTTTCCTAAAAATTCGGCAAGATATACAAGGTACTTATCCTCAGTGGAAGTAACATCTATGATATTAATAAAGTTGGTAATATAATCCTTAATTTCTTCATCTATTTCTTCTCCAAAAGTTTCCATATACCTTTGAAACAGGCCCTTCCCGTTTACAGGTAAGGTATCATGTTCCCAAATGTATCTAGGAAATAAAGAAAAAATCCAATCCTTAAAAACTACCATTAGACTTGTTCGTTAACGGTTAAACTAACATACTTAAATTCGGGATGTATTCTGGGCATTGTATAATCCTCTAAAATAATATCCTGATTGATAGGGTATACTGTGAATTTCCAACGATGGCCATCTACTACCCCAGCAGGAACTGCATTGATAGTAAGAGTTATAATACCATCTTGGGTGTGGGGTACTCCCACTGTTAAAGTTGCAGCTATTACATCTCCTTTTAATAATTTAAAGGATCCCGAACTATATACTAAGCCCCAATAGGTAGGAGTTGAACCTATAGCGGAGGGTCCCGGAGATCTTTCCCAATTCAACTGTAAATCATTATTAATAGGCCTTGCATAAGGTACCGCATAAATATCTGGCGAGTCCAGATAGTCTACCTTTTCAAGATTATCAATCAAAGCAATTATATCAGAGGTTCTTATAGGTAAATTAATATCACTATTATCAGATGAATATTTATCCACTAAAGCCTTTTGAATATCTGTGATCACGAGGTTGGTATTAACCCTAAACTTAGCAGTTGCAATTACATTTAGGCCAATATAAGTTTCTCCAGCGGCAATGGCTTTGATTTTTAGTCCTATAATCTTCCTTGTTTCTACATAGGCTTCTGTTGAGGCAAGGATAGCCGTAGAAGCAACCCCACCACCAATAGGTGATACATATAAGTTAACCTGTTTACCGCAATTAAATAAAACCCCCGCCTTATCTACTGATGGGGATAACTTAGTTATATCCTGAAAATCTTGGCGAGTAACCGCCCGATCTAGAGTCCTTAAGGAAAGGGGAGCGGATTTACGTACCCTTTCAATATCTTCTACAGGTAAACCCCCAACTGATCTACTGGTATTAGTTACTGTTATAGAACTAATAGCGCGGGGTTGAATTGGGATGGTGAGTGTGGAGACTAGGGTAGTTAATGTATTCTCAGGGAGATTTCCCCTTATTCCCAAAGTTGTACGGTATGCAACCGCGATAACAGAACCCGAATCAGGAACCTTCCCATTTATATTATCCCCAAAGGTAATATAGTAAACCCCATCTATTAATCTCTCTATGGTATAGTGGGTACTGGTTGGAGAAGAAAATCCCAAATGTTCTTTATAATCCCAAGTTATAGAGGCTACCTCTACATAAATTGTTCCATCATCATAAGAAGCGGGTAAAGCAAAGATCTGTCCTGAGGTTCCATTAGAGGATCCAATAGTATATTTTGCTACTAAGGCCTGTTGTCTTGCAGGAATACGGACATTGTATAATCCCAACCCAATAAACCCAACCCTAGTAGTAAGAAAATTTACCCCTGAGGAGTTAGTTACCACAGTACCCATTGGAATAGATATGGGAGTTAAAACTACTACACCCTCTCCCGTACTTCCTATAGCTGTAAAGGTTAAATCTACTGAAGCAGAGATTGAAGCCTTGATTCTATAGTTGATAAGTTGGGTTATCTTTATAATAGATTCCCATTTTCTTGCCGTTGATAAGAAAGCTTCACGGGCCATATTATCGATGTAGTAATTTAACATCTCAGCAATACCCGCAAATATCCCTATAATAATCACAAGGATATTACTTTCAGAGAAGTCTGTTACCTCTGGGGCATTAGTCCTAAGCCTAGTTAATATAGAGGTTTTTATTTGGCTATAGGATCTATCTAAATAACCTATCCAAGGATTTTTGATTACCATATTAAACGCTGTATTGGAAATTATAATCAGTTACCTTACTAGTTGCATTTATTATATACTTGCAAGTAATATTAATACTGTATGCTTTTGGTCTGCTTACGGCAACTTCTAGTAGACTTATTCTACCCTCCCAAGAGTTTATTGCATCTAATAAAAATCTTTTTACTAGAGTTGCCAAAACTGTATCATTTGGTTCACCCTGAAGTTCCCATATTCTTGCCCCGAAGGTAGGGTTAAAGAAATGTGTACCATATTCCCAAGCGCAAATCATTTTTAATGAGGATTCAATCAACGCTTCAAAGCCATCCAAATTAATGGCACCGTTAGTGAGATTGAAGGGGAAAGTAATTCCCTGACCTAAATATGCGCTTGTGACTTCCATATTATATATACCCTAGACTTGTTCCCCCAACGTATCCAAGATAGTTTGGGGTGCTTTATTTATTATGGTATTTTGTACTTCTTCTAAACCCTTTGTACTTACCGATAAAGCCAAAGGAGCTACCTGGGTAGAACCCGCAGGGATAGAGGCTAACTCAATTGCTGATTGAACTGTGGCATAGGCTTCCTTGGCTACTACATAAGTGGTACGGGCAGTTTGCTGTAAAGTCTGAGCGGTTTTGTAAACTGAGATAAGGGTTCCTATAGGACCTAATTTATTCTTAATTTCATCAGGTACCCGTTCCCAATTGTCAAGTATATCCTGTAACCCCATATTCTTGGTAAAGGTTACCCCGTATTTAGCTTTGGTTTTTTTAGCGAATTCTATTGCTGGGTTCATATTATCCTACCTTTACTTTTTTAGATACCCCAATTTCTTTTACATCGGCTATAACGGTAGCGCCGGGAACCAAGGAATATAATACCTCAAATTTACCCCCTACTGTGATTACCTTATCACAATCTACCTCAACCCCAGAATCGGTTATTGAGATACTACTGGTATCATTGTGGATGTGGATATCGTTTGTATTGGCATTTATGGAAATGCCGGTGGAATCGAGGGTTAACGTATTGGCGGGGGTTTTTATTTCTACCACTTCCTTAATAATAGATACGGTAGGGCCTTTGGGGGATTTGATAAGAACTGAGTCATCCGCTTCATCTATGGTAACCAGGTACCCGGCAGGGGTCTTTAACCCATATACCTTTGGGGATTTGAATTCTTCGGGTTTTTTATCAACGTGATGAAAATAAAAAGACCATATTGGGGAAGTTACTTTACCGTTCTGAAATTCCACCCATACTATATCCTTTATTTCTGGGATGATTTGTATTCCGCAATCATCCCCAGACCAAGAACCTTTTGGATATGCCCATACGGGATTAGAAGTTGGGCCCAGGATAGTACCCAATAAAACTAATAACCTTCCTTGTCCCAGGGGATCCTCATTCTCTATAACATAGGCCGGATAATTGGAATAGTATAATCCAACTGCCTCTAACCCAAAAGTCGTAATCCTATGTATTAGTGCATTTAAGTCCATATTACCAGGGTTTAGGAGCAGCATCAGGAATTTCCTGGGTTGGTTCCCAATTTTTATTTAATTCAATCCTACCCATTTTTATATGGGTCCTTACATATAACTCATCATGGCATCCCAATAAGTCATATATAGCGTCATACCCAAAAGCCTTAAAAGGATTTTGAGTTTTACCATTTGTTGTAATAGGTATCTTAATACGGTAAGTACTTATGGTTCCATCTCTCTTTGTAAAGGCCAAATCGTAAAAGGTACCAGGTATTTCAACATTCCAATTTTTATCCACCTTTTCAGCCTCTATCTCCCAATTCTCTTTTAAAAAATCAGTTTTGAGATAATAACCTCTTTTACGAATTTCTTGGTAGTTGGGGTTAAGGGTTATTTTCTTATCCTTAAGATCTTTTGCTTTCTTTTCGATATCCCCTTTAGAGGTAGTTGTTTCTACTGTATTTACAGCCTGGGAAATATCCCCCACAAAATACATTTCAAATTTACAAGTAAATCCTGAAGAAGGGTCTATTTCATGAATACAACCCGTTAAGAAATAACTCCCATTCCTGCGATTTGATAATCCTTTAAAAGATACCTTTACCCCCGAGGTAATCTGGGGGTCCCCTAAGATAGTAGCATGAGCTTTTATTTTTTCTTGTTCTCCCCGTTTCAAATTCTTTAATTGGTTTTCCATAGTTTCCTTTACCTCGTTAAGATAGGGGGTAGGGCAACTATAGTGAGGTATTCTAGGAGCAATCTGATCATTGGCAAGTACTATCTCTTGGGCGTTACCCCTAGCAAGAGCCATAGAAGGTTCACTGGGATTATATTCTCCCCCGTAGGCAACAAAAGTAGTATTACCGTTTGAAGCATCCCTGCCTGTTTTACCCTTAAAGATGGGGTCATAGGGAAGTTGGGGTAAATCTTGGGGGTTATTTAAGGCTACATCCTGAACTACATCTTGGATATACTCATCAAACCTAAGTTGTTTGTATTGAGTGGGGGTTGTGGCATCCTCAACTTTCTTTTTATCATTGAGAAAATCTTTTTGAGTTAAAGCCCCTGTTTTGGGGTCTATGCTAAAATTACGTAAGGCATTGGTATCATCCGAATACTGGGATTTGGTATCATAGGAAAATTCCAATAGATTACCGGGGGCCCCCTTGAAAATATACTCTCTGACTGAGGGCCCATTAATAGCCCGATTCTTATTATAGGTAATAACCTTACCATCATGTCCCGTTACTTGCATTGGGTAGGGAGCTACCTTATCTAAGGTATTTTGGCAAATATTTTGAGCGTTCTTTCCAACTACAGAAATATTATAGCCCCTTAGAGCCCAAGGTATTTTAGCCACTAATTCTTTTTCTTTCTCAGTTATCTGGGGTTGAGGATCTGGGAGGGGGGGAAAGTCGGTGGGGGTAGAGGTGGGACCAGTTGGTATACCAAATTCGGTAGGGGTAGACCCAGCTGTTGCAGTTAACCTGGTTAAATCTCCCGCCAGAATGGCAGCATTAAAATCTGTAGGGGCTATATCATAAATCGATTTAGCTCCCTGTTTAAACACACCCTCAACATTACTATTATCCCAAGTATGAGAGGGTAAAGAATCTACTTGGCCTATCCCCCTTTGTTGAATATTCCTTTCGTAATAAGCCTGTAGACTTGAAAGGTAATTAGAAGCATCCTCAGAAGAAGTTGTAGGAAATTTACCAGTACTTTTAACTTGACCTACAGTGTAAGAATATCCTCTACCAAACTCAAAATGTTTTGTTTTACCATATTCCCAAATTTTCCAACCCCTTAAAGTACTTATATCATTATCCAGATCTTGGGTGTTAGGAGTTAAAAGGTCTTCTATAGCTTTTACTGATGATTCCAGTTTAACCACTAGGGTTGATTTACCCCTGCTAAAGAAACTAAGATTATCTGAACAAATGATGGTTAGTCCAAACCCCCTAATGTCATAGGTTTCTTTAGTATCAATTACCACTACATTTACAGGGGGTCTTAAATTACCATCCATATAACCCCAAGACACTAAAAGCTTCTGCCCCTTGAATAGAACCAGATTATTGAGTAATTCTACCGAAGTAGCGGATAATACAATGGTACATTTATCTTCCTCTTTTTCCTTAAATTCATAGGTAAACTTTTCCAGGGCAAACCCATAGAAATTGGTTTTGGTTTGCATAAGGTCTAAGAGTAGATTACCTTTGCCATCCCACACTAATACAAGAGGAGACCCCATACCGGTGGGATTTGGGGTTAAATACTTTTCGGCTGAAGAAGTACGGTTAGTAGAAGGCGCAGTTCTAAGATGTTTCTTTTTACCTTTTTTTGAGGTAGCACTTAAAGTAGTACGTCCACCACTCATAGGGCAGGAATTATTAAGGTAGTACCCACTAAATCAGACCAGGGATCTATAATGCCATTTGAATACCCTATGGTAACCCAGTCATCATGAGTACCATAATGAGCAAAGGAAATATCCACTAAAGATTCATCTTCCTTAACCACTTCAAGAGTGTCAGCTTCACTAGGATTAGGAAGTGAGCCTCCCTCCAACATAAGTTGGGTCCCGTCATCAAAAGTATATATTATAACAAGTTCGTAAGCCTTCATGTTATTGTGTTTTATCCATGGGGTTATAATACTTACCCTCATTAAAATCTATTCCCGCATGATCCCCATAATTGGTATTAGTCTCAATTACTTTTTTCAACTCAACTTCCTGATATGCCTGATTTGGAAGCATCCCTTGATGACGTTGGAATTGTGATAGTTTATAAGAGGCCTTAGTTATAACCCAGGTGTCGGTTGCAAATAATCCCCTATCCCCCCATACAATAATCACTCTGTGGGGGTCCCCATAATACCCCTCAGATTTAGAACGCGTAGCTAACCAACGGCAATTACGGATAACATCTGCCCGATTTTCTTCTTTTGCATACCAGTCCAATTTAAAGACCAGGGTATCCTCTGATCCCGTATAATGATAAAAAGGGGCATTGCGGCCTATTGAAGCAATGGTGGCGTAATTAGGGGTAGGGGTAAATTCCAACTCGCTGGGTACGGTATTAAGAGTTATGTAACTATAAGAAGTCTTAGAACTCTGAGGCCGATCTCCTGAAGATTTCCATTCTTCATAATCGATAATGATCAAGGACTGAGGTTGGCCCATAGTACCTAAAGCATTATCAGGCCACCTTTGTTTATTTTCCCAATCTCTTAGCCAAGATTTTTCTGATAAATCTTGGGGATCTCGGTAAAGTTTATTAACTGTCCTTTTTACTTCAGGTTTCTTTTGATAGGGTCTATTCTTTATGATGTTAGCATTTACCATACCCACAGCTGTCATTCCCGCCCATTTCATATAACGAGCAACAAGTACGGGATTGGTAACAAGTTGAGGAAATCCAGGTATACCTTTAGGGAAGTTAAGTTTTGCCATTATTCGTATTGTAAAGCCAGGTTAATTTGTTTATTTAATTTAGCCTCTATTACCCCCTCCTTAATACCCCCGTGGACATAGATATCAACCCTATCTTTATTAGACCAATCATAGTAAGGTTGATCTCCATAGCTCTTTGGGTTTTGTTTATAGGCTTCTAGGTTATTTTTTAATACCCAATCAACAGCATTATTCTCACCTACATTATGTTTAAATAAAGCCCTTACCATAGAACTTTGGCCATTTCTATCTACATTTGATAAAAAAGCCATTCTTAAACGGTCCTGACTTGAAAGGGTTTCATTCTGGGCATCGGTATTTTCTTTAGTCGCATCGGTATTTTTATTGGTAGCTGAGGCTAATAATGGGAGAACAAAAGATAGTCCCATAAGGCCCCAACCAATCGGTGCTAACCCAGGTATCATACTCATTCCAGCACCTAAGGCCATACCCCCTCCCGCAACCTTATCCATAGTGGACTGGCCTGTAGCAGCTTGGTATAATCCCATACCAATACCCAAAGCCCCCATACCTTTACCCACTAATCCGGTCTTACCAGACAGTACTCCCTTTAATCCAGCCATACCCCCTACTGGTGGAGCAGGAGCTTTAGTTCCAGGGGCTAAAGCCAAACCCAAAGCAGCGGCTTCAGCAGCGGGCATAAACCTTGAACCGGCAGCCGTACGGGCATAATAGGTACCCCCAGCAGTTCTACCTATTGAAGATCCTAATCCTGCCATATTCATTCCCATTGTAGAAATCCCCCTTAGAGCCCTATTGTAATTGAGGAGATCTAGGGTTGCCATTTTTACTGCGGCAGAAGAACTGGCAAAAGAAGTATTAACAGTATTGATAGCAAGGGCAGCACCGGTTACAGCAGCTTTAACCCCCCACCACATAGTTTTTAATATTAGTAACCCTACTCCGGCACTTACCAACCAACCCATAAGGGGTATCTTTAATATGGCAGCTAGGCCCTGCATCACTCCCGCCAAGAGTTTTAGTATGGGAGTAACCATAGGGGCAATAGTAGCTGTAAATTGATTCATTAAAGCTTTCCAAGATCCTATCATCATTTGGATCGCTCCCCAAGGACTATCAGCTTGTTTCTTATATAGGGTTCCAGCTATCCCTTGGGATTTCTTTAATTCCTCAATATGTTTTCTGTATTCATCGGCACCTCCCAGTAATTTACTGGCAGCCCTCTTTCCTCTTACCCCAAATATTTCATATAAGATATTTTGTTTATCCACATCCCCAAAATTCTGAGTAGCTTTGAAAAGGGCGTCCAGAATATCTGGCATAGGTTTTAAGTTACCCCTAACATCTACTAGAGCCTTAGGATCTAATCCAATTTTTTCCCATACTTGAGCCCTACCTGTCTTAGCAAAATCCCCTAGACCTAAAGCCATATACCGGAACATATTTTCAACTGCTGTACCCGCCATAGACCCCTTGATACCGGCATTACCTAATGTCATGATCATGGCAGTAATATCGGGCAGAGTCTGCCCCATATCCTGGGCAGTAGAACCGGCATACTTGATGGATTCTCCTAAGTCTCTTAAGCTAATCTGGGATTTAACGGCACCTTGAGCAAGTATATCTGATACATAGGTCCAGTCCTGGAGTTTGGATTTATTATACCCAAACATATACATGGCATTAGTTGCAATTTCAGAAGAGGTTTTTAAATCTTCCATTGCTCCCCCAGCAAGGTTCATAACAGGAATAATTGAGGACATTACTTCACGGGCATCCAAACCAGCAAGGGCAAGTTCTCGCATAGTGTTACCGTAATCCTGGGGGGCAAATAGAGTAGTTGATCCCAACTTATTTGCCTGATCGGTCATCCTCTTGAATTCCGCATTGGTAGCAGAGGAGGCAGCAGCAACCCCCCTCATTGTAAAATCAAACTTAGCCCCCACTTGATAGGCGGAGGTCATACCCATAATAGCAGAAGCTCCTGCTGCGAAAAGGCCGCCGTACATATTACGAGCGGATCTTAAAGAATCCTGATAAAGTTTAGTTTCTCCCCGTAACTTCTCCAGTTGATTTTTAATCAGGGCAGCTGGCCCAGAGAACTCATCTTTCAGGTATATACGTAAACCTATATTTACTTGGGAACTACCTAAGAGCATGTTATTTAGAATTTTCTTTGTTAGTCTGTTCGGATAATTTTAAAAGTCTATCCCGTACAGAATAGGGAAGATTTAACCATTCCTTCCATGAGAGATGTAATTTAAACTGGGAAACGAAGTAGTACTCCCCCACTAAATCTCCCGAGGATAGAAAAAATCGGGGATACGAATAAGGAACTGTTTAACAGTATCCTGATTATATGGGTTTACTAAGTCAATAACCCCATCAAATTGTTCATCTACCTCTTCAATCATATTCCTTAATTCCATCATTTCTCGTGATTTGAATACCTTGAAGTTTTCAACTTTTACCCATTCCTCATTAATTTGAAGTTGGAGATCTCGGGCAACTAACCGGGAGTTTACATCTACCTTAAATTCAGGCAACTTGATTAGATACTGTTCTGAATATCCATCCATATATTTAAACTGTACCACTTTACCTGTTGATAGGGTCCTTTTAATATGGGTAACACTTATGGGTTCATTGTAGGGTTTAATAGCCTTGAAAGGATAGTCCTTACTTTCGGGGTCTGGAAAAGGTCTAGAATAATCCCAAATAAAATTCATAAGGTCTTCTTCATAAGGAACTTGTTCCTGATCCCCACCCCAATCATATTGAAACTTAAGAATAGGCCCAAGAGAGAATATACGAGAACTCATAAGGATAAAGTATTTATCCTTTAACCGTAATTCTAATACTTGATCGGAGGTTAAACGGCCATCAGGGGATTGACCATTCTCTGCCCATACTACTATATCTTGTATAAAGGTATTTATGGCTGAAGATTCTTTGTTTAGGGATACGTTAGATAGGATACCATCATCATTACCATCTTGTTCCCGTATCATTACAAAAAACCCAGAAGGGCAAAGAATCTTATTTATATTACCGTACCGTTTAATTAAATCCGAGGTTTCCATAATTTCAATATAGGTTAAAACAATAAAGGAGGACTATGATGATATATAGTCCTCCAGTATTATAACACAAGGGTGAGGGTTTTAAATCTTCGAAACTTTATTGATGGACATTTCAATTTTTTCCATTGTGTTATCCGAAGACTGTCTTTTTTGACTTTGGCCATTGATTTTCAGAGGCCAAACTTCCTCGCAAATCCAACTGTTGATAACCGTGATACCATCTTCAGCAAACTCATCCACTAACATAGTTCTGTAATAAGCCGAAGGGGTGAGACCCCCACCCACTTGAACATTGGATACCATATCCATCCAATCCCAGAAAT
>Ga0247840_10008968_pt1 | contig 13157 bp, 12 predicted proteins | sample LaCruzMarch2015__FD_192404 | JGI IMG/M metagenome (GOLD analysis project Ga0247840, IMG submission 192404) | Freshwater microbial communities from meromictic Lake La Cruz, Castile-La Mancha, Spain - LaCruzMarch2015_17m | ecosystem: Environmental > Aquatic > Freshwater > Lake | place: Spain...
TGTCTTGCTGATATTTCTTTACATCCAAAATAACGCCTTCCTTTTCCACTTTCGCCACATTTTGGGCAAACATTGTATGGTCGCCTTTCAAGCCAAAATGTTCGCACGCGGTTTTTTCAAACACAGGTGTAAAACTGGAAGTAATATCGCCATAGTCCGCACGCGATTTATAGTATGAAGTCAGTTTGATCGGTTTATACACTTCTTTGCGGACAGCTTTCAAGTGTTTGATGATGTTCGGATTGTATTCTTCTTTTTTGACGATAATACTTTGGACATTGGTATAAATATATCCGCGATTCAAGTCCTCGCTCGCATAATGTTTTTGCTCTGGCATACGCAAAATACGCCCAACAGTTTGGATTTCAAAAGTTTCGCTGTGCGATTCGCGGAATTTCACCAAGATATGCGCGCGCGGACAATCCCAACCAGTATCAATCGCCTGTTTGAAAATCAAAAATTCAATTTCGTTGTCTGGCTCGGACACCCAATCCAAAGTTTCCGATTTCTGCTCCGATAGCCAAATGGCGAGCTTGCCGTTGCCAACGCCGTCTTTTCGTTCGGTTATGCCTTTATCCGCTAAAAACTTTCTTACCGCTTTTATTTTGTCCTCGCCAGCTTCGGCGGTCGGTATCTGCACCAAAACAAGCGGATTGATATTTGCTTTTTCTTTTTCAAAAAGTTTTTTCAATTCCAAGCGTTTTTTATACGCCGTTTGCAAAACAACTTCTTGCGAATCTGCCTCGTCGTCGGTTATCTCATCAATTTTTTCATTGATAATCAATTCCTTTTTGATCATTCCTTCGTCAATCACATCTTTCGGTTCAACGAAAACATAGCCAGCCGTTCCGCGCGCCAAATCTCTTGGGTCGGGCGTAATTCGTGGAGTGGCGCTCATTTCCAAAATCACATCAGCGTTTATCTCATCGCGGAGTTCGTTGGTTCTCTCGGCGGTCGCTCCGATATGACTTTCGTCAATTATCATGATGACCTTTCGCTGTTCGCGGGTTTTGGATAGCACATCGCGAAAATTCAATTTTTCGCCGTCTTTCATTAAAATATTTTTCCAATCTCCAGTTTCTCGCTCTTTGCTTCGCAATTTTTCCCAGTTCACGACAACAACCTCGTTGCGGATAATTCTTTCGCGCCCACCAGTAAATTCTTCTTCCACCAGCGAAACTCTTGGTGCTCCGCCAAATACTCGCTCCAAACTATGTTTGCTTTGCAAATGCAGTTCGCCTTTGCCGATACTTATCCAAACAAAACACAAGTCCATTTCTGGCACTTCTCTGATAATTTCTTCAATAAACTTGGCGGTCATCAAAGTTTTACCGCTTCCTGTTGGCGCTTGAAAAACGCACACTTTCTTTTGCACCTCTTTTGTAAGAAGTGTTTTGAAAGTAGCGATAAGTTCGCCGACCGCTTTTTCCTGATAATTTTTAAGATTAATATTCATAGATTTGCTCGTAAATATCTAATATTTTTTGCGGAATCGGTTCCAAGCTCACGCCTTGCCAATCGGCAAAATCGTTTTTGTCGAGTCCCAACGGATCAAAAGTAAAGCAATACAAAATCTTTTCGCCTTCCATTTTGTCCAATTCCTTTTTTAATTGCGCCAAGCTGTCCCGTTCCATTGAATAATACACGCCCATAATTCTGCCGTTTTGCTCAAAGATATGATAATCGGGCTTGGCTTTCACTTCGTCAAAAATTCCTTCCCGCAAGCAAAGCATTTCCGTACATTCACGCGTAATTCGCATTTTCAAATCATCACGGCTTATGGAATTTTTTACAAAAGCGGTTTTGTAATATTTAAGATTTCCGCCAAGTCCGTCAATTTTTTCACCTTTAGGTGTTTTATATCCTTTTATTACTTTTTCAAGCCTTGGATATGTAACACGCCTGCAAATTCCGTGTTCTTGTATTTCTTTTTCAGTTAATCCTTTTTCTTTAAGGTCTTTTTCAAATCCGTTAAGTTCATTGTTCGTGCATAAAATAAATTGCCGCGAGCCGTTATCCATATCAAGGCAAGCATGACCAGCAGTTCCAGACCCCGCCATAAAATCCAATATAATTCCTTTTGGATCTGAGCCAAGGGCTAAAAAATCTTTAATTAATTCGAGTGGTTTCGGATTGTTAAAAATCTTATCTCCAAACATAGCTTTCAACTGAGCTGTTCCATTTCCACTACTATATTCTGGTTTATAAAAAATTGTTTTGGGTTTTTTTGAAGGTAAATCACCAAGTGATGGTCTTTGTTTTTTATAGATAGCCTTGCTTCTATTATTTTCAAAGATTAAATTGTATAATTCGCTCTTAATTTTATTCTTACTCCATCGCCATGACATTTCTTGACTGTCCGTAATAGGTAGTAAGACAATATCTTTCTTGTTTCTAGGCTTGTCATCATTAGTTACATACAAAATCCCGTCAGACGTTACAAAAATAGGAAAAAACAGATTTGGTCTTTTACTTCTTGGAGCATTTACGCCAGTAGCTTTAAGATTTGCACCTTTTTTGTAATATCCATAGTTATCTTGTTCCCACTCTTCTATTCCATCTTCATCGAGAATAAATTCTCTTATACTTGCTTGTGAGTAATTTTTACAATATACAAGGGTGTATTCGTGCGTCCCAGCGAAACCAAACTGATCTTGATTTCCTTTAAGATTCATTATCGTTGGCAATGTAGCAATAAAATTAAATTCCCCAAAAACTTCATTACAAAGCATGCGAAGTTGAGCTATTTCATTGTCATCAATAGAGATGAAAATAACACCTTCCTCTTTTAATAAGCTCTTGGAAAGTCGCAATCTCTTGCTCATAAAAGAAAGCCATTTGCTATGACGAAATGCGTCCTCTTTATCTACATAATCATCGTTATACTTAAAATCCTTATTTCCCGTGTTATACGGCGGATCAATATAGATAACATCGATTTTTCCTTGGTGGGTGTAATTCAAAACAGATAAGGCATGATAATTGTCGCCTTCAATCAAAATATTGGTCGGTTTGCTCGGATCGGTTTTGATTTCTTTGCCTTTCACTTCTTTCAAAACTGGTAAAGCGTTCTCCGATTCCTTTTCAAACTGCTCTTTTGTTTTTTCCTCGTCCCAAATCAGCCCGTATTTTTTACGAGATTCCAGTTTTTCAATGACTTTGAGCAAGTCGTCTTTTTCTAATTTTGTATAATCTTTTTTTGCCATATTTCTACTTAATTAAATCATCAACACCAACTTCAAGCGCCTTGGCGATCTTGGTCAGCGTTTCAATGGTTGGGTTTGTATTTACTCCATTTTCAACCTTAACAATGGTATTCAGCGACAAATCAGCAAGCCGAGCAATCTTTTCGAGAGATAGACCCTTTTTAGCCCGTAGTTTCTTTAAGTTATCCGCAATTTTATTGTTTGACATATCTTTCTTAATTGTATAACATTATAGTATATAGAATATAATATAAAGGTTTCTTTCTTGATACTATAATGATAACTAATTTTTATAAAAATGTAAATGAATTTTTCTCGGTGGCGCATTTTGCTTTGCAAAATACGAAATTCGGAAGCGAAAAAGGAAAGGTTCAAAAACCCGCCCGCATTCCTCCCCAGACCCCTCCTGCGGGCGGGAAGAAAGCCGAGGCGGGGCAATTCCATTCCCCCAGAAAAATAGTTTGCCCCGCCGAGTCCAAATTAGTTTTCGGGATTTTCGTCAAAAAATGTTCGAACATCAATCAAAAAACACCGCCAAGTTTTACATTCAGCGAAATTGAAAGATATTGCCTCGGCGCAAAGCGCCTCGGCATGGTATTTTTCCGCTATTTTGAAGGCATTTTTGAAATCCAAAACCAAAGTGCGGTCGACAATGCGGAAGTTCGCCGTGCGAAGCACGGGCAAAATGAAATTTTGCAAACCAATCTTTTTTCTTTCGCTTTCAGCGAAAGGTTGAGCGTATTTTTCCTTGATTGCCCAAAAACTAATTTAAAAACAATATGGACAACATAAATTTACAAACCAAAAAGATTTTTCTCTATGCCCGTAAATCCACGGACGAACCCGAAAGGCAGGTTTTAAGTATTGAGGCGCAAATGTTTGAGTTGCGAGAATATGCTAAAAAGGAAAACCTGAATATCGTCCGTGAATTTGTGGAAAGCAAAACCGCCAAAGAACCAGGGCGAGAGATTTTCAACGAAATGATAGCGAGCATAGAGAAAAATGAAGCCGAGGGAATTTTAGCGTGGCACCCTGACCGCCTTGCTCGTAATTCCATAGACGGCGGACGGATAATTTACTTGGTAGATACTGGTAAAATTACCACGCTAAAATTTCCTACTTTTTGGTTTGATCCGACACCGCAAGGAAAATTTATGTTATCAATCGCTTTTGGGCAATCAAAATATTATGTGGATAATCTTTCGGAAAATATAAAGAGGGGTATTCGCCAAAAATTGCGCAATGGAATATGGCCCGCTTGGGCGCCACTTGGCTATGTGAACGACAAAAACGCCCGCTGTATCGCTGTGGACAAAGAAAAGGCAAAGTATATCAAGCGGGCTTTTGAAATGTATGCCACTGGCGAATACCCCCTCGCTCAAATCCGAAAGATTATCAATTCCACGGGCTTGGTTGGCAAGAAAGGCAAAATGCTTTCCGTCTCAAATTATCAGTACATGCTCAAGAATAAAATCTATTACGGAATGATTGAATATAACGGCGAATTGTATGACGGAAAGCATGAACCGATTATCACAAAGAAACTTTTTGATTTATGCCAAGAAGTGATGGCGAACAAGAGCAAACCGAAATCGCCAAAACTCAAACCTTACATTTTTAGAGGATTTTTCCGTTGCGGAGAATGTGGTTGCTTCATCACTACCGAAACGCAAAAAGGTCATAACTATTTACGATGCACCAAACGGAAAAATCCTTGTTCGCAAAGGTATGCGAGAGAAGACGCCATCACTTCTCAAATAAAAGAGGAAATCAAAAAAGTTTCTTTGTCTTCCGCTTGGGCAAATGCTTCAATCAATTATTTTGAAAATGAAAAAATGAAGATTGCCCAAGCGGAAAGCTCTTTCGCCCAAAAAGCGAGAAATGAGCTTGTAGAGATAGAAACGAAACTTGATCGTTTGCTTGATTTACAACTGGACGGCAATTTATCACAGGCGGAATATACCGCTAAAAAGTACAAGCTTATTCTCGCTAAAAAAGATTTGGAAGAAAAAATCACTGCTTTTGGGCGAAAGAGCAATAATCGGTTCGAACTTGCCATTGCCTTTCTGAAAGACGCCAACCAAGCCGAAAAATACGCTCAACAAGAAAATCCCGAACGGATTCGGGATTTTCTCAAAAAGATTGGTTCGAACTTCCGCATTGTCGACCGCACTTTGGTTTTGGATTTCAAAAATGCCTTCAAAATAGCGGAAAAATACCATGCCGAGGCGCTTTGCGCCGAGGCAATATCTTTCAATTTCGCTGAATGTAAAACTTGGCGGAGAGGGAGGGATTCGAACCCTCGAGGGATTTTACTCCCTGCCACGTTAGCAGTGTGGTGGTTTCGACCAGCTCACCCACCTCTCCAATTGGTATGAATTTATGGGTTTACAGTATCATAAAAAACAAAAAAACGAAAGACACCAGTATTTTGCACAAAAAAGCGGCCATCCTTGGCCGCCGGGAGCATCATCAACTTTGAGCGAGAACCTCTGTTCCGTCTATCGGACCGAAATCTTCATTGATTCCGCGCTGGCCACTCCATACGCCGATAATAGCCTCGGGGGTACCGATACCGGCGGCACGAGGGTCGCCGGATGGACCGAACCAGTGGTTTTGCGGCGCACCAGTCGTACGAGCTTTCATTCCGGCGTAAGTTGTTCCGTTCACCGTCCTACCGAGGACATGGTTTACGAACACCGGATCGTTCGAAACGACCGCCATCGTGAGATGGTTCGTCATGCGTTCACACACTTCAAGCACCAGAGGCAGGTCAACATCATTCCAGCCGGTAACTACCTGAACGGGACCGAACACCTCAGTCGTGACGAGCCCGTAGTTCTCCGGCTTCACGATCTCCTTAAGCGGAACATAGACCGCAGCAGGAGCAATGGCGCCGTACTGCGAGGGTATCTTCCCTCCCCCGTCAAGAGCGTTTCCGCCAAAAATAACTTTCGCGCCGGGAATGGCTTCGAGCTTGCTTATATGCTCGATCATCGCGTCAGTCGTCCACGAAAGCACCGGACCGATGGTCAAGTCTTTGAGGTTCCTTTTACCCGCAAGAGTTTCAAGCTTCTGGAACAATCCGCCAGCCACCCAATTCTCATGTGCAAACAGGATCGATTGCGCGGAGCATTTCTGCCCACTCGCGGCGTAAGCATCCTGATCACATTGCCAAGCGACGTAGTCCAAAAACTTTTTGTCAAAATCCGGACCAAGGATCTTTGGGTTGAAACCAGCATCCTCGACGCGAACCTTTCCGCGAAGCAGGATTGACAGATCTTCAGCAACGGCGCTTGAGCCAGTGAACTGTACAAGCCGCACTGTATCTTGAACTTGTTCCAAGAACTTGTTCATTACCTTTCCCGAGCAGTGGATCATGTCGACATCGCCGATCGGGAGTCCGCAATAATGCAAGAGGATCAGAAACTGTTCTAATACGACCGCGACCGTTGTCGCCGCCTTGATAACGGGGCGATTTCCCATATAGAGCGCGCCCAGAAGTTGAAGGGCGGGGATCTCGAGCGGAAAATTGAACGGCGTGATAATACCAACGGGGCCATAAGGATAACGATGGTCTTGCGTTTGCTGACCTAGACGATCGCCGGGGAATGTTTGTCCCCGGGCAAGAAATCGCACCTGGTCTCCGCTGAAATTCCTTAAAAATTCGCGAGTAACCGCGACCTCGCCCACACACTGAGCATAGGATTTCGGCATGACGCTCTGGATGAGTCGCGCAAAATAGTCGGCGATGCCTTCGTCTTCGAGTATCACGGAAGCGTTCCAAGAAACGCGGCCGAGCATGCGATACCGCTCCACGTTATAGAGCGGATTATGCAGACCGTACGTCGGACAACTCGCCAGACTTTCGACGAAGGCGGGCAGCTGATCGATCTGCGTATCGGGATACTGAAGCAGGCTCACGGTAAAGTCCACGGGACTGATCAGTTTCTTATGAATGGCGGAATCCGCCCACTTCCCAGCAACGAGGTTGCGCAATTTTCCGCGATGAGCGATAAGCTCAGTCAAAAGTTTCGTCGGGTTTAGGTTCATTGCCTCTCCTCCTCTTTCTCTTTTTTCAAATATTATTCCGTTCTGAACTGATAGTACGGCGAACAGATTGCCTTGTCAAAAACGAAAGATTGACAAAATATTTTTTATTTGCTATAATATACTCCTGCACATTCATCGTAAAGGAAAGACAAATGAGACTGGTGGTCTATAACGTACAAAGCACGGAAGGGGTCGTGCTCAAGAGCGTCGAACTCGAGTATACTCTAACGGGGTCGGCGTTTGTGGAAGCGTTGGAGCGGGACAAAGAAACGCTCCAAAAATGTAGCCCCGACAGGGTCATTGTCGTCCATCAGGTGATAGACGTCGGATGACACCCCCTTCCCCTCACCGCCGGCGACCAGCCGGCTTTTTCTTTTTTCCTTGTCAAATAAGCTCAAATTTGTTACACCTTAGTCTGAAGAATATCTCAAACAAAAGGAGGGAAAAGATGTATTTGGTCATTTTTCACATAAGGAAAAAAGGCGAAGAGAGGCTCCTCCGAAGCGTCGAGAAAGTCTTTGAGGATGCTTTTCTGGAAGAAGAAATTATGGGGGCGAAAGAAACGCTCTCGCTCGGGAGCGGGCGATTCGGGGGGTATGATGTAACTGTTCAGCAAGTCATAAAAATCCCTCGACAAAACCAAAAACCGAAGAAACCCGCGAAGCGGGGTTAAGTCAACACCTCAAGCCGGCATCCGTCGGCCTTTTCTTTTTTCCCTTGCCAAATAAGCTCAAATTTGTTATTCTGTACGGTGAACCTGTCATTTTAAGGCAGGGCTTTCACATTTTATACTTTGGAAGAAAGAATAAACAATCAAATACGCGCACCACAGCTCCGTGTTATCGGGGTAGATGGCGCCATTTTAGGGGTTATTTCACGCGAGGAAGCGCTTTCTTTGGCGGAAACGGCCGGACTAGACCTGGTCGAGGTTTCCCCGAATGCGGTGCCTCCGGTTGCAAAAATCCTGGATTATGGTAAATTTGCGTACGAGAAGACCAAAAAGGAAAAGGCTGCAAAGTCCAAAGCCCACGTCATAGAGCTTAAATCCTTACAGGTAACGATCGGTACGGGTGAACACGACCTCGCGCTCAAAGCAAAGAACGCCTCAAATTGGCTCAAGGAGGGCCATCGGATCAAGATCAATCTCTTCTTAAAAGGCCGGGCCAAATATATGAACGAGGCCTTCCTGAAAGAACGGTTGGATAGATTGCTTTATTTTATCACCGAAGACCATAAGATCGTCGATGGACCCAAAAGGGGACCCAAAGGATTGACCATCGTCATCGAGCGAGCCGCAAAAAAATAGACAAAAAGCCAATAAAAACTTTTATGAAAACGAATAAATCATTCACGAAAAGATTGAGGGTAACCAAAAACGGAAAAATTCTGGGGCGCAAGGGGGGCTTGAACCATTTCAACTCGCGCGAAAGCCGGGTAAAACAGCTTTCCAAACGAAGAGAAGTAGCGTTTGTTATGACCAATAAATCAAGAAGCAGATTCATTCTGCCGACGAAATAAAATATAATTAACTGAACTGATATGACCAGAGTAAAACGTGGAGTAATTGCGCACAAAACAAGAAAGAACGTCCTCAAACAGGTAAAGGGCTATCGTTTCGGCCGCAGCAAAAAAGAGATCGCCGCGAATGACGCGATCGCACACGCCGGATCTTACGCCTTCGCACACCGCAAAGACAAGAAATCCGACTGGAGAAAGGTCTGGAATGTGAAGATCAATGCGGGGGTTCGAGCTCTGGAGAACGAAAAGATGCCTTCTTACAGCAAACTCATGGGTGCCTTGAAGAAGAAAGGGGTCGCCCTGAATAGAAAGATGCTCGCTGAACTCGCAGAAAAGAACCCCGAAGTATTCGCAAAGGTCGTCCTCGCCGCTATCTAATACAAAACATCAAAACACCGCCCCGTCACGGGGCGGTGTTTTGTTTTTATTGCTATAAAAAATACTGTGGAAAACAGCAGCAAAAAAAATGTTATTATGTATTCATATGTTTGCATTAGATTTTATAATTTTCCTCGCGATCTTTTTTGTGATCCTCAATCTTCGCGGGCGAATACAAGAACTGGAAAGGATCGTTAATGGCGGTAATAAAAATCCCGCCAACGAATATTATCAGCCAACGCAAAAAGAAAAGCCGTACGTTTCTGTACCGCCGAGTCCGGAAACCTTCGCTCCGCAGTATGAAAGAGTGAGTCAGAAGGAAGAACGTTTTATTGCATGGGTTAAAGAAGATTGGCTTCTCAAACTTGGAGCCCTCCTCCTGCTCATTGGGTTTGGTTGGCTTACTACCTATGCGTTCTTGAACAATTGGATTGGCCCCGCCGGACGCATAACGCTCGGCATTGTTGCAGGAACGTCTTTCCTTTTATTCGGATGGCTCCGGATCAAAAAATACATTCACCAAGGAGGCGTTTTCCTCGTCCTCGGATCAACGGTGGTCTTGCTTACCACATTCGCCGCACGTGAGTTCTATGATTTTTTCACTCCCGCTTCAGCACTTGTTCTCATGTTCCTCTCCACTGCGTTCGTAGCGCTTGCCAGTGTTAGGTACAGCAGCCGCGCTCTTGCATTATCCAGTCTTATACTCGCCGGAATTGCGCCTCTGCTTACCGGGTCCCATACGGAAGATTATGTGAGCCTCTTTGCTTACCTTTTGATCGTCGTTCTTGGGGCGATCTGGGTGGTGGCACTGACAGGACAAAGGTCCCTTACCCCGGCGGCGCTTGCCCTTGTTTCGCTCTACAGTCTGCCTCACTTCTTTTCCTTTTTCTCTTCAAGCGATGCGGAAACCCTTCTCCCATTCGCTTATGCTTTTGCGACTGTGTTTTTCTTTACAAACATCATCGGGATCGTAAGATCAAAAGAAGGGACGCACACCGCCGACATGATCACTGCGGCCGGCAATGGATTATTCTTACTCGCATGGATACTCGCGGGTGCACCGGATGAATGGAAAAGTTTGATCATAGCCGCGTGGATGATCGTCTTTGTCACGGGAGCATTCCTTATATTCAAAGCGACACAGAAACGGGAACCGTTCTTTATCTATGCCGGTGTCGGGATCGCCATGCTTGCAGCAGCAACGGCCGTAGAGCTGCGGGGCGCTACGCTTGTCATCGCGTATACGATCGAGTGTGGAATGATCTCCCTGATCTCCTATGCCTTGTTAAGGAATATTCGCACCGTGGAACAGACCTGCTTGCTTTTCTTTATCCCCGCCGGGCTTTCCTTCTCGAGCATTGATTCATATGCCTGGGAAACAGGAGTATTCCACAAGGACTTTTTTGTTCTTTTTGTTCTCGGCGCAACACTTTTCGGACTCGGCGTATTCTTCTTCATGGCAAAAGCAAAATGGGGCACAGATAGTTCATCGTCACCGCTTGTCCCTGCCCTCACAATCGTCGGTTCTGTTTATTTTTATGTGCTCTTATGGCTTTCTCTTCACGCGGGGTTGCTTAATGAAGACACGGCAACGACGATCTCTTTGGCTGTTTATACGATCATTGGGATCGCTACCTATTTTTATGGTCTCTCAAATAAACTTAACGGACTACGCATCTATGGCGGAGTGATCCTTGGGATGGTCGTTCTCAGAATGCTCTTCATCGACGTTTGGGAAATGGAGATATCCGGGCGTATCGTGACATTCTTCGTCATGGGGGCGTTGCTCACAGGCACCGCATTTCTCGGCAAGAAAAAACAATTAGCCAATAACCAGCAATAACGCTATGAAATTAAGATATTTCTTTTTATCCATTTTTACCCTCGGCTTTGCCACTTTGGCAAATGCGCAAGATATCTCATCGATAATAAGTGCGTATCGCTCTTTTAAAGATGTCACAGCCCCATCTCTCTCCGTACCGACAGTGATCGAAGTTCCCTTTGCGAACGACACCATTGAGCGTTTTGACTTCGCCGTTCTCGACAGAACAACGAACACCCTTGAACCGGTTTATTTTAAGCAGGAAACCAAAAGAGCTGATATATTTGCAAGTGCGGATCACGAGCTTGTCGATGCAAGCGTTCTCGCAGACGACAGCACTCTTAGCTATGCCGACTTTCCACTGCCGGAGAGTGGCCGGGGAAATGTCAACATAGAGTTGCAAAGTCCAGAAATGATCACATCTTCTTCTCTTACCGTATTGCTTGCCGACAATGTCACAATGCCGAATTCGGTGGAGATCCGAGCGGTGATCAAAGGCGAGAAAGTGATCATTGTTGCACAAAAAGAGCTGGAAGAACAGACCATTCGTTTTCCCCAAACGACATCGAACGATTGGACGATAACCTTCACATACAGCCAACCGCTTCGTATAGGAGAGCTTAGGCTGGAACAAGGTACTATGGCTGCTCTAAAAACCCGCGCGGTACGTTTCTTGGCACAACCAAAACATGATTATCAAATTTATTTTAATCCGGACAGATATGCCGACGCCGCCGTAGGAGAAGCGGGGGATCTGGCATCTTCGGCGGGGGTACTCATTGTGCCGTCCGCATCCTCACAGAATAACCCAAATTACGTTATCTCGGATATCGACAACGACGGCATTCCCGATATTCGCGATAACTGCACTTCGATCTCAAATCCGGATCAAAAAGACATAGACCAAAACGGGAGAGGTGATGTCTGCGATGACTTTGACCGAGACGGGATAGTCAATATTGAAGATAACTGCCCTGACAAACCGAACATGGACCAATTAGACTCGGACAGCGATGGAATAGGAAACGTTTGTGATACAGAAGAAAGCAGGATAACGGAACGTTACCCCTGGTTCCCATGGATCGGCATTGGATTTGCCATGACCGTATTGATCGTTCTCTTTGCCGTCATGGCGCGTTCCATACGTCAACCACAATAAGCAATTGCAAAAACTCCCGCCCCGGCAACGCCGGAGGCGGGAGTTTTGGTGATAAGCCCTAGGCATCACCAAATATCAACAAGACAAATAGAGAGAACGACGCCGTCCCATTGAAGTCGAACCAGTGATGGTTCGGCTGGTGGAATTTCGTGTCCCGGGTAGTCCTCCGGGTTCATTACACGATTTTCGTAGCCGCGGATCTGTCTCAAATCGTCGGCTTCATCGTTCCACGAGCTACAGCTATCAAGGTGATACCGTTCCTCCATGCGGTTTTCGAGCAAGCGGTCCCACAGCTCATCGGGAGTCCCCTCCCCTTCGAAACCGTAGGCCTGATGATAAATGAAGTCTTCAGCTTCTCCCCAGGCGTCTTCCCAAGCCTCTTCCTCGAGGGTGAGATACCGACCCAGACGGTAGCAAAAACGGCCACCATTGTCTTCGTTGGGATCGTACCCATACTCATCGAAGACAGAACGGCCCCGTCCCGGTCGCCAACCTGGGTCGTCGTCCACATACGAGTTACGCCCCTCACCCGGTCGCCAGTCATCGTCATCAGGGGGTTCGACGGGGTCGCCCGGTTTCCAAACCATCTCCCAATGAATCCCCCGACGAAGTTTTCCGGGGATATGCATTTCTGTATAATCGGGATTGCCGGCACACTCAAGCGCACAGTTCGTCTCGAACACCTCGCCAGTGTGGATATCAGTCCATTCAAGTGGGTACAGATTATCGCAACCGCGAGCTCGCTCACGGTAGGCGGTTAGGGTCCGGGAGGTTTCTTCTTTGTCAGGGTCGACCCATTCCCAACCCTCGGGACGCATTCCGAAATGCCGGTACATGGGGTCTAACCCATCCATGTGTTCCCAAGCCCAACCAGGAGGCGTCCGGGCCGTCAACTTTTGTAGCATTGCAGCGTCAAGTTTACACTCGCGCACTTCCATAGCTTCTCCATTGGAGTCATCCCATCCATCCCGAGTCCTCGATGCCGTCTCTCGTTGTTGTAGTACTGGAGGAAGAGGTTTAG
>Ga0247840_10008975_pt1 | contig 13146 bp, 9 predicted proteins | sample LaCruzMarch2015__FD_192404 | JGI IMG/M metagenome (GOLD analysis project Ga0247840, IMG submission 192404) | Freshwater microbial communities from meromictic Lake La Cruz, Castile-La Mancha, Spain - LaCruzMarch2015_17m | ecosystem: Environmental > Aquatic > Freshwater > Lake | place: Spain...
TCAGGTGGTAATGATTTGGATTGTTTGAACCGTCTGATTTTTTAGTGCGAACTACGGTTAATAATTCCGCTTTTTCTAATGATTCAATCTGCCGAATCACTGAACGTTTATCCATACCACACTCTTTTGCGAGAGTGTCATGTGATGGATAGCACAAGCCAGTGTCATGATTGGTTCGATTGGCAAGCATCAACAGGACAATTTTTTGCATTGCAGGCAGTTCCTGTTCGACTGCCCAGGTCATGGCTTGGAAACTCATTTTGCCGCTCGCACACGTTTGTGATTTCGGACTAATTTCACGTCATTGCACAACTTGGCGGCATCGATTTTAAAATTAGTTTCAATATCCAGTGATTTTGCTACAGAAATAGGACGTTCACCACGCAACCACTGCCCAATCATTCCTGGAGAAACGCCTATTTTTTTTGCTATTTCTGTTTGAGAAACGTTGTTTTCTTCGATAAAAGACTTTAAAAAAATACCACTATTTTCTTTTTTATTCATGATGTTGTCGCCTTTTTGTATTGTTATTGAGAAGGTTTAATTATAGCTTTGCTACAGTTAAAAATCAATAGCATTGAAACAAATAAAAATCAATAGCATTGCTTTTGACTATTGCTTAAAATTGCACTATAAATTTTGCTCAATAATTTAATTTTAGAGTAAATAACATGGCTAAACGTAGAGAATTAACAGCTTCCGAAGTTGATGCGGCTAAATGCTTGCTACAAATTTGGAATAATAAAAAATCGGTATTGAATTTGACACAGGGAAAGGTTGCTCAACTTTTAGGTTGGAGTAATGAATCGGCTTTTGGTGCGTATTTACATGGGCGTGTTCCATTGAATACAGAGGCAGTTTTGCGCTTGGCAAAGATTCTTCAAGTGCATCCAGCTGAAATCATGCCTGAGGTTTTGGAGTTATTGCCAACAATGACGACTGAAATTCAACCTATTCAGGAAGCATTCACTGCAGAAGAAAAAACGTTTGTTCAAATGTTGCGTCGTGTGACTTCTGAACAAAAAAACGATGCGATTGAAACTATCAAAGAATTTATACGTCAGAATCAAGTAGTCATCGAAGAATTAACTAATCGGTCAATTAATCGGCAGGTGGCTTGATTGGAGGGTGTAGCTTTTTTGTACCTGCGTTGTGATTTTGGTCACGTCGGATACCGCATTGTTGCAGTAGGTTTTGATTTGGCGAGAATCGCAACGTGTTGATTTTATTGAGGTGGTACGTTTGTAATGGGATTCATAACCCCAAGGTCGGTGGTTCGACCCCACCCATCGCCACCAGATAAATCAAGCCCTGCGCTGTAATTCAGTGACAGGGCTTTTTTGTGAGTATGAATTTTGTCATCGTCCTCGAATTGAGCGTGTTAGAAAGGTAGCTCAAGATTCAAATGATTCATTCATTTTCACCCTTGTTTTGTGATTTTCAGCTTGTTTTTAGCGCGTGTGATTTGCGTAACATCCGTTACACAATGAAACACTATTCGGTTTGTTCGCGGATTGTTTCATAGTCGGCGGTTTGTTGAATCGATTCTAGCGTTTTAGGGCTTTGACGATGATTCACAAAATAGCTATTTCCTTCGATTTTCTTCGCTAATTTTTTCGCTTCCGACGCTAAATCAGCAATATCAACGTGCGACTGACAATGAATCGTCGTCACAGGTGAAACCAATCCAACGGATAAACTACTTAGTGGAAAAAAACATTTTTCGCCAGTTCGACTTTCGGCTCGAATTCCGCCTGCTTGCACATCGGATTCTGTATAAAAACTCGGCACAAGTTTTTCAAAAGTTTGTAAAACCAGTTCGCAACGTTCCAACCAATCGTCACCCGTAAAAATCACAATAAAATCGTCACCGCCAATATGTCCGATTCGTCCACTTTCAGGCGGTATACATTGATTTAAGGTCGTGGCGACGGCTTTGATAATATCATCGCCCGCGCTGTAACTGTAAATATCGTTAAACGGTTTGAAATTATCTAAATCGAAATAGCCAAATGCAAACGGCGTTTTGCAGGCAATAAGTTGATTGATTTGCTCATTTATCGGCACGCTGCCTGGTAATAAAGTGAGCGGATTCGCGTGTTTAGCGTTGTCAATTTGTTGAGCCGTAATTTTTTCAAGCAACGATAAAATGGTCGCCACGCCCGTGTATTTTCCTTCTTGAGTAATAATAAACGCTTGTTCATGGTGCATCGTAGAGGTGAGTTCTTTACTCACTAATTCAATCGGCGTATTGAAATCAATGCTTAACGGTGTTTGTTCAACAAACGTCTTAATGGGTTTCCGACCGTATAATTCCATGCCGTAACGACTTGAAAATAATTGGGAAAGGAAGGCTTCTCTGAAAATAATTCCCGATGCCACATCGTGATCGACTAACGGCAACATCGTTAAATTGGAATCTTGTTGAAATAAAGTCATTACGTCACTGATTGGCATTTCGGCAGAAATTGGCGAAATAAACTGACTAATTGTTTCAACGGAGTTTGAATTTGCCCACAGCGGTGATTTGTCTTCAACGATTTTTTCTAATGAAAAAACAACAGGATCAAATTTTGGTAATGGAATCAATGCGGGACGCGCTAAAAAATACCCTTGACCATAAGCAATGCCCAATTGTTCAATCACTTTAAGTTCGGCTTCGGTTTCAATGCCTTCTGCAATCACTTTGCAATTTAACGAACTGGCAATGCCTTGAATTGAACGGACAAAATTGAGTTTTACCGAGGCATTTTGTAATTCACGAATAAAATGCGGGTCGATTTTGACATATTCGGGAAGCAGTTCTGACCATAAACGCAAACTCGAATATCCCGCGCCTAAATCGTCTAATGCCACTTCGAAACCCATGCTGCGATAGTGTATTAACGCTTCGCCCATCAATTCGCAATTATCTGTCGGTTTGTGTTCGGTAAGTTCAATAACGACGTTATTGGGATTTAAACCAAATTGTTCTAAATAACGTAACGTTTCGCCTTTTTTAAATTCGGGTTCAAGCAAAATGTGTGGCGTAACGTTTAAAAATAATTTCGCATCTAAATGAAAACTCGAAAAATGTTTAATACTTAATTCATGACAAGCAAATTCCAATTGCGAACTTAAACCGTAACGTTCCGCTACATCAAATAAATTCAGCGGATTGTGCATTGGGCTATTCGAAGGCCCTCGCATTAAGGCTTCATAACCGATAATTTTTTTTTGTGTTAAAGAGACGATGGGCTGAAAGTAGGGGGTAAGTTTTTTATGTTCGAGAATAGAAATGAGTTCTTGTTGTAACGAAGACATAATGTGAAACCTGTTGTTAATTAAGATAAATAATGATTCGAAATTAGAACAGTAGACTGTTTTAATGACAAAATCGTGACAGCTATTATTTGGAACAGTAACAAAAAAGCCCTAAAACAGGATGCGTGTTTTAGGGCTTTTTTGAGTGCTTTAAAAATTAGTTTTCGTCAGGTAATTTCAAATCTGCTGACATTGCCCACGGTGAAAAAGGAAACGGTAGCGTTTCAGTTCCAAACGTCAAAAATAACAAAAGATGATAATCGTAAATGGCTAAACCGCGCCCGAAACTCAAAATGTGAGCATTTTTTTCACCCGAGAGCAAAACAAAAAATAACTGTAACAAAATAATCGCCCACGCTAACCATCGAACTAGTGTGATAACTACCGCAAACAGCAACATCAGAAAAATTCGCTGCCAGATTTTTACTTGCGATAAGTGGGTGTTGATTTGTTCTTCCATCGTTTTAACCTCTGTTCATAATGTCGCGTAAATCGAGAGCTGCCGCGTTAGCACGCGCAATGTAGTTCGCCATCGATAACGAATAGTTCGCAAATAAACCATAACCACTGCCATCTAAAACCATCGGACTCATTGTTGGCGTTAAGCTATTTTCAAGTTCACGAATCATCACGTCGAGTGTTCGCATGGCGCGTTTGTCGAGCAAAATATCGTGAAAATCGTGTTTAATCGCTCGCAAAATATGCAATAACGCCCAACTTGCGCCGCGTGCTTCATAAAATACGTTATCGATTTCCATCCAACCCACTTTTGCCGCAACTTTTCCGCTGGCTTCTTCAAGTTCTAAATTGGTCAAACCTGGTGCAAAGTTACTGCTCGATGCGTTAGAACTTAATCGCGTCGATAAATCGCCTAAGCGTTTAATCACAACCTCGGTGTATTGCCATAAATTATCCGCCCGCGAATAAAACTGTGCTTTTTTGCCTTTGCTTGGATCACGCAACCGTTCCATATATTTGTGTAACGCTTGAATCCCTTTTTCATATTCTGCTTCCGTTGCAGGCAACGCCCATGAATTTGGCTCGTAATAAAAATAAGGTTCCGCGATTGCTAAATCGGGATCTTCACCTGATTGCGATTGGTCGCGCGAAAAATGGTTTCGTAACGCGGTGGACGCATCACGCAACATCACTAATGCGCCCATTTCCCAGCTGGTAATGTTATCAAGTAATACGCCTGGTGGTGCCACGTCGTTGGTGATATAACCGCCACTTTTGTTTAAAAGGGTGTCGGCGATATGCGCCAACGTTGCGGAATAGGTGTAACCCAATGGCAAATCTGCAGCTAAAACTTCATAGCTCGCGGCTTCGGGTGCGCCATGTTGACCTTCGGTATTTTCGCCTTCAGCAGGTTTGTCGATGGCAGTGAGACCCGCTTGTGAAATAGCCGATTCTAAAATGTTAAATTGTTGCGGTTCTCGTCCCCACCATTGACTGAATACAAATAGAATTGAAACACCGATTGCCGCTAAAACACCCAGTATCCATACCGTGCCTTTTGATTTTATTTCTGATATTTTTTCGCTTGCCGCCATAATTTGACCCTTTTAAGGAAATAGATTTTGCGTGATTGAGATTGAAAAGTGTGGCGCATAGTAGCAGGTTTTAAGTGTTTTTTGCGCGGCTAAACGGGCTTTTTTTTCGCTCGCGGATGTGCGTTATCGTAGACCTTCGCCAAATGTTCAAAATCTAAATGGGTATAAATTTGTGTGGTGCTAATGTTGCTGTGACCGAGTAATTCTTGAACTGCGCGTAAATCTTGACTGGATTGTAATAAATGGCTGGCGAACGAATGGCGTAAGGCGTGCGGGTGAACGTGTTGTGAAATGCCTTTTTTAACGCACCATTTTTCAAGTCGAGATTGAACGCTGCGTTGGCAAAGTCGGTTTCCATGTTGTGATAAAAAAACGGCTAATTCGGTTTCATGTCGCGCCACGCGGTGTTTTAACCAGTTTTGAATCGCAAAAATAGCTTTACTTCCAATGGGTAAAATTCGCGCTTTGCCGCCTTTTCCTGATTGAACGCGCAACGATTTATCGTTTAAATCTAAATCGGGCAAATTCAAATCAACCAATTCACTTAATCGCAAACCTGACGAATAAAATAATTCAAACATCGCTAAATCGCGGACTTCCAAAACCGAATCTGTGCCAGCATCCAATAAACCGCTGACTTGATCTACGTCTAAGGTTTTGGGTAATTTTCGAATGGATTTGGGGGCTTTGACATATTGTGCGGGATTGAGTGAAACGAAGGCGTTTTTTAGCAAATACCGATAAAAACAACGCATGGCGGACAATTCACGTTGCAAACTCGCGCTACCTAAACCTTGTCGATGGCGATTCGCAATGTGCTGGCGAATATCATTGGGTTGTAATTCCGACCAATGTTCAAATTTTTGCTTTGTACAAAAATCGGTCAATTGGCGCAAATCACGTTGATAATTTGTCAGCGTGTGAATGGAAACGCGCGTTTCAACTTCCAGTTGCGCGAAAAAATCGGCGAGTTGGTTTTTGGCGATAGGCTGCAATTATTTCGACCGTTTTGTGCTGTTGAAGTTGTATGAAGAAACCACGTTGTTTTTGTTAAAGCGAATGACTAAATCTTCTGAATTGCCGTTACTAAATAAACTGTAATTGTAATCACCATAAGTCCATGTTTTTAAACCGTTCTCAACGCCTGTTCGCCAAGGCGTGCCGAATAAATTGGTTATGTCTGTTTGGGTACTTTCGCCGATTTTGATACTTGAAACTTGTCCTGCTGGAAATTCATGTCCAACTGTGACGCAACCTGAAAAACTGGTTGCCAACACAAAAACAGCAATGGTACGAATGGATTTTTGAACATTAAACGTGGTGCTTTTCATGGGTGATGGTGTCCTGAATGTTGTGAAAAATTTGAGCGATTAGGCGATTACAAATGCGTTCTAAAAGCCATTTAATGTCGAAATCACTTCGCTAACTGTACCGCATTTCGTTTGTCGCGTTTCACGGCATACAAGGCTTCATCGGCGAACGTAATCAATTCTTTCCATGTTGGTTTGCCATCTTTCGAACACGCCACGCCAATACTTACTGTCATAGGTTTTGACAGCGGCACATTTTCAGCTTGATTCGTTTCAATCGTTTTGCGTAATCGCTCTGCCAACAACAATGCCTCTTTGCCGTCCGTATTGGGCAAAATAACCAAAAATTCCTCGCCGCCCAAACGGCACGGAATATCGGTTGTTCGCGCACATTTTCTCATCATTTTTGCGGCATGAATCAAAACCAAATCGCCCGCGTCGTGTCCTAGCGTATCGTTCACAGATTTAAAATGATCCAAGTCCAGCATCAACACGCTAATCGGACGTTTATTGCGTTGTGCGCTTGCCCATTCTTGTTCTAAACGATTTAACGAATAACGACGATTCGATAAACCCGTTAAAACATCAGTATTCGCCATCAATTCTAAACGGCGATTTGCCACCGCGAGTTCAGCAATATAACGCTGTAAATCTTTACGTTCTCTTTCAACTTCTTGTTGCAACGTGATAATTCGTTGCCCTGCGCGAATTCGTGCCAACAACACTTTTAAACTAATTGGTGACGTAACGTAATCGTCAATTCCTGCGTTGAACGCTTCAATCAATGCACTTTCTTCTTCGGTTGAAGTCAGCATAATGATATAAATCGAACTGCCCCACGTTGATGAATGCAGCGTTTTTGAAAGTTCAATTCCATTCATTGGCTTCATGTGCCAATTGGTGATAATTAAATCGGGTTTATTTTCCAACGCATATTTCAATGCCGAATCACCGTCTTTACAGGCGGCTACTTTATGACCCGCTGCGGTTAATTGTTTTGATAATCGCGCCAACATCATTAAATCATCATCAACCACTAAGATGTTCAAACCCGACAACAAATTTTTTACCGCGCCAAATTCAGGAGCTGATTGACGAATATCGGTTTTAACATTGATCATTTTCCCCCATTCTTGCCACTGCGTTAAATCGTCTTCGAGAAATGCCACTAATTCGGTTTCATCAAATGAATGATGTGCCGCCTCAACAATTAAATCAGGCATCAACATTTCACGATAGGCTTCATCAGCAATGCAATAATTGGCTACTTGTTGAGCAAAAATCAATTGTTTCGCTAATCGATTGGCTTTCGATAAACTGTCACTGGTGGATTCAAAGCTAAGTTTAATTCCTTCTAAAAATAAATCTGAAAATCCCCAATCTGCCAATAACATCACAGTTAAGGCATTGTGATTGATGGCAAAACGTTCTTGTTCTAGTTTTAAAAGTTCAGCACCTTTTGCCAAGGAAATACATTCGCCATAACTTTCAGACCAAGCGGTTGCTAAGGCTAATCGTCCAATATCCATTAGCAATCCAAGCGTAAAAGCCTCTTCCGAACTAATGACTCGCTCACGGCTACTCAAGCTAGTAATCACAACGGCTGTCGCCAACGATTTTGACCAATACGCGGGATAATCAAAATTAGGACAGCGACTGTAACTATCATTGCCAACTAACGACAAACTCAATGCGAAGTTTTTTACTGCCGTCATTCCCATCATCATAATCGCGTCATTGATATTTGAAATCGAGCGGTTTGCTCCTATGCTAGCTGAATTCGCAAATTGTAAAATACGTCCTGTCAACGCGGGATCTAATTTCACCAATTTCGATACATCGTTAATTTCAACATCATCACGTTGTAATAATTTCATGATTTCTAACGCCGTACCTGAAGGTGAGGGTAGGCGATTAGACGTTTTTAATTCATGGAAGTTAAAGTTTTGGCTCATAAATTACGATTCCAATTATTTTCGGTGGGTTAAAATGTCAATCAACTGACTGGTTGTATGGATGACGTTTTTAGTCATTATTTCAAAATTCGCAATTTTATTTTCACGCGCTGTAATTTCTAAGGTGGTAATTTCAAGCACTAATGCTTTTGCACAAAAATGACTCACCACATTTTTTAATGCGTGTGCTGTATCTGCTAAGGCGGCAAAATTTTCGCAATCTAAATCACGCTGGAGTTGTGTTAATAATTCGGGTGTCTGCTCTAAAAATAATTGCACCATGTCGTCGAGCAATTCTTTGTCACCATCTAATTGTGCTAATGCCGCTGTTTCGTTCCAAATAACAGGCAAATTGCTGGCTGATTTTTCGCTGCTATTTAGTATTTCGATATTATCAGCAGGCGGTAAAACGCAAATCGTCGGTTTCAGCCATGTCGTCAGTATTTTATTAAAACTATGTCGATTAAATGGCTTGCTTAAATAGTCGTTCATACCAACTGCCAAACATTTTTCACGTTCGCTATTTGCGTTATGCGCGGTCAACGCAATGATTGGAATTGACGCGGCATAATTGTGCGTCAATTCTTGAGCGCGTAAGCGTTGAGTGGTTTCGTAACCGTCCACAATCGGCATTTGGCAGTCCATTAAAATTAAGTCGTAATGTGTTTTATCAAATAATTCGAGGGCTTCCACACCATTTTTCGCAACATCGGGGACAATGTTAAAACGCGCCAATGCCGCAATAATCACTTTTTGGTTAATTGTATTATCTTCAACGACTAAAATACGTTTATCACTAAAATCGGTATAAGTAATTTCAGATTTTACGGTTGTGACTATTTGTGGTGTGTTGGAGATGGTATTCCACATTGCATCAAATAATTGTGTGGCGCGAACAGGTTTAAATAAACAGCACGAAAAACCCAAATTATGCCGTTCTGTTTCACCAATAAAACCGTTTGATGATAATAATAAACGCGGCGTATGACTTAAAAGAGGGTTCGCATTCATTGATTGCGCGACTTCGCGTCCATCCATATCGGGCAATTCTAAATCGATAATCGCTATATCGTAAGGTTGTTCGCTTAATGCGGCAATTTCTAATTCTAACAATCCTGCATTTCCCGACGATTCTGTTTGAGCAACGCATTGCCAAGCGTTCAAATGATGCGTGAAAATTCCCCGATTCGTCGCATTATCATCAATCAGTAAAACACGAGTTCCCGCTAAATATGCGGGTAACGCGGGCGGTTGTTGTGCTGCTAATTGCAACGGCAAATCGAACCAAAACATCGAGCCTTGTCCTTCAATACTTTCCACGCCGATTGTGCCGCCCATCACATCGACGAGATTCTTAGAAATGGATAATCCTAAACCTGTACCACCAAATTTACGGGTTGTGGACGTATCGGCTTGATTAAAAGGGATGAAAAGTTGCGCTTGTTGTTCAAGCGTAATGCCGATGCCGCTATCTTGAATTTCAAATCGACAATGTGTTTCGCCATCAACGCCTACTGTTTGCATCACTCGCACATTGACTTCGCCTTGCTCGGTAAATTTCAGTGCATTGCCTAACAAATTAGTCATAATTTGCCGTAAACGGGTCGGATCGCTAATCCATAAAATGGGGAGATTCGAAGGAATAAAGCATGTTAATTCAATCTGTTGGTCTGTTGCTCTACTTGAAAGGAGCGTACAGACATCTTCAATCAACGACGATAAATTAAATTCGACGTTTTCCAACTGCATTTTATGTGCTTCGAGTTTAGAAAAATCCAAAACATTATTCAGTATTGTCAGCAACGATTCGGCGGAATTAGCGGCGGTATGGATTAAATCCGATTGTTCATGCGTCAAGTTCGTGTCACTTAATAAATCTAACATACCTAAAATGCCGTTCATTGGCGTGCGAATTTCGTGACTCATATTCGCTAAAAATTCGGATTTCATTTCAGCCGTTTTCATTGCCGCATCGCGCGACGACGCTAATGAAAGTTGCGCTTGTTCTTGTAACAACGCCAACGCCATCATTTCACCCACTTGTTTTAGCATTCCAATTCGTGCCGTGTTTTGAATTGGATTGGAATCGGTGTACAAAAACAACACGCCCATCACGTTTCCCGCATACGTTATTGGCACAATATAATGACCATGCACGTCATTTTCGTTGAATTCTATCGAGTCGCGGGAATCACAAAAACATTCGTTGGCAACCGTGATTTCAGTCGATTTCGCGGCATTGCCACAAATCCCCGCACCAATCACAATTTGCTGCTCACGGTTAACAAAATCGTCACTGAAATTCCCATTTAACACAAATAAATTTAAAAATTTTTCGTTGGTATTTTTAATAAAAATGCCGCCTTTTCGTTGCAAACTAAAGGCTTCGAGTTCAAATAACAGTGTTAAAACTTGTGTGAAACGGTTTTTCAACGATTCTTGTTGTTGCAATGCGGCGGAAATGGCTAATCGTGCGGCTTTATCTGCATTTTCAGTTCGCAATCCTTCCTCTCGCGCCACATTTACACTGCAATCGCGTTGAATTTGAACATAGCCGTTGATTTCACCATTTGATTTTAAAATCGGCGTGATATTCACCGCTGCCCAATAATCAACAGTTTTCGCAGATTCCGCCGTGAATGGATGGTCAATAACTTGGCGGCGATTTAACAAACGCCCTGACCATGACGAGCCTTTTTTTAAAGCGGCGAACATTTTAACCAAGGTATTTGGATTGATGTTGTCGCTATTCAATATCCGTGGCTGATGCCCAATTAATTGTTTGGCAGTCCAACCACTTAGTCGTGTGAAAGCAGGATTTATGTAGTCAATCAATCCATTGGCATCGGTAATTAGCACCATTTCGTTACTGGCTTCTAAGCCTTGTTTTAGTGTCAGTAATTTTAATTCGGCATTTTTTTGTTCCGTAATTTCACGACGAATTGAAAGATATTGATACGGTTTGCCATCTGCGTTTAAAAGTGGCGCGATAGTGCTATCAACCCAATAAATTTCGCCATTTTTTTGGCGATTACAAAATTGCCCGTGCCACGTTTTGCCGCTTAATAGTGCTTGCCAAAGTTGTTCGATAAAGGCTTTGTCGTGATAACCCGAATTGATAATTGCGTGGGTTTGTCCGATTAGTTCTTCCATTGTGTAACCAGAAACTTCACAAAATTTTTTATTTGCGTAAAGAATTAAACCGTCGAGGTCAGTTAAGCTAATTAAAACGTGCCGATTCAATAATTTTTGTGCAGCACTATTTAATTCAAAACGTTCAGTTGAATCTGAAAATATCGGAGAAAACGGTGTGTCAGTACGAAGAGCTTTAGTCATATTTTAGAATTCGATTTGCGTTGTAACTGCTGTAACTAATAGGTTAAGCAGTATATAATCCCACGTTTTCGTTAAACTTTCACTAAATTCACACTGGAAAAAAGCATGCTGGGCAAACTCGTCAAACTCGTTATAGGTAGCCGCAACGACAGGCTGATTAAGAAAAAAAGAGTATTAGTTAAAAAAGTCAACACACTGTCTTCGGAATACGAAAAACTGTCTGACGAAGCGTTACAAGCTAAAACACAAGAATTTCGTGACCGTTTAGAAAACGGCGAAAAACTCAATAATTTATTACCTGAAGCCTTTGCTACGGTGCGTGAAGCGTCAACGCGCGTTTTTGGCATGCGTCATTTCGATGTGCAGTTAATCGGCGGTATGATTTTGCATAACGGCAAAATTGCTGAAATGAAAACAGGCGAAGGTAAAACCTTGATGTCTACGCTTGCATCATATTTGAACGCTTTGCCCGCTCACGGCGTTCATGTTGTCACCGTTAACGATTATTTGGCGAAACGTGACTCTGAAACTATGAGCAAACTTTACAGTTTTCTCGGCATGAGTACGGGCGTGATTTTAAGTCAAATGGAAGCTCACGAACGCCGTGTCGCTTACAACTGCGACATTACTTACGGCACAAATAACGAATTCGGTTTCGATTATTTGCGCGACAACATGGCTTTCACGCTCGAACACAAAGTTCAACGCGATTTGCATTTTGCGGTGGTTGATGAGGTCGATTCGATTTTGATTGATGAAGCCAGAACGCCACTCATTATTTCGGGTCCTACCGATGATACCAGTGATTTATATATCAAAATCAACGCCATCATTCCGCATCTCAAAAAACAACTCAAAGAACATGAAGCGGGCGATTATTCTGTTGATGAAAAATCAAAACAAATTCATTTAACTGAAGACGGTCACGAAAACATCGAACGTTTGCTCGCTGAAAATGGCTTAATTCAAGAAGGTACGAGTTTATACGACGCAATCAATTTACGATTGATGCACTACATGAATGCGGCATTACGCGCCCACACTTTATTTAGACGCGATGTTGAATACATCGTTAAAGAAGACCAAGTAATTATTGTCGATGAATTTACAGGTCGCACAATGCCAGGTCGTCGCTGGTCTGAAGGCTTGCATCAAGCAATTGAAGCCAAAGAAGGTGTGCGAATTCAAAACGAAAATCAAACCCTCGCATCGATTACTTTCCAAAATTATTTCCGTTTGTACGAAAAACTCTGCGGTATGACAGGCACCGCCGATACGGAAGCGTTTGAATTAAATAAAATTTACGGTTTGGAAGTAGTGGTTGTGCCGACGCATCGCAACATGATTCGCCGTGATTTAGGTGACGTGGTGTTTTTGACGGCAAAAGAAAAATATCAAGCTGTGGCAAATGATGTCAAAGAATGTGTTTTACGCGGACAGCCTGTTTTAGTCGGCACCACATCGATTGAAAACTCAGAATTATTGTCGGATTTGTTGACACAACAAGGCATTAAACACGAAGTTTTAAACGCAAAACAGCACGAACGCGAAGCGCATATTATTGAACAAGCAGGTCAACCTAATGCCGTCACAATTGCGACAAATATGGCGGGACGCGGAACTGATATTGTTTTAGGCGGTAATTTAGAAGCTGAATTGCACGCGCTTGGAGATGTTTCGCAAGCCGAA
>Ga0247840_10008977_pt1 | contig 13145 bp, 9 predicted proteins | sample LaCruzMarch2015__FD_192404 | JGI IMG/M metagenome (GOLD analysis project Ga0247840, IMG submission 192404) | Freshwater microbial communities from meromictic Lake La Cruz, Castile-La Mancha, Spain - LaCruzMarch2015_17m | ecosystem: Environmental > Aquatic > Freshwater > Lake | place: Spain...
CTACGATTGGAACCAATTTAACTATTTGTTCAGGTTGTTGTGTTAAATGGACGCCCACTACTGGACTAAGCGACCCTAAATCGCCAACCCCTACAGTAGAAAACCTGAGTGCTTCAACGGAGTATTCCTTAGCAATTGTAAATACCAACGGCGATATCGTTGAAAATGATAAAGTAATCGTTTACGTGTGCAAACTTGACCTGAATTTGTACAAGCCCAAGTTCGTGGATGGCATGGAACACCAGGTACCGAAAGGGGAAGAGGAATCACTCGGTGCGCAGACGTTTGTAAATTTGGATAGTGATGACAATGATAACACATTCGACAATACAGACAATAAAGTAGCTTTTGGTGGCGATGATGAATTTATCAGGATTGAATTCCTTTTTGATCTTGTTGATTTGGGCACTTTGCCACCGCCTACAAAGCCTGTAAAAATTACAGTAAATAACGTACCGGGAACAGATGTCGCCGCTATAAAACTCTGGAAATCAGAAGATAAAAGCGAAGGCAGTTTCACCTTGTGAGAGAAATTAACGCTTTTAAAAACAACTCCCGCGGGCACCAATTACACAAAATCCTTATGGATAGAAGGTCTTTTGGGACACACAATACAGCGGCAGTCTCAAATTTATGCAACGTTTGAAGATGGTACGGGCAGTAGCACAACCTGTGAAAGCATTAAGGCGTCCATTACAATACTTGGGGTAAAGGAGATAAAATGGATTGGACAAACTAATGGTTATACTGGTGGAGATGGACTTAATAATTCCGATGTACTGGATTTGCACACTTCAGAAAATGGGTACCCAGATCATGTTTGAGTATTTGCTGAAAGCAAATTTGATGGTGAGAAGCCTGGTTCAACTTGGCGATACGTTATTCTTAAAGTCAATCTTACTGTAAAACCAATAGAAGAAATTCCTCTGTATCTAAGACTATTTGATGCCGATGATCCCTCTGAAGATTCGAACGTTGATCCAAATGACAATGTCGGAAGCATTAATGGAATATATGCTGGTGGACTAAATAATACATGGGACGAAATGAATGACAACAGATCTATTCCCTCGAATACAAAGACTGGGATATTAAAATCTGAGAGTGGCGAAACGCTTACGGCAATCGTGGCAGATAAAGCAATATATAAATTCGTTTTTTCGGAGGATTTCATTGATCCCCGTTTTTTTACTTCCCTTTTCCCTGGCGACAATTACCAGGTGGCTTTGTACTGCGATTTAGATTTTGTGAATAAATTCCGTAACAATGACAAATACGATAAAGAACATATTGTATTTGCGTCCAATGTCATTAGTAATAATGGCATTCCAATTGATAATAGCCTTAAATCCCAGGTTCTGACAGTATGGAGAACGCTCCATGTAGAATACGATAAAATGAAAAATCCAGACTGGACAGACAATTTAATGATTAATGGTACTTTTAGCGATTTTTCCGGGATTGACTCTAAATTAAGTAAGACCAAAAGAGTATCGAGTATCGTTTCTACATCCCCTGGTGTCCTTAACCCGAATGAGCCATTGAAGGATAATTCAACTACAACCTATACATACCCCGGACCAGGAGGTGCTACGCTTACCGACTTGGGTCGGTTTGTGAATGGTGGAATACGCATTGGATCAGGCCTGTTGCCATTATGCGCACCCACTGCATCATGTATAGGCAAACACGGTAGCAACTGGCTCGAAACCAATAGCGGTATTTTTGACTTAACCTTCGGAGGAAATTTGCCCTGTACCCTCAAAGACCCGGCAACAGGTGGTGCAGGGAATCAGAATTTTATGATAAGTGAGATTGAGAAACTGTCGGGTTCAAGATTTTATGTCACCTTGAAAAACCCGACTGGCATAAATTTAATGCCGTTTAATGGCAAGCAACTTAGTATTGCCGGCGGCGAATTTTGTGCTAATTGCGTAGAGGTATCCTCAGTCAGCGATAAGCTGCATTTTACGATTTCCAGTACCGCAGGAGCATCCAACCTGAAAATTCCTATAGAGATCATTGACGATGATGCAATTCCTTTAGGGGGAACGTCAAACTTGATTCAACCGGTTGGTTTCACCAAAGCTAAAACCGCTTTCGCAGAAGCTTATATTGATGTCTGCGTGGATGGGGGAGGTAAGGTTGAGAACAATGAAGCGGATGTGCCTTTTATTAGAAATATTAACCTGCCGGGAGAATCTGATGAATATTCATCTTCGACTTCTTTAGAGGCGATACATTTAGCCAATTGTAAATCCCGCTATTATGACAAAGACTCATATTGGTGCACGTATCTACTTTCTGGATGGCAGGCTTCAACCAATTTAGACGCAGACCCTAGTATTGAACTTATCTTTGCCGCAATTACTTATGGGAAAATTATAACAAGAGACTGTGAAATCTTGATCGGAAAACCAGGAACTGTCTTGTTTCACGAATCAATTCGAGATTTAAACTTAGATGTTGAGGTTGCGACAGCGCATGAACTTGGTCATCAATTCGGTTTAAGTCATGGTTCAGATGACAGTTCGGGAACGACCTGTTCACTCTGTGTGCTACCTGAATGCCCTGATCACATGGGATTGATGAATCTTAATGGTATCGCAAGCCCATTTGAAAAATTCATTTCAAAGCATTTGAATTTTTTAAGATGTAGAGTCAAAAGTCCTGGAATAGAAAAATAGAAATATGATCTTTCAAAATTTATACAAGTTTCAACAACAAACAGATTTGCAACCATGAAAAACATTTATTTTTTGTTCTCATTTCTATTAATGCTCTCTCCAAAGATGTCCAGTCAAAATCTGAATCATGTACCGTTCGTGGTTATTTTGGACTCTACACAAACAATATTCGGTTTAAACAGGGTTCAAATCACAATGACTAATTTAACAGATTCTACAAGTGTGTTAGTAAGGGGTGAGTCGGGTGTTTTTGAAGTAAATATGAACAATTCTACCTGGATACCTATCCAAAGCCCCAAATATTATATTGACTACCCGTCATTTAGGCATCGATATTCACAAAGATCCAATCGAGATACAATTCGATATTTTGTTGATTTATACAGTTTATATTTTCATGATTCTCTAAGTTTTCAATCCATTATGAATACTGGGAAACAAATTCTTTTTAGATATTCCATAGATATCGCGGATCCTTCATTTACCAACCTAAAGAGAGTCGTTTCTGCTCCCATTACCCTAAATATACCACCTGCAAACCAGGATGACATTGCAGCATTCGATTATATAATGGCAAGAAAGGACACATTGACAGCCATAAGTCTTTTGTCTTCTTCTATTGATGAATCCTGGCAGGATATAATACCTATTTACCAATATTGCATACAACATTTTCCTAATTCGGCCATTGCCACGATGTGTGCATTGCATTATTCAGATTTCCTTTGTGCTGGTTACCGTGAAGGACAAAAAACCAACCAAAGCAACCAATTAATTATTCAAGCCAATAGAAGTATGATCATGTCATCTAATATTCCATTGCTTCGGAGCAAGGCACGTTTTTCAACCCGATGTGCCGATTAAATTTTCAAATATGTTTCCCCGAACGTTCAAAAGATTTCTTTAAAAATATAATTACATGAAAAACGCAACTTTATTTTTAATTTTATGCTGCATGCTGCTAAGTTTCAGACTATCAGCAATTATAGAAATTACCTATGTCAAAAACTGTTCCAGCACAAGTGCTAGTGATGGGCAAATGGAGGCTGTAGCCAATGGCAACGCAGGTCCATTTAATTTTCAATGGAGCAATGGCATTCAAACAAACAACGCTACTTCCAGCAAAATTACCAATTTAACGCCTGGCACCTATAGTGTAACGGTGTCTACGCAAAATGGCTGCACCTTTGTGCTTTCTGCCAGCGTGGGTATCTGTGGGTACGGATATCCAGGGTTTGAGATACAAACGGTTACGGTTTTAGATGTAACCTTACCCAATGCAAACGACGGTAAAATTGATATCAATATTATCAATAATACTGCGTACAAAAATTATGTGTACAAATGGACAGATGCAAATGGTCTAGTAGTTGCAACTACACAAGATTTAGTCAATATCCCAGGTGGAACTTACACTGTTTTGGTTACCAATGGATGTTATGAACAGAGTAAAACTTTTACAGTCAAGGATTGCAACACCTTTTCACCAATTCGTTTATCCCTCAATTCCATTACAGAAAGATGTACCCGCCCCGGATATAACGACAACAGGATTGATTTAACGGCTGTTTCTGATTTCAAACCTTTACAATATCAATGGACCGGACCAAATGGCTACACTTCAACTCAACAAAATTTGACCAACCTTCCCTTTGGTAATTATTGTGTGACCGTTACGGATCGTTGTGGCAGGACAGCAACTGATTGTATGGAGTTAAAGTGCTGTGATCCTAAAAAACTACCAAACGTCTTTTCCGATTATAATTGCTATTATTGGAGAGCAGAAATTTTTGGATGGATTAAACAGGATCACGACGGCCATTTCGAAGTAAAATTACCTAACACTCCTTTTGATCAAAATTGTGCTAAATCCTATACTTTAAGTTGGACAGATGGTACCACCAATACCGTTACATTTAATGACAATACGGGGAATTGGGAGGGAATATCTCATAAAGCAGTTCCTCCATCATACGGAGATGTACTTTACTGTGTTACAATTACAGACCAATGTGGTTGCTCTGCCACCCGTTGCGATTATTTTGGGCCTAATCAAGATCCATATTCGGGGTTTTGGACACATAATGTCAATGATTTTTTCACGCGTTTTGATAACAGAATTAGAGGTTTTGAATTTTTTGATAAAAATCTTCATGCTATTACTCGGTGCGTCACTTGTGAAGGAGGCTGCGGAATGCGTGGTGCAACCAATGTAATTAATGGTGACTGTGAAAATGATTTTGAATTTGATTACTTAAGTTACACTGATAACGATCCAACGGATGAAAAACCTTGTAGAGGCGGTTCAATTAATTGCAGGAATAACCCACCTGACCCTACAAAGCCTTGGGAAATTCAAGATCAAATCGAAGGTACAGAAATTGTGAATTATGAAAAGGTAGAAACACGCATTTTAGATGGTCAAACATATTGTGTAAATCCAACTTGGTGTTTATTTGCTCCTGGCACAATTGACTATTTCCCTGGAGTAAACTTACCTGTATTAGTTGAGCATCCTTTCGGTAAAATTATTGAAGGTGCGCAACCACCTTGTAATTACGAAGATGAGATAACGCCTCCATATTCTGAATGTCCGGGAGGCATTATTGGGCCAGACCCAAATGGTGTAACAGAGAATTGTGTTTTGTATTATAAATGTCTTTCAACAGGACATATAGTAAATCAAATACAAGAAAACGTGATTGTTTGCCGATGCAGTACTCTCACCGGTTGTTACATGGCTTACAAATGTGAAATGTTTCAAGGGAATACCGGACAATCCTGTAATGCATTTTATATAGACTATGATAGCAATTGCGTAGGCTCTGGTGCAGAAGCATGTGTCGACTATGCAAGACCAGCAGAGAGGACGGAGTCTTCTGGTAGTCGCTCAAACAATAAAGATCCGTTCAGCATTCAAGTTTATCCGAATCCAAACTCTGGCCAGGTACAAATTTCAATAAATCCGGGTACTTTATTGAAGGATAACCATGTTTCCATTTCTCTCTCCGATGTTGCAGGTCGAAATTTATTGGATAAAGAGGTTCAAATTTTTTCAGACAACCCTGTTTACACCTTATCGATGGTTGAAAACAATATTGCACCCGGGGCATATTATTTGACGATTAAAGTGGCAAATCGGCCCAATATGAGTTTTTTGATATTGGTTGTTCAGTAGGACTTTTGGGGGATATAGATTGAGGTTGGTGTACAATTACTTTACACCAAACATCAAACCGAATCACTATATTTGCCCGCATGGAACTTATTCACGTCGCCCTCATTGAGGATGATCCCGTCATTCGGGAAAGTTTAGTCACTTACTTAGGCGCCCACCCGGCCATTGAAATCAACGCAGTGGCCGACAGTGTGGAGCAGTTTTTGGAGCAAGTGCAACCAGCATCCCGGTCCTTGCAGCCCGATCTACTCTTGCTCGATATTGGTCTTCCTGGTATGACGGGCTTAGAGGGTATCCGCCATATTCGGCAAAAATGCCCTGATATGGACATTGTGATGCTGACTACCTTTGAAGATGACGACAAAATATTCAAGGCGCTGTGTTCCGGGGCTTGTTCGTACATCACCAAGCGTACCCCCCTCAACACCATTCAGGAGGCCGTTTTTACCATTCATCGAGGAGGTTCGTATATGTCACCGTCGATTGCGCGCAAGGTGGTGCAGCATTTTATGCCCAAAGCACCCAAAGCGGATGATATTCTTTCGCCCCGCCAACAACAGATTGTACAAGGCTTGGTGGACGGCCTGAGTTATAAAATGATCGCCGACAAACTGAGCATTTCCATTGACACGGTGCGCGACCACATCAAACACATTTACAGGGCTTTAGAGGTCAACAGCAAAGCGGAGGTAATCCGAATGTCGCTCGAAAAGAAAATTTGATTCAACAACAAACCTTATACAATATGTCAGAAGTTTCATATAAGCTTGGCTCGGGCGAAGGCTCATTTGGACGTGCTGTCCAGGTAGGCGGTCAACACGTGCAACAAATTAAGTCAACCGCGCTGTTATCGGCCTTTTTTGGGCGCGAATACTTAGCTAACTTACTGGCCCAGCCAGGTAGTATGGGGCTGCGCATATACCCGGCGTTTGACCGTGCCGGACAGTTTTCGCTGCTGGCAATCGCTACGGACTCCAGTCGGAGCGACATGGCTTCCAATTGTTTTGTGGCAGACGGACAAGGAGGGGCCAATCAAATGACGGGGCAGCAGGCGGGGGGGATGTTGAGCGAATTAAACAGGGCAATGACACAGGCTGCACGGGAAGGTCGGGGTAATTCGATGCCGCTGTTTGCCGCCTCGGGCGCAGAGGGCGCCTCGTACGCGAAGGTGGCTTTCAACGGCGCGGATATCAACGGCATCTTGAATTCGGGCGCTGTAGGGATTCTTTTTTACTCCACCAGAATTATTCTGAACGATGGCAGCCAATCTGTTAGTACTTTGGCAGCAGTGGGGGTAGATGGTTCGGGCAATGAAAGTGGAGAGGCCCTGATCAGTACCTTGCCCTGCCCACCGCATTGTGCCGGCGGCGGTTATATCAATGATCTCTCCAGAAATAGCTAAGAGCCTGTACACTTTTTTTCGAACCGTGAACCTGCGCAAAACATCCTTTTCCCGATGCTGGACTATGCTTGGGTTCCTGGCGATGCTTCACGGCATCTGCTACGGCCAGTCGTTTCAGTTTTTTCATCGGCTATCGCCCAATGAAGGCTTGTCGCAAGGCACCAATGCCTTTGTTTTTCAGGATTCGAGGGGTTTTGTATGGCTCAGTTCCATTGATGGATTGAACCGTTTCGACGGTAAATCGGTGAAAACCTATAAAGCCGATGGGCAAAACGGACTGTCAGGCAACATCATCACGGGCAATTTTTTTGAAGATGCCTCCGCCAACTTGTGGTTTGCTACCCACGAAGGAATTCATTGTTATGTGCGCGAAAAAGATCGTTTTGAACATTTTCAACTCTTGGACACACAAGGGAAAACGATCGAACAGGAGTATTTTGTCTTTTATTTGGACAAACAGCAACAGTTGTGGGTGCGGGTAAGCGGGTACCTGTATTTGTTCGACTTGCGCACGCGGCAGGGCAAACAAATCTGCCCCCTCAGCGGGCGCAGGCAATATGTGATATGTGATACACAAGGTGTTGTAACCAAAGTAGTGTCGGCTAACATTCCGCCCACACAGCCCGGCATCCTGGTACTCGACATGGCCAACCAGGGCCAGGCTACTTCTTTTTTGACAGACATCGCTGGGCGGTCTTTTGGCGTGTATTGCGAAAGTGCCGATCGTTGGTGGGTGGCCATGACAACGGGCCTTACAGTCTTTTACCCGCAAAGTGGCAAAGCGGTTTGCTACGAACAGTATGATAATCAGCCCATTGGAGAGGTTTGGGCGGTTGCGCCCCTGCGCGATTCCATATTATTGGTATCGACATCTCTGAAAGGTTTTTTACTGTTTGACAAAAGCCAACAACGGTTTATCCGGCAAATACCGGCTGCACCCGATCGAAAATTAGGCTTGGGCCTGCGCAACATCAGCGCTTTTTATGTAGACAAACAGGAAAATCTTTGGGTTTCCAGTCCGCGCAATGGTGTGAATTTTACCCAATTGCGCAAACAAAAATTTGAAAAAATGGAAGTGCTACAAGGCATGCCCATGACCTCCGTTTTTCAGACAAAAGACGGCGCAGTGTGGTGCAATGGCCCGGCAGACACGGTGTTCCGCTTTTCACCCGACGGTCTGCGTTCGGAGCGATTTGCCCTGGAATACCCAAAAAATGATGTTCTGCCCGGTAGAGTCGAATATTTTTTTGAAGATTCCCGGGGCGATTTGTGGGCCTGCCATCAGCAATTTTTGTTCCGCTGGAACCCCTCCAGACGCGTTTTTCAATACTTTGGCCTGCTGCCGGATTATGTATTGCAGGTGTTTCAATTGCCAAGTGGCCCACTGTTAATTTCCACGTATAGCGGCATTTATACGGTCCGACGCGACGACAAAGGCCCATTTTTTGAAAAAGCCGACTTTTTGGGTCAATACCAGTCCGAAGCGGCGACGGCTTTGTTCGAAGATCGGCAAAAACGCATTTATTTGGCCCTGGATGCCAGCCGTATCGCCATTTTGGAAAAAAAACAGGCGCGTTACGAACAAGTGGGCGTCCTGGAAGACATCGGTTATGCCCGGGCTTTTTGCGAACAAGGCAATACCTTATGGGTAGCCACTTCCACGGGCATTTTGAAAATCAATACCGACGACCTCCGTTTCGAAAAACTCAATACGGCGGAACATGGCGCGCCCGCAGAAAACTATTACAGCATCGTGCCCGACCGGCAAGGCTATTTTTGGTTGAGTTGCAACCGGGGTATCATCCGCTACCATTCTGAAAAAAAGACGTTTCACCGTTATACACTTGCCGACGGCCTGCAGGACAACGAGTTCAATACCAATGCTTTCCTGCTCCAATCCAACGGGCGCATCTGGATGGGCGGCAATCAGGGTATGAACGTATTTGATCCCGATCAAATACAAGCCCTGTCTAACTTGCCCAAGGTGCAACTCACCCGCCTGTTGGTCAACGACGAACCGTTTGAAACGCCGGTGCAGGTGGGCGAACTGCGCGAACTGACGCTCAAGTACCGCGAAAACACCTTTTCTTTCGATTTTGTAGCCCTGGAGTTCAGCGATCCCGGTGCCAATATCTTCCGCTACCAATTAGAAAATTACGACAAAGGCTGGGTAGATGCCGGCGTAAACGGATTTGCCCGATATGCCAACCTGCCGCCCGGGAATTACACCTTTAAGGTAAAAGCCGCTAATTCCGACGGTGTATGGAATGATACCCCCACAGAATTGCGCATCCGCGTACTGACGCCCTGGTGGCAGACTTGGTGGTTTTACCTGATTTGCATCATCACGGCGGGTGGGCTGATTTATGGCGGATTTTGGTTGCGCCTGCAACAGGCCTTGCGCCTCGAGCGCCTGCGCGTGAAAATATCGAGCGACCTGCACGACGATGTGGGCACCCTGCTGGCCGGCCTTGCCATGCAATCGGAGGCTTTGGCCATTACTGCGCCCGAAAAAGACAAGGGCAAACTTCAGCGTATCAGCGAAATCAGCCGCAATGCCATGGCCCACATGCGCGATACCGTTTGGGCCATTGATGCCCGCAAAGACAAATGGGAAAACCTGCTCGACCGCATGCGCGAGCACGCCGAAGAAACCCTCGTACCCCGGGATATACGCTTCGATCTTACCGTGGAAAACATTACCCTCCAACATAGTATCCCTGTCGAGCTTCGCCAAAACCTATATCTCATTTATAAAGAAGCGATTACCAACGCCGCCAAACACTCCAACGGCGATACCATGCGCGTCCTCCTGAAAAAAACACCCACCGGCGGCCAAGAAATGCGCATTTGCGACAACGGTACCAGCGCTGAAAAAAATTACAAAACCACCGGTTCCGGTACGTCCAATATGCAGATGCGGGCCAAAAAGATTGGCGGTACCCTGGAAATTGGCCGGGAAGCGGCGTGGTATTGTGTGGTATTGCGGGTGGGATAAGGAAGAGCGTGTAAAAAACTAAAAGCGTAAAATCACCAACAATTAGTCCTGAATTAGCGAAAAGCCAATGTTGAAAATCCTGAGATCTGCCAAACAGATTTCAGGATTTTTTATGCGACAACCACACGAGCCCCCCCATGCTCATGTGGTTGTCCGACCTTCCTATTGTCCTGACCTTTGTATCATTCAAACAAACAATTTTTTCCAAGCCAAATCGAACACTATGTTAAACAATCTTTTTTTCACAGCCTTGCCGAAATCAAAGCCGTAGAAGATGCCTGGGCAGCCGCTTCCAATGCAAAAGATGTCGCCACGATTGTGGGCTTTTACGCCGACGACGCCATCAGCATGATTGACGACCAACCGATGCTTGTAGGCAAAGCCGCCATCCAAAAAGCCATAGAGGAAGAAATGGCAAAACACAAGGATAAAGCAACAGTGGTCTTTGAAACCTTGGACTTGTACGGCGACGAAAACCGGGTGACGGAAGTCGGAAAAACCACCGTCACCGACAGCACCCAAAAGGTGATCTATACGGGCAAATACATGGCCGTATGGGAAAAACGCAATGGAAAATGGCTCACCATCCGGGACATGAGCAACGATGATGCGAAGGAGGTGCCTGCGAAATAGCGGCGATACCCATTTAAATAAATTGTACCTCCAGCAATCTTTTTGCTACGCGATGCAAAGCATCTTGTACCCGTAAGGCTTGCTCGCGAGAAGGTTGCTTCACGCCCGACAAGTACTGCCGCAATAAATTGGGATTCATCCCGGCTTCTTTAGCGACAGCACCGACTTTTACCAGTTCAAACGATTCCGGACGGAGCAGCGGTTTGTAGGGTAAAAATTCATCGGGTAGCGGTAGCCATTCGGAACGGATTTTTTCAGTGAAGGGCATTGATTCAGCAGAGACCATATCTGTATTGGTCAGCCTTACTCGAAACCAGCCATTCAATTCAGGTTGAGCAAAAACACTGTGAAGGTCTATTTTACTCAATTTCAAATCCTGTAATCGGCCAACCGATATAGCGACGGAGATGTATTGAGGTGTATCGTCAATGGCAAGACACAATTGCAGCCCGCCGATTTTATCTTTTGCCACAAACAACTGCGGGTAATCGTGCCAAATTAGGGTTTCTTGAACAGTAAGTTCGATGTTCATTGTTCTAAAATATTAATGGTTGCCAAGTCAAAATCTGTGCTTCGCCACCATGAAAAATGGTGTGTATCGTTGCCTGTTTGCTGGATTAAGCCATCTTTTTCATTTAAATTTAATTGAAAAATTGGCTTTGATCGCATTGTTGGCAACAGTCGTCTTAGACTTTCCGCGGCATGCTGATTATCAAAGACAGATAACGACTGTGCCACGCATTCGCTGACGTGAAATTTTTTATGTGGAAACCGCCGCCTGTGCGACCAAAAATCGCTGTCGTCGGGCGGAATGCTGCCTAAACGGAAGTAAGTGTCATTTGGCGCGCTTGCTTCCGTAGGCGGGCAATCAGGCGGCAGGTCTTCGTACCATTTCATGGCACAAAGGTATTGTTTTTGTTACTTTTTTAGCAAAAAATAATACCTTTTTCTTCATGAAAGCGCAGATTTAAGATTCAAATTCAACAACAATGGGCATTTCTTGACACTTTTTTAATTTATTCAACACTTTTTTGTGGAACCAACCATTGACCAATTACATCTCGCACTCCATAGTCTGCACCTTGTTTTTATTTGGTTGACGTATCGGAAGTTGCAGCTGATGAACCGGTGAAAAACACCCTCACTATTTTTTTAACAAAAAAAATTATAAAAAATGAAAAACCTAATATCCATATCAGCATTCGTGCTCTTCTTTTTTGCGCTATACCACAGCCACGCTCAAACCAGCAACAAAATCATAATCGGCACAATTGACAGCCTTCAATCCAACCTATTGGGCGAACAACAAAAGGTTTGGGTGTATGTGCCGGATGGTGCCAACCAAACATATCCCGTTGTGTATTTATTGGACGGCGATGCTCATTTTTACTCGGTAGTGGGCATGATTCAACAATTGAGCAGTGTCAACGGCAATACGATGTGCCCAAAAATGATTGTGGTGGGCATCACCAATACGGACCGAACCCGAGATTTAACGCCTACGCATGTGGATGCGGACCCGCCTTTTATGGACAGTACTTCATCTAAAACATCGGGCGGTGGCGAAAAATTTATCGCCTACATCGAAAAGGAATTGATGCCGTATATCGAAGCAAAATACCCGACAGCACCCTATAAAATGCTCATTGGCCATTCATTTGGCGGCTTGGCAGTGATGCAAGCTTTTACCCATCACAATCATTTGTTCAATGCATACATCTGCATTGACCCAAGTATGTGGTGGGACCATGAAAAACTGTTGAAACAAACGAAGCAGGCGCTGGCGGCGCAGAAATTTGAAGGAAGGTCTTTGTATTTGGGCATTGCCAATACGATGGAAGCAGGTATGGATATCAAAAAGGTGGAACACGACACCGCAATTGAGACGAAACATATCCGTTCCATCTTGGCCTTGCAAGCCGCCTTCGAACAAAATAAAAAAAATGGCCTGCATTATCGCAGTAAATATTACCCTGATGACACACACGGCTCTGTTCCGCTCATTACGGAATACGATGCATTCCGTTTCTTCTTCGATTATTTCCCTTTGAAATTCACGATGAAGGATTATACCGATTCAACAGGGGCGCTGGCTGATAAATATCGGAACCATTTTGCCAATTTATCCCAAAAAATGGGCTACTCGATAAAGCCCGATGAAATGGAAATCAATTATATGGGTTATGATTTTCTGGGTAGAAAATTATATAAAACAGCAGCGCGCCTTCTTAAACTCAATGTGGATAA
>Ga0247840_10008981_pt1 | contig 13142 bp, 11 predicted proteins | sample LaCruzMarch2015__FD_192404 | JGI IMG/M metagenome (GOLD analysis project Ga0247840, IMG submission 192404) | Freshwater microbial communities from meromictic Lake La Cruz, Castile-La Mancha, Spain - LaCruzMarch2015_17m | ecosystem: Environmental > Aquatic > Freshwater > Lake | place: Spain...
TAAATAATAATTTAACACAATGTAATAGTGAAAAAACAACTATAAATAATAATTTAACACAATGTAATAGTGAAAAAACAACTATAAATAATAATTTAACACAATGTAATAGTGAAAAAACAACTATGATAAATAATTTTAATGAAGAAAAAGTAAAATTAATAAGTGAAATAGAGACATATATAAAAAATAATACTACAAAAGATGAATTAATAAAATTATTAGAAAATGAAAAATTAAAAATCAAAGAATCTAAGACTATCGTAAAGGTAGAAGAAGATGAAAAACAAAAATATATATCAATAGGATTAGGAATATTAAGTTTTTTATTAATAGTATTTATAATTTATTATATATTTTTAAGAAAAAATAAAAAATATAAATAGATAGTAATATATAAAATTATATAAATGTTAGATATAAATCCTAAAATAAAAGATTTAATTGATTATATTAATAAAAAATACGGAGATGATATAAAAACAGTTACAATGAAGACGTTAAAAGAGATTTATTTAAATGATATAATATTAGATAAAGACAAAGAAGAATATATAGCAATAGAAGGAGAGAATATAAAAATAGAAATTGATAAAATAACAAATAATACAAATAAAACTAAATTTTTAACATTTATATTAAACGCTAATAGTAGTATAATTTTTGAAGAAAATAAAATAAAATTATTGAAAGAAGAGAATCAATCTTTAAAGAAAGATATACAACAGAATAAATTATTAATAGTATTAATAGAAGAAAAAATAAAAAGAAATAAATTATATAGTTATATTTTAGGTATAATAACGATAATAACAATAATAGTTATAATATATTTAGTATTTATAAAAGATAAAAAAACAAGAATAATAATATAAATTTATATGAAAATTTATATTAAAAGAATAAATAATTTAATATAAAAATAATAAAAATGACACATAAAGATAAAATTGTTTTATTGATGATGATTAAAAATGAAGAAGCTAGAATAACAGTTTCTTTTGATAGTGTTAAAGATTTAACAGATACATTTATAATATTAGATACAGGTTCAACAGATAATACAATATCAATAATAAAAGAATATTGTGAAAAAAATAAAAAGGAATTGTATTTAAAAGAAGAACCATTTGTAAATTTTGAAGTAAGTAGAAATGTATCATTAGATTATGCAGATGAAGTATTAAAAGAAGAGAAATATTTATTATTATTAGATTGTAATGATGAATTAAAAAATACAGATAAATTAATAGAATTTTTAAATATATATAAAGGAGAAAGCACAGGATTTCATTTAAAACAGAGTTGGTGGAATGGAAAATCAAATGATAGTTATTGGAATATGAGATTAATAAAATCACATAAAGGATGGAGATATAAAGGAGTTGTTCATGAATATATAGCAAATAAAAATTATGAGCAAAAAGATTTAGAAAAATATATAATGAAAATACCAGGAGTAGTATTGTATCAAGATAGAACTAAAGATGATGATAAATCATATAAGAGATTTTCAAGAGATAAAGAATTATTATTTAATGAATATTTAAAAAATCCGAAAGAGTCAAGAACAATGTTTTATTTAGCACAGACATGTTCATGTTTACAACATTTTCAAGAATCATATAAATATTATATGTTAAGATTAAAATTAGGAGGATTTCAAGAAGAAATTTATCATTCATATTATAGATTAGGAGAAATATCAAGAGTATTAAAACATCCATGGGAAGAATCATATCAATGGTATATGAAAGCATTTGGGCATTCACAGAGAGTTGAACCTTTATTAAAAATTATTGAATATTATAAAAGTAATAATTATAAAGGTGAATCTATACCAGATTATTTAACCGCGTATATGTATTGTTCAATAGCATGTAAATTATTATATCCAAAGAATCAAATATTATTTATAGATAAAAGAGCATATGATTATACAAGATGGCATTATATGGGAATAGTAGGATATTATGTTGGAAGATATAAAGAAGGTAAAGAAGCATGTATAAAAGCATTAGAAGTAGAAGATAATGAGATAGATATGACAAATTTATTGTATTATTTAAGACGAGAGAGAGAGTTAAAAGAGATACTAAATAGAACAGATAATAAGAGTAAAATAAATAATGAAATGAAAATTAAAATAAATAATCAAAATATTTTTCCATCAATGTTAGCTATAAGTATAAATGAGAGTGAGATACATCCAGAATCAGAAGATATAAATATAAAAAGGACAAAGTATGAGATAATAACGAAAGCGACAGTAAAAATGTTAGAAGAGATAAAAAATAAACAATAAAATAATTTTATATTAATAAATAATAAATAATAAAAATGGAAGATAATTATATATTTGATACAATTCCATATGCATCATCTAATATGTTAAAAACAAAAATGAAAAAAAAAAGAAATTTACCTAAAGAATTTAATTTATTAAAAAAATATAAAAATAATTTATATCCTATTTTTAGACAATATGTTTGTGGTTCATGTTGGGCTTGGTCTGTAGCTTCAATAATATCAGATAGATATATGATAAAATATAAAACAAAAAATCCATTAATAACACCTACATCGATAATGTCAGGTATATATTGTATGAAAAAAGGGTCATCTAATATAGATTTATATAATGGATGCGAAGGAGGATCAGCATTTGATGCATTAGTATTATTAAGCGAGATAGTAAATTCGCCGAGGGAAATACAATGTGATAATTATGATTTAAGAAATATATTTAAATCATATGAATGTGATAATTATGATTGGTGTGAATTAAATCCAAGATGTAATACAAGTTTAATAGAACAGAATGGAAATGAAATATTAGATCATTTTAAAAAAAGTGAAAATATGAATGATATAATGCCGGAATTTACAGAGAAATGTCAAAAACATATACCAACAAAAGATTATAGTTCTACGATATCAACAAAATATAATAAAGACGGTAAAAATAATATAAAAGATATTAAATTAAGTAAGGCATATGTATTAGAAGATATAGAATCAATAAAATATGCAATATATACAGGAGGACCAGTAATAAATAATTTTGTAATATTTCCAGATTTTATATATAAACCAAAAGGACAAGAATTGTATTGGATAGAAACAGATAATATCTATATACATAAAAAGAATACAAAGATATATGATATGGGAGAACATAATAACGATGATAATGATTTATTATTAGGATATCATTCAACTACTATAATAGGATGGGAATATCATAAATTTAATAAAAAAAAATTATTTAATATATTAAATATAAATTATAATGAAAACGATAAAGATGAATATATTGAAATACCATATTGGATATGTAGAAATATATGGGGTAAAGAATGGAATGGAGATGGATATTATAAAATAGCTATGACAAATTTTGATTTAGGGATTAATACAGAAGTAGGATGTGATATACCTATAGAATTAAAAGTAAATGAATGTTATATGCCATGTCATTTAAAATGTAATAAAGGAAATAATAGTTGTATGAAAACTAAATTTGGAGGTTGTTGTGCTATAGATATATTAGATTTAAATGAGATAGATTATAGAGAGAAAACAATATATAATACAAATAGTATAAAGACGTCAAGATTAAAAAATGGAGTATTACCAAGTAATTTTTCGAAGGAGACATATATAATGTTAGATAAGAATCATACAAAAAAGAAAAAGAAGAAATTATTTATATTGTTATTAATAATCTTATTAATAATAATGTATAATCAAAAGTATAGAGATTGCACTTATATGATATATATTATATTAACAATATTATGTATAATATTGATAAATAAATTATAATTTTCCCAAGGGGAAATCGATTTTTTCGAATAAAAAATCAAATAAATATAATCTAAAACTATTTATAATTAAATATAATTATAAATGAAAATTATTTCATTAAGATTTGAATTAATAAATGAAATACTTAATATATTAGGGGAAACTTCATCGTGTTATGGGACATTTTTAAGAAATTTTTTTGAATATAAATATCATAATCAATTTTATGATAATAACAATATAGATTTTTATTATATTAATAAGAAAGAAGGATTTTTTGATTCAAAATTAATAGATAAATTTAAAACATATATTGATTATTTTTATTCAAATAAAAATATAAAGAGTTATGAGATATTGAATGTTGCATATATTAATGATGCTAGAATATTTAAAGATGATAAATCTACTACAAACCAAGAGAGGATTCCTATATATAAAATAACATTATTAAATAATAATTTAGATTTTATATTTATAAATATATTATGTTGGAAACCTAAATTTTTAGGAGAATTTTCAGTAGATTGTATTGAATATAATAATAAAGGATTTTATAGCGGAGATGATAAATATATAATAAATGATTTATTAGAACAATATAGAATAAGAACTACGTATTTTAATAAAAATTTATTATTTATTCAAAATTTAGCATTTCCTGTAGTTCCTATACCTAGAAATAGAAAAGTTAAATTTTTATCATTAATATATAATAATATAATAAAAAAGATAATACCATTTATAGATGAAAATATAATAAATTATAATATTAAAGGTTGTTATCCTATATTAAGCAATGAAAAATTTGAAGATTGTCCAATAACAGCAATAGAACCACCGTATATTAATTTAATGTTAGAATGTCAACATAAAATATCAATAGAGGCATATAAGGGTATAATATTTAGTAAATATGATAATTCAGAGTCAATAAGATGTCCATATTGTAGAAATGATTTAAAATTAAAATTTTATAAATAATTATTTAAGAATTCATTATATTTAAAAGGTAAATTCATATTATTATTAATATCAATATATTCCCATTGTTCATCATTTCTATTAAATAGATCTTTAGAATTATTTATTTTATCTTTAATAGTGTTAATATTAGTATATGTTTCAATATTATATTCTTGATGAGCAAAATTTAATAATTTATTTTGTATAAAATTTTCATCTCCAAAATAACTTAAATGCCAACCGGCATTTTGAATAATATTATAAAAATTATAAAAACGAATAATATTAGGTTTACTATGGAAAACATTTTTATAACTCTCATAATCAACAACTTTAGAAGCATACCATTTTTTTTTATTTTTAGTATGTAGATTATAATAATAAAAATCTTGTTCTAAAGAAGAATTAGATTTTAAATTATCAAATATGAGAGGAGAAGGTATTTCATCAATATCAGATATAATAATTAAATCATTATTATCGAGGTCTTCATTTCTCATATTTAAAATAATTTGTTGAATACCTTTATCAATGGAATTTCTTTGATTATTTTCATTTAACCAAACTTCATTTAAAGATAAAGGTTCAGATTTAAGATCTTCGGTAATAATATGAATTATTTTATCTTCAAATTTTTTATAAATATGTTTATTTTCATTATAATAAAGGGGTTTATCAGCACCTTTATGAGTTTTAGTAGATTCAACTAAAATAAAATAATCAACTTTATCATATAAAATATTTAATCTATAATATAATAATTCAAGTTCATTATAGAATATAAAAGAATCAATAATCATTTTCATTTTATATTAAAATGAAAATGTTTAAATAATTATAAAAATTTAAATTTTTATTTATTTAAAAATAAAATTATTTTATAGAAAGTAAAATTTACATAGTTACTTTAGATCCTTTAGTAGCAAAATTTAAGGGATATGAGAAAGTTGCTAAATTATTTCTTACTATATTATTTGAAAACATTGTAGCTGCTTTAGCATATTGAGGTATTTTAGGAGGTGAAGGCATTATAGAAGGTGAAAGTATTTTAGGAGGCGAAGGCATCATAGGAGGTGAAGGCATCATAGGAGGTGAAACTATTTTAGGAGGTAGAGGTGAAGCTACAACATACTTACTGCAATCAGGACATGATACTTTAGGACAATCAGGACATGCTATTTTACTACAATCAGGACATGATACTTTAGGACAATCAGGACATGCTATTTTACTACAATCAGGACATGATACTTTAGGACAAGGGTCGACTCTTGGACATATAGGAACAACAGGACAAGGTTGAACTGTAGGGCATAATACATCTAATAGAGGTTTAGGTTGACCCTGGGAAAATGTAGAAGGGACAGTTGCCATAGGATTAAAAGAAGGTTCATTTCCAGAAATAGGATTATTAAATTGAAATTTAGTAGGGGTAGCCATAGGATTAAAAGCTGGTTCAAACCCAGAAATAGGATTAGGTTGTTCGAAACGAGTAGCTAAATGATTAGAGATAGTAGGTTTAAACCATGAAAATTTAGTAGTAGTTGTAGATTTAGTATCTTTTTTATCACAATCAGATTTATTAAAAAATAAAATATAAGCGATTAAAAGAGACAATAAAATGATAATTATAGTTTCTGAGGCCATTAATATTCTTATTTAATATAAAAAAAGAAAATAATTTATTTTAAAAATATTTATTAAATAATTTAAATGAATGTTGAAAATAAAAATCTATATCTTTTATCAAAAGGTTCATATGGAACTATTTATAAAGATAAAAATAATAATATAATAAAAGAGATTATATTATATGATAAATCAAATAAATATATAATACATAATAATATAAATGAATTATTTTTTTATAATTATTGTAAATTTAATTTAAGTAATATACCTACGTCTATTTCTATTTATAATGATATTTATTATATTTATAATAAAGATTTAATTAAAGGTTATATTGAGATGAATTATTATGGCGAAGTTTTAAATTTAAAAAATTTAAATAATGATTTAATTTATAAATATATTATTCAGTTATTTAATGGTATATATTTTTTACATAAAAATAATATATCACATGGTGATATAAAACCATTAAATATATTAATGGATAATATAAATCATATAATTAAAATAATAGATTATGGAAGTGTAATATTTAATCATTATGAAAAATTAAACAATATTAAATTTAATTATAGATGCACGTTATATTATATATCACCAGAAGAATTAAAAAATAATAAATATTATATAAGTAATGATATATGGTCATTAGGATGTTTATTATATGAACTATTTACAGGAAAAATATTTATAGAATCTTTATTTGATAGTATAAATAAATTATATATTATAAATTTAAATAAATTTAAAGATATAGAAAATGAAGAAAAATATGATTATTTAAAATATTTATTTGAATTAATAAAACAAGAGGATATTATTCATTTTATTGATAAAATTGAAAATAATAATTTTTATATATATAATAATGATTATACATATAATAGATTTATTTATATTTTAAAAATTATAATTAAAAAATGTCTTATAATTAATTATAAAAATAGAATAAATATAATAGAAATTATAGATATGATAGAAGAAGATAATATATTAATGAAAAATAAAAGTATAAGAGAAAGTTTAAAAGAAATAAAATATGAATATAATGAAATAAAAATAAAAGAAGTAGATATGAAACATAAAATAGAATATAAAAAACTAATATATTATTATAAAGATTTTTATGAACATAGAAATAATATGATTTATAATATTAAAAATATAGAATTATATAAATCTTCTTGTTTTGATATAGATGATACACGAATTCTTGATAGTTTATTGATAGATGATGAAAGATTGTTATATAAAAATATAGATTGTGAAATAGAATATGATTTATATGTTATGATTAAACAAAATATGTGTAAAGATATAGATTTTTTTATTAAATGTAAATTAAGTTTACCTTTAATAATTTATTTTTATGATATATTTAATTATATCATTATATATGAGAGAGATATAGAAGAATTAAAACAATTAGATGAGAGAAAAGTTATTGTAGAAGATAAAAATAGATATAAAAAACAAATGTTTAATTTAAATAAAATAATGTCATTTTATTTAGGTTTTATAATATTAGGTAATGAGAGTATTAAAATAGATAATAATAAATATATAGATAAAATAATAGATATAATGACTGTATTACCAGATATAATGAGAATATTTAATTTTAAAAATATATTAAATTATAATTATAATATAAAAGATAGAGAGATAATATATGATGAAAATATAAATGATAGTTTTTTATATGATATTTTAACTAATTAATTGATTTTTTTTTAAACTAGTTTAAAGATTTAAATTTATAATTTATAAATCTTTAAACTATTTATTCAAATGAATAATTTAGAAAATCAATCATTTCCTAAAAGGAAAAAGAAAAAGATGTTTGATTTAGATAATAATTTATCTAATGTAAAACAACCATCAAATCATTCTTTTCCTAAAAGAGATGAATCTAAATTAACAGAGTATAAAAAAATAAAAAATAAAGATTTACAAGAAGATACTGATTATATTGAAGAAATAATTACTATAGAAAATATAAAAGAATTTTGTTCAGAAAAAAAAATAGATAAAGATAAAGATGAAAAAAAAGAAAATATAAATTTATATAAGAATTGTTTACATACTGATACTATTAATAGTAATGGTATGGATATTTGTATTGACTGTGGTTTAGAAATATCTATTTTAAATATGAGTGAAAAAGAATGGAGATATTATGGTGATAATGATAATATAAATTCATCAGATCCAAGTAGATGTCAATTTAGAAAAAACCCTGAAAAAGGTATTAAAAAAGAATTAATAAAATTAGGTTTTCCTATTGATATATCTAATTTATCAGATGAATTATATTTAACAGTTACTAAAGGTGAAATTAAAAGAAGTAATTTAAGAAAAGGTATAATGTTTGCATGTGTATTTAATGCATACAAACAAAAAAATAATCCTCAAATACCTGAAGAATTACAGAAAAAATTTAAAATTGATCGTAAAAATATTTCTAAAGGTTTAACTTATTTTCATTTAAATAATTCTAATAAAACAAATGATACTTATATTTCTATAGAAGACTTTATCCCTAAAATTATGGAAAAATTTAATATTAAACAAAATCATATTGATACTGTTTTATCTCTCTCTAAAGTTATAAAAAATAGTTCTTCTGTTTTAATAAGAAGTAATCCTCAAAGTGTAAGTAGTAGTTTAGTATTTTATTATCTAAGAAAATTAAATCCTGATATTTCTATCTCTCAATTTAGTAGAATTGTTAAATTAAGTGAAATAACTATTTTAAGATTAATAAATGAAATTGAAAATATAATTGAAAATGAAAATCATATCCTTATATCTTAACATCATTTACTCATTTAAAAAATCACTAAACCTTTTTTAATTTCATATTAATTTATAATATGAAATTATCTTTATACTTTATAATTAAAAAGAGTTAACTTCTCTAATATTTAGAATTATATAAAATTTTATTTTTTATAATTAAAGATTCTAAAATTATATTATCTTTATATTGTATTCCTTTTCTATCTATTTCTTTATTTATATATTCAACTCTTTTATTATATAGATAATCAGTTTCATCCTCTTTTCTATCTATAATAATAACTTCTTGATTTTTAATATCTAATATACTATTAATACTATATAATATATTTTTAAAAATAGTCATATTAGAGGACTTATTATAGAGAGATCCGGTTTTTGAACTGGCATTAATACTATCTTTAGAATCATTTTTTATAATTATAAATTTATAATTGATATATTTTTTATATTCGAATATATTAAATAAATTATTATCTATATATAAGATTCTATCTTCTTTATATATTTTGTTATTTTGTTCTTCAAAATTAAATTTATTACATTTAATAGAATTTAATACATAAATATAATCTGAAATTAAATCATATAATTCATTTTTACATATAATATCTATATTTTTAATATTAAAATATTCTTTTAATATATTTATTAAATCATCTAATGTTTCACTATTTCTTATATTATGAATTAAATTATCGTCATATATTATATCACTATAAAATTCATTTTTAATTAAATTATCTTTAATTTTTAAAGTTAATTTTTCATCTCTGTTTTTATCTATAGATCCTTCTTCTAAAATTTTATTTATAGAGGTTTCTGTTCCTCTTATATTTGATTTTATAATATATATTTTATTAACTATATTTTTATTTAATAAGGAATTATCCTCTAATATATATTCAATTTGTCTATTTATAGTTTCATTTTTATTTTGATTATAAGGATTAACATTTATAATTTCATCTTTATTTAATGGTAATTTATTAAAATAATCAGTAACTTTTTTTTGATCTATTAACGAGAAGAAATATAAATTATAATAATCTTTATATTTTTTAGAAGATGATTTATCTATACTTAGTTTAAATTTTATTACATAATTTAAATATTTATTATTTTTTATAAATGTATTATAAGGACCTTTTAATACTATAAGTGAACAATATTTATTTTCTAATAAATTATCTATATGATCAACAATATCTTTATTATCTAAAGATAAACCTAAATTTTTATAATTTTTATAAGAAGGACCACCCCAAGGAGGATCAAAATAAATAATATCTTGATAAATTTTTTTATTATAGATAAGATCTAAACAATCATTATTAAAAACTTTAACATTTTTAGTAAAATTTTTATATAGATCGATATTATTTTTTAATCTATAGAATTCATTAGTGCTTAATTCAATAGAATTTACATTTAAATTATTTAATGCAAAATTAATTGTATTTCCTCCTGCATTTGCTGTTGCATCAGTTATAGTAATATCTCTGTTTTTATCAGAATTTTTAAGTATAATATTATTATAAAAATTTATAATTTCATTAGTTGTTAACAGAGAGTCTTCTAAACGACTAATACTATACTTTCCTGTAGAACTCATTCTTATTAAAGAATAATCAGGTATAATATTATTAATTTTAGGAAATCTTAGAATTTTATCAGGTAAATCATATACATCTTTATCTGATAAAATTTCATTTTTAAATGTTTCTCTAGATAAATATACAACTTCAGTCATTTTATATATAATAATATTAATCAAATAAATAATAATATAAATAATTTTATATTATTATTTTCAATTAATTATAATGAATTATTATATTTAAATGAGATTTAATTATTATTATAAAATATATATATAAAATGAGTAATATTTTTAAATCAAAAGTAATTGAAATTAATTTTCCCAAGGGGAAAATCGATTTTTCTGAAGGAAAAATTAGATATAATAAAAGAATTTATAGTGGAACAAGTGTTTCATTTCAAAAAAATATATATGATACTTTAATTTATAGTCATATGAAAGGTTATTATAGTATTCAATTTTTTTTAGGTTCATATATATCATTAAAAAGGTCTATTATAAATGATAATGATATATTTAATTCTAATCAATATCTGAAAAAAAATAAATTTAATATATTTACTCATTTACCTTATATTCATAATTTATGCGGTAAATCTGGTTATTTAGAAAATGAAAATAAAGATTCATTAATACATACTAATGAATGTAAAAAATCTATTATTTATGAATTAAATGTAATATCAAAAGTAATTAAAGATACAACTACAAGAGGTGGTTGTGTATTACATATAGGTAGTATAGGTAAAAATAATATTCATTTAAATAAAAGAGAAGAGGCATTAAATATTGTTATTAAAAATATAAATGATATATTAAATAATATAGATGAAGGAAATAGTTATTTAATTTTAGAAACAATGGTAGGAAATGCAGGAGTAATAGGAAATACATTTGAAGAATTAAAATTTATATATGATAAAATTGATAAAAAGAATAGAATAGGTATATGTATAGATACATGTCATATATTTGCTGAGGGATTATATAGATTAAATAACAAAGAGGATATAGATAAAATGTTTAATGATTATTTTTTATTATTTCCTAAAGAAAGTTTACAGTTAATTCATTTAAATGATTCAAAATATGAATTTAAATGTAAGAAAGATAGACATGAAAATTTATTAAGAGGTAATATATGGAAAAAAGATACATTATATTATTTTATTGATAAATTAGAGGAATTAAATATTCCATATGTATTAGAGACAGAAGAAATAGATTATGATCTTTTACAAAATTAATTAATTTTCCTAAGAGGAAATATCGATTTTTATTTCACTAAAATTAATTTAAATGTATAAATTATTTATAATAAAATATATTATAAATAAAAATGAGTGTTATAACTGATGAAGTTTTAAATAGTAATTTCCCTTTATTTGATCTATTATATAATAAAACAGATCAAAGAGAAGAATGTTCACATAATGAATTAATTGAATTAGTGGAGAATTTAAGAAAATTATTTACTAATAGATCAAATATACATAATATTCAAAATGTATTATTTGTTTTAATTCGTATTTATAATTTAAGATTTGGTAGTGATGAAATTTTTGATATTCCATTTAAAGGGTCTAAATTAAATCAAAATAAACAAGATGAAAATTTATATGATATTAAATTTGATATTCGTAATTTTCCTTGTAGATTACAACATATTTTATTAGAATATACTCGTTTAGAATTAGAAAAATAATTATTCTTTTTCTATGTTTATATTACATTTACAATTTGGACATTTATTATTATTTTCTAACCAATTTACAATCGAAGCTTCATCTAAACAATCACTATTATTATAATGAAATTTATGACCACATGGTTCTAAATTTATATATTGTTGATCTTTTATTATATCATTTTGACATATTGAACATGATATATTTTCATGTTCTGTATATTTATGTATTTTTATTTTATCTAGATTTTCTATTCCTATATTTATTTTATCTTCTTGATAATAATCTTCTGGGGATAGTTCAAATTGTATTCTTCTATTTAATATCTCATTTAATTCTTCTTCGTTTGGAAATCTTGAATGTAATAATTTATATTCGATAGATAATTCAATAGTTATACAGTCAGGAATTTTTTTATAATTTAAAATATAAAATCTATATAAATCTTTGACATGATTAGAATTATAATTATTAGTACAATAACATTTATTTTTATATAATTCTTCTAATATCTCTTCTAATGTTGGTAATATTCCTTCTTTTGATTTATTCCATAATTTAATTATATGACTAATTATAGTTGTATCTATATATTGGTTTAAATTTTGAATTATAAATAAAGAAGGATTGTTTTCTTT
>Ga0247840_10008982_pt1 | contig 13138 bp, 2 predicted proteins | sample LaCruzMarch2015__FD_192404 | JGI IMG/M metagenome (GOLD analysis project Ga0247840, IMG submission 192404) | Freshwater microbial communities from meromictic Lake La Cruz, Castile-La Mancha, Spain - LaCruzMarch2015_17m | ecosystem: Environmental > Aquatic > Freshwater > Lake | place: Spain...
CTCCTGGACGGCTTCGCCGCCACGCGGCGCATCCGCGCCCTGGACGGGGCGCACCGGCCCACCATCGTCGCCCTCACCGCCAATGCCATGGAGAGCGACCGGGACTCCTGCCTCGCCGCCGGCATGGACGACTACATCTCCAAGCCGTTCCGGCTCACGGACCTCAGCGCGGCCTTTGAACGCTGGCTGCCGCGGGAGGGGTGAAGCCGGAAAGGGCGGTTCTCACGCCAAGTTCGCCAACGTATTCGCCTGAAATCCACAGATGAACACAAGTAAAGAGTAGTCATCCACAGATGAACACAGATGAACACAGATTATTCATTGGCTTACGCTTAGTCGGGAGTCCACCTTGCGGGCGATTGCGACGGCAGCGATAAAAACATCAAAATTTGAAGAAAATCTGTGTTCATCTGTGTTCATCTGTGGATTTTTGAATAAGCGGAACAACTCCATCAGGAAGCGCTTTTCGCGTCGTTGTCGTTGTCGTAATCGAGGTTATCGTAGCGCCCCCGGATTCTCTCGCACGCCAACTTGCATCGCTTCTCCGATTCGGATTCCCATTCGGATTACGATTGCGACAACGACCGTTCAGGGCTTGGGAATCCGCACCGCGTAGAACATCCGCCCGTCACCGCGTTCGACCAGCACAGCGACCGAGCGCCCGGGTTCCAGGGCCTCGAGGATGCGGTTGAACCCGGCCAGGTCGGCGATGTCCTGGCCGTCCAGCATCAGGATGACATCACCCGCCGTGAGGCCCGCCTGGGCCGCCGGCCCCTCCTTCACCCGCTCCACCAGGACACCGCCGCGCTCGAGGTCGAGTTGCTCGCGCTGGTCGGCGCGCAGGTCAGTGGCCACCATCCCGAGCCGGTTGGGCTTGCCCTCCGGCGCCGCGGCGCCCTTGTCGTCGCTGCCGTCATCGGACTGGTCCTCGTCCGGGAGCTCGGCGATCTTGATCTCAAGCCTGACCGGCTTGCCCTTGCGCAGGACCTCCAGGCGGGCCGACTCGCCGACCGGGGTGGTCCCGACCAGGGGCGGCAGGGCACTGGAGGTGGCGACCTCCTTGTCGTTGTAGCGCAGGATCACGTCGCCCGGCAGGAGACCGACGGCGGCGGCCGGGCTGTCGGGCAGCACCTGCGCCACCAGGGCCCCGCCCGGCTGCGGCAGGCCGAAGGTTGGGGCCAGTTCGCGGGTGACGTCCTGGATCAGCACCCCGAGCCAGCCGCGGCTGACCCGCCCCTTGGTCTTGAGCTGCTCGAGCACGTCCATCGCCACGTCGATCGGGATGGCGAAGGAGAGGCCCATGAAGCCGCCGGTGCGGCTGTAGATCTGACTGTTGACGCCGATCACCTCCCCGTCCAGGTTGAACAGGGGACCGCCCGAATTGCCCGGGTTGATGGCGACATCGGTCTGGATGAAGGGGACATAGTTCTCACTGGGGAGGTTACGGCCCTTGGCGCTCACGATGCCCGCCGTGGCGGAGTGCTCGAAGCCGAAGGGCGAGCCGATAGCGAGCACCCATTCACCCACCTGCAAATCCTTGGCGGAGCCGATCTTCACCGTCGGCAGGCCGGCGGCGTCGAGCTTCAACAGGGCGACATCGCTGCGCTTGTCGGACCCGACGAGGGTCGCAACGAACTCGCGGCGGTCGCTGGTGCGCACCACGATCTCGTCGGCACCTTCGACCACATGGGCGTTGGTCAGGACATAGCCGTCGGCGGAAACGATGAACCCGGAGCCCAGCGAGCGGCCCTGCTCAGCGTCGCCCGGCGCGTCCCCGGGGTCGCCCTGATCGCCGAAGAAGTGACGAAAGAAGTCCTGGAGCGGGCTGTCGTCCGGCAGGTCCGGCGTCGGCACGCCCGGGAGGCGCTTGGGCGGGAGCGGGCGCTGTTTGCTGCTGATATTGACGACCTTGGGACCGTTCTCGGCCACCAGGGCCGTGAACTCCGGCAGGGCGTGGTTGGTGGCCTGGGCCTGGGTCAGCAGCCCCGCCAGGAGGGCGCCGCAGACCGGCCGTAAACGCAGGGAAAGACGCATGAAGACTCCGTGTGGCAGTCGCCGGCGCGCCACCGGCCCACGGCGGATGCGGGCCCGGGCGGAGCGACCGGGAAAGTGGGGGCCGCGGGTCAGTCGGCCGCGGCACGAGGCCCGGCCGCCGGCCGGGGCCCCCGGACAGCGCAACACTTTAGCGGGGCAGGCAGAACAACGCCAGTGCCCCCAGGCGTCAGGATAGAAGTCGCCTCCCCGGGGGGAGGCGACTTCTATCCTGACGCCTGGGGATCCAGTACATCCAGTGCAGGGCGAAGCCATCGGCACGGCTCTCCCGGAACTTGGAGTACCCTCGGGCCGGACGGGGCATTCGCCCCGTCCGTAACGATTTCTAACGTCAGCGCTTGACCAACCGACGGGCACGCCGCAGGGCGAGCAGGCCCAGACCGAGCAGCGGGAGGGTCGCGGGGCCGGGGACAGAAATATCCAGGGTGGTCTTGTTCAGGTACATCGTGACCGGGGACCCGGCGATGTCATTCTTCCAATCCAGCAAACCATCATTCGACCCCGGCACGGCTGAAAAGCCGTTGTAGTTGCGGTCGTCGACGACGAACACCGGCGTGCCCCCGGCGGTAGCGGTCGAGACCGCAAAGTAAAGCGTGAACAGGGTGATCTTGTCAGTGATCCCCTGCTGAAGCTGCTCCAGCGTCACCCCGTAGACATTCGGATCGGTGTCGCGGCCCAGGAAGGATAGTGCGTTGAAGCGCAGGGACCCCTCGTAATAGGCGGTCGGGGTCTGGCTCGGGGTACCCGGTGCCGGGTTATTGAGAGCGTCGTAGGTGCCCGGTGTGTAGCTCGGATGGACGTAGGTCTGATAATTCCAGTCCTTATTCCCGGGGTCCGGGGAGACCCCAGGGTCGTCCGGCCCGGTGTTGATGACCTGACCAGTGCCCGCGTCACCCAAGGCCCCGCCGAACGCATAGCTCTGCAACGTCATGCGGCTCGGGTCATACCCGATGCCGAAGTCGTAGGTGGAAATGACCATGTCCTGCGTGGTGAGCCCGGTGACATTGACCTGAATGGTCAAATTCTGCGCTCCGGGGCCAACATCGAAATAGGTCGCCCCCTGGGGCTCCAGAACAATCGTCGGCACGGCGAGCACCGGGCCGACGAGGGACATGAGGCAAAGCCCGGCACCGTAGGCCAGGCGGGTTCTGAACGCGTATGGGGTCATCGTTGGTTCCAGCCTTTCGGGCGTTTGAGGTCCAATACCCCGCCGGGGATTGGTTCGAGGATAGAGGCGCGGCGCGAACAGCAGGCCCTGCGTGCCAAGACGTGAATGCGCCCGACAGTCGGGTACAGGTGCCAGGCGCGGGCGCACATCCCTGTGCCAGGTCCGCCTCACCGTCCGGAGAGGTCCCCTGCGCCCGCTCCCATCAGCCCCAATGCTAAGGCGTGTAAGTGCCGTAGTAGCTCTGGCAGGCCCGCGCATCATTCACGCTGACCACACCATCGCCGGTGCAGTCACCGCTGTTGGCCGCGCTGGGGGTGACCTTCCTGCCACGCATCTGGTTGATCCGCAACACGTCCGCCTGATTGGTGGTGCCGAAGGGCGCCACCACGTCGCAAATCACGGTGCAGGACAGCGGGGGCTCATCGAAGCCGAAGTCGACCGTGAGGTTGACGTTGGCATCCGGCAGGCTGCCGGTGTAGCCGCCGGCCCCCGACTCGCCGGTGGGCTCGCTGCCGACCGAGAGATCGATGATGCCGCTGCTCAGGCCCTGGTCGGCGGGCGTGCCGCCATCGCTGCCGTTCTCATCCGCGTCGTCGTCCAAGGCGTTGTCGCCACCCGCGCCGGTGGACGAGACGAGCCCGACCAGATCGCCTCCGGTCGCGAACTCTTCCTTGGGGATATGCACGAAGTAGCGACCCACCGGAAGGTTGTCGAACAGGTAGAGTCCGCCGCCGGCCGTGGTGCTGGTGCGATAGGGCGCGACGGTCGCCGGGCTCTCGCCCTCGAGGAACAGATCGACGGTAACGGCGTCGATTGGCGTCTCCCCGAGTCCCGGCTCGTAGCGTCCATTGCCGTTCGTGTCGCGGAAGACCAGGTTGCCGACGGCGACCAGGGTGCCGGCCGGGGCGATAAAGCCAAAGTCATCGGTGCCGTTGACGCTGTCATCGGGAAGCACACCCGTATAACCGCTTTGGTCATCGTCCACGGTCTCCCCGCCCGCCGTCAGGTTGAAGGTATTGGAGCGCACCCCATTGGAGGCCGGGTTCGGGCTGTCGATGCCGTTCTCGTCCAAGTCGTCGTCCGCGACCTCGTCGCCGCCGGCGTCGATGGTACTGACCAAACCGAGAAGCGGCTGACCCGAACCAAAGGCAGTGCCCGGGATCTGCACGTAATAGCTGCCTTCGGCCAGATTGTCGAACCAGTAGCGGCCGCTGCCGTCGGTCAGGGTGTCGGCGATAAAGGCCCCGGTGCCGTCGTACAACTGGATCGCGACATTGGGGATGCCGACCTCGCCGCCGCTGATGATCCCATCGTTGGCGACGCCGCCGCCCGCGCCGTCATCCAGCCAGACACGGTTGCCGATCGCCACCAGACTCGTCGCCGGGTTGATCAGACCGAAGTCCGCCGTGGCGTTGACGCTGTTGTCCGGCAGGCTGCCCGGGTAACCGTCCTGATTTTCCGACGTCTGCTCGGCCCCCGGCTGGAGGTTGAAGGTATTGGAGCGAATCCCGTTGCCCGCCGGATCGGCGTTGTCGATGCCGTTCTCATCCAAGGTCTCGTCGCGGCCCTCGTCCGTCCCCGCCCCCGTACTGGAGGCAAGCCCCAGCAGCGGCTGACCGGAACCGAATGCGCCGGCCGGCAGCTTCACGTAGTACTGACCGGGCACCAGGTTGTCGAACCAGTAATAGCCGCCGTTGGCGGTCTGCGTCGTCCTCACCAGGCTGTCGCCGCTGGTGAAGAGTTGCACCGTGACGCCGTCGATACCGGCCTCGCTGCCGCTGCGGATGCCGTCGTTGGCATCCCCGGCCCCGGCGCCGTCATCCAGCCAGACGCGATTGCCGATGGCGACGTTGGTCGTGCTCGGGTTGTAGAAGCCGAAGTCGTCGGTGGCGTTGACATTGGCGTCCGGCAGCAGGCCGGGATAACCGGTCTGGTCATCGGCCGTGGTCTCCCCACCCAGGCTCAGCGTAAACAGGTTCGAGCGGATGCCGTTGGTGCCGGGTGCGGGGTCGTCGATGCCGTTCTCGTCGCCTACCTCGTCCGTCGCCTCGTCCTTTGCCGTGCCATCAGTAGAGTTCAGGAGCCCCGCCAGCGGCTTGCCGGTACCGAACTCGCCGGCCGGGATCAGGACGTAATAGTCGCCCGCGGCCAGGTTGTCGAACCAGTAGCGCCCATTGGCGTCGGTCAGGGTAGCGCCGATCAGGGCGTTACCGCTGGTGTACAGTTCAACCTCAACCCCACCGATGCCGACCTCGCTGCCGCTGCGGAGGCCGTCGTTGGCCTCGCCACTGCCCGCACCATCATCCAGCCAGACACGGTCGCCGATGGCGACCTGGGTCCCGGCCGCGGCCAGGCCGAAGTCAGCGGTGGCGTTGACGCTACTGTCCGGCAGGCCGCCCGGATACCCATTTTCGTCCTCGCCCGTGCGCTCGGTCCCCGGCTGAAGGTTGAAGGTGTTGGAGCGAATTCCATTGGCCGCCGGATTACTGTTGTCGATGCCGTTCTCGTCCCCGGTCTGGTCGGTCGTTTCATCCGTCCCCGCCCCGGTGCTGGAGAGCAGCCCAGCCAGCGGCTTGGCGGTGCCGAACTCGCTCGCCGGCAGCTTCACATAGTATTGACCGGGCGCCAGGTTGTCGAACCAGTAGTAACCGCCGTTAGCCGTCGTTTGGCTGTCGATCAGGGTGTTGGCGCCGTTGTAGAGATCCACCACGACGCCATCGATCCCGGTCTCACCGCCGTTGAGGATACCGTCATTGGCGGTGCCAGTGCCGTTGTCCAGCCAGACGCGGTTGCCGATCGCCACATTCGTCGTCAGCGGGTTGTAGAACCCGAAGTCGTCAGTCCCGTTGACGTTGGCGTCCGGCAGCGAACCGGAATAGCCGGTCTCGTCATCGTCGGTGGGCGCCCCGCCCACAGTCAATGTAAAGACGTTCGAGCCGATGCCGTTGGTGCCCGGCGCCGCGTCATCGCTGCCGTTTTCGTCGCCAACCTCGTCCGTTGCCTCATCCTTCGCGGTGCTGTCGGTGGAACTGAAGAGCCCCGCCAACGGCTGACCGGAACCGAACTCGCTGGCCGGGATGCGGACGCGATAATCCCCGGGGACCAGATAGTCGAACCAGTAGCGCCCGTTGGCATCAGTCAGGGTGTCGTCGATCAGGTTGTCACTGTCGTCATACAGTTCGACCTTGACCCCGACGATCCCGGTCTCGCCGCCGTCGCGTTGGCCGTTGTTCGCCACCCCGCCGCCCAGGCCATCGTCCAGCCAGACCCGGTTGCCGATCGCCACCAGCGCCTGGGCCGGCTCGATAAACCCGAAGTCGTTGGTCGCATTGACATTGGCATCGGGCAGCACACCCGGATAGTCGGTCTCGTCCTCACCCGTGCGCTCCCCGGCCAGGGTCAGCGTGAAGGTGTTGGAGCGGATGCCGTTGGTCGCCGGTGCCAGGTCATCGATCCCGTTTTCATCGACACCCTGGTCGCTGGTTTCATTGCTGCCGGCACCGGTCGAGCTCAGGCGCCCGGCCAGCGGCTGACCCACCCCGAACTCGCTGGCCGGGATGACCACGTAATAGTCGCCGGGTACCAGATGGTCGAAATAGTAATAGCCCGAGCCGTTGGTGATGGTGTTGCCGACCTGGACGTTGCTGCCATTGAACAGCAGGACATCGAGGTCCGGCACCCCCGGCTCGGTGCCGTTGCGGATGCCGTCATTGGCAACCCCGCCGCTGCCCGCGCCGTTGTCCAGCCACACCAGGTTGCCGATGGCGACATAGGTGTCCGCCGGTCGGTAGAACCCGAAGTCGTCGGTGGCGTTGACGCTGTTGTCCGGCAGGACACCGGGGTAGCCGCTCTGGTCTTCACCGGTCGGCATGGTGCCCAATGCCAGGGTGAAGGCGTTGGACCGGATACCGTTGGTCGCAGGCGCCGCGTTGTCGATACCGTTATCACTCAGATCGGTGACGGTACCGCTGTCGGCACCGCTGGAACTCAGATAGCCCTCCAGCGGCTGGCCGCTGCCGAAGGCGCCGGCCGGGATGCGCACGGTGTAGCTGCCCGGTTGCAGGCTGTCGAACCAGTAGCGTCCGTCGCTATCGGTGGTGGTACCGCTAACCTGGACGTTGCCGCTATTGAACAACTGCACAGGGACACCGGCCAGACCCGCCTCGGTGCCGTTCTGCACGCCGTCGTTGGCCGTGCCGCCGCCCGCGCCGTTATCCAGCCACACGCGGTTACCGATGGCCACCAGGGTCAGCGGATTATAGAGGCCGAAGTCCGCGGTGGCGTTGACGTTGGCATCCGGCAGGGTGCCCGGATAGTTGGTCTGGGGCTCCTGGGTCGGCATGGCAGCGACGGTCAGGGTAAAGTCGCCGGAGCGCACCCCGAAGGTGCTCTCATCGGCCGTGTCGATACCGTTCTCGTCCACCGTCTCATCAACGCTCTCGCTGGTCCCGGCCCCGGTGGAACTGCGCAGACCGGCAAGGGCCCCGCCGCCGGCGAAGTCGGTCGCCGGAAGCCGCAGGTAATAGGAACCTTGCGGCAGGTCATCGAAGTAGTAGTACCCACCGCCCGCCGTGGTGGTGGTAGCGACCAGCGTGTTGTTGCCGGCGCGATAGATCGTCACCGTCGCGCCGTCGAGTCCCGCCTCGTTCCCATCGAGCCGCCCGTTGTTGGCGATGCCGCCAGCGCCCGCACCGTCGTCCAGCCACACCCGGTTACCGATGGCGACCAGGGTCGCCGCCGGGGTGATGAAGCCGAAGTCGGCGGTCAGGTTCACGCTGTTGTCCGGCAGACTGCCGACATAGCCGGTGTCGTCATCGCTCGTCGGCTCGGCCCCGGCTTGGATGTTGAACAGGTTGGAGCGGATACCGTTCGCCGCCGGGTCGGCGTCGTCGATACCATTCTCATCGATGACCTGGTCGTCGATCATCGTGTTGCCGGCACCGCTGCTGCTCAAGAGCCCGGCCAGGGGCTTGCCGGTCGCGAACTCGCCGGCCGGGACCTTGACGTAATACTGACCCGAGGGCAGGTTGTCGAAGACATAGCGGCCATCGGTATCGGTAGTGACGAATGTCACCAGGACATTCACAACGTTGTAGAGTTCGACCCGGACCCCCGCGACTCCCGGCTCGGTGCCGTTGCGGATCCCATCGTTCGCCACGCCGCCGCTGCCGCTCCCATCGTCCAGCCACAGCAGGTTACCGATGGCCACATGGGTGGTCACCGGGTTGTAGAACCCGAAATCGGCAGTGGCATTGAGGTTGGCGTCCGGCAAGGTGCCGGGATAGCCGGTCACATCCTCGCCCGTCCGCTCTCCGCCCACGCTCAAGGTGAAGGCCATGGAGAGGATACCGTTGGCCTGCGGATTGGCATCGTCGATGCCGTTTTCATCTACAGCCTGATCATCGACCTCGTTGGTGCCGGCACCGGTGGAGGACAGGAGCCCGACCAGCGGCCGCCCGCTGCCGAACTCGGCGGCCGGGATGCGCACCGTATAGGTTCCGGGGACCAGGTTGTCGAAGTAGTAGTAACCGCTGGCCAGGGTGGTCGTGGTGCCGACCTGGGTCTCGGAGGCATTGAAGAGTTGCACGGTCAGCCCCTCGACCCCGGCCTCGGTGCCGTCGAGCTTGCCGTTGTTGGCCGTGCCGCCGCCCATGCCGTCATCCAGCCACACCCGGTTGCCGATGGCGACCAGGGTCTCTGCCGGCTCGATGAAGCTGAAGTCGTTGGTCCCGTTGACGCTGTTGTCAGGCAGGCTGCCCGTATAACCGGTCTGATGCTCGCCGGTCTGCTCGGTGCCGGGTTGGAGATTGAACTGGTTGGAGCGAATGCCGTCGACCGCGGGGGTGGCATTGTCGATCCCGTTCTCGTCCTGGGTCTGGTCGGTCGTCTCGTCGCCACCCGCACCGGTGGATGACAGGCGCCCGGCCAGCGGCCTGCCGGTGGCGAACTCGCCCGCCGGGATGCGCACGGTGTAGAGCCCGGGCGCCCGGTCATCGAACCAGTAGTAGCCGTCGGTGTCGGTGGTGGTGGTCGCCACGAAGGTGTCGGCGCCGGTGTAGAGGTCCACCTTGACCCCGGCGATGCCGGGCTCGGTACCGTCGAGCTTGCCGTTGTTGGCCGTGCCGCCGCCCGCGCCGTTGTCCAGCCACACCCGGTTGCCGATCGCCACATGGGTGGTCAGCGGGTTGTAGAAGCCGAAGTCATCGGTGGCGTTGACATTGGCATCCGGCAGGATGCCCGTGTAGCTGGCCGCGTCCTCACCGGTTTGCTCGCCGCCTACGCTCAGGGTGAAGGTCATGGACGCGATACCGGTCGCCACCGGGTTGGCGCTGTCGATGCCGTTCTCGTCCGCGGTCTGGTCCGAGGTCTGGTCGCTGCCGGCACCGGTGGACGACAGCAGGCCGGCCAGCGGCTGGCCCGGCTCGAACTCGGTCGAGGGGATGCGCACGGTGTAGTTGCCGGGCTTGAGGTTATCGAAGTAGTAGCAGCCGCAGGTCGCGGTGTTGGTGGTGGCGACCAGGGTGTCGGTACTGTCGTAGAGCTGAACATCGACATTCTGCATACCGAGCTCGCTGCCGTCCTGGATGCCGTTATTGGCGATACCGCCGACCCCGGCGCCGTCGTCCAGCCAGACCCGGTTACCGATGGCGACCAGGGTCGCGGCCGGCTCGATCAGGGCGAAGTCCAGGGTCGCGTTGACACTGTTGTCCGGCAGGGCGCCGGTGTATCCGCTCTGTACGTCACCCGAGGGCTCGGTGCCCGGCTGCAGGTTGAAGACGTTGGAGCGCAGCCCGTTGTCGGTCGGCCTCGCGTCGTCGATGCCGTTCTCATCGAGGGTCTGGTCGGTGGTCTCGTCGCTGCCCGCACCAGTGGCGGACAGCAGCCCCTCCAGCGGTTGGCCGGAGCCGAACTCGCTCGCCGGGATACGCACGGTGTACTGACCGCCCGCCAGGTCGTCGAACCAATAGTAGCCGCCGCCGCTGGTGGTCGTGGTCGTGACCAGGCTGTCACTGCTGTTGTAGAGCGCGACCTGAACCCCGTCGATGCCGGGCTCGGTGCCGTTCTGCTTGCCGTCGTTGGCCACCCCGCCGCCGGCACCGCTGTCGCGCCAGATGCGGTTGCCGACCGCCACGTGCGTGGTCAGCGGGTTGTAGAAGCCGAAGTCGTCGGTGGCATTGACGCTGGCATCGGGCAGTACACCGGTGTAATTGGTCTGACCCTCAAGCGTGCGCTCGCCGCCGACGGTGAGTGTGAAGGTATTGGAGCGGATACCGTTGGCCGCCGGACTGGCGTCGTCGATGCCGTTCTCGTCGAGTTCCTGGTTGATCGTCTCATCACTGCCGGCGCCAACGGATGACTTGAGCCCCGCAAGCGGCGCACCGGTACCGAAGGCGGCCGGCGGGATGCGCACGTAATAGTCGCCCGCGGCCAGGTTGTCGAAGTAATAGCGCCCGGCGCCGGCCGTGGTGGTGCTGCCGAGCAGGGTCCCGGTGCCGGAATAGAGGTCCACCGGTACGTTATCGATGCCGACCTCGGCGCCATTGATCCGGCCGTCGTTGGCGACCCCGCCGCTGCCGGTCCCGTCATCCAGCCACACCCGGTTGCCGATGGCGACCAGGGTCGCGGCCGGGGAGATCAGGGCGAAGTCGTCGGTGAGATTGACGCTGGCATCGGGCAGCACGCCGCCGTAACCGGACTCGTCGTCGTCGATCGGCTCACCGCCCACGCTCAAGGTGAAGCTGTTGGAGCGGATACCGTTGACCGCCGGGCTGGTGTCGTCGATACCGTTCTCGTCCGCGGACTCGTCCAGGGTCTCGTTGCCGCCCGCCCCGCTGGCGCTGACCAGCCCGACCAGCGGTCCGCCGCCGGTGAACTGGCTGGCCGGCAGGACCGTGTAATAGTTGCCGGGCATCAGGTTGTCGAAGGAGTAGTAGCCGCCGCCGCTGGTCTGGGTGCTGGTGACCAGTGAGCCGTCGGCGTCGCGCCGCAACTCCACCGTCACCGCGTCGATCCCGGCCTCGGCACCGTCCAGGCGGCCGTTGTTGGCGCCCCCACCGGTGCCGGCGCCGTTGTCCAGCCAGACGCGGTTGCCCAAGGCAACCAGCGTGATTTGGGGGTCGTAGAAACCGAAATCGTCGGTGCCGTTGACGTTGGCGTCGGGCAGCCCGCCGGTATAGCCCGTCTGCGACTCGCCGGTCCGTTCCCCGCCCACGGTCAAGACGAAGGTGTTGGAGCGGATACCGTTGGTCGTGGGGCTTAAGTCATCGATGCCGTTCTCGTCCGCGGTCTGATCGGTGACCTCGTCGGTGCCCGCGCCAGTGGAGTTGCGCAAGCCAAAGAGCGGTTGGCCGGAGACGAAGGCACCCGCCGGGATGCGGACGCTGTAGCTGCCCTGGGGCAGGTTGTCGAACCAGTAGTCGCCGTTCGTATCGGTGCTGGTGCTGCCGACCAGTTGATTGCCGCTGTCGTACAGGGTGACCGGCACATTGGCGATGCCGGCCTCACTGCCGTCGAGTTTGCCGTTATTGGCCCCGCCGCCGCCCGCGCCGTTGTCGCGCCAGATGCGATTACCGATGGCGACCAGGGTCGCCGCCGGCGCGATGAAGCCGAAGTCGTCAGTGAAGTTGACGCTGTCGTCAGACAACAGGCCCGCATAGCCGGTCTGGTCCTCGCCGACCGGTGCGGCCCCCGGCTGGAGGTTGAAGGTGCTGGAGCGGATGCCGTTCACCGCCGGGCTTAAGTCGTCGATGCCGTTGTCGTTGAGGTCCGTGACCGTACCGCTGTCCGCACCACTGCTGCTGAGGTAGCCGTTCAGCGGCTGGCCGGCGCTGAACGCGCCGGCTGGAATCCGGACGTAGTAGCTGCCCGGGACCAGGTTGTCGAAGACGTAATAGCCGTTGGCGTCGGTGGCGGTGCTACCGACCTGGGTGTTGCTGCTGTCGAAGAGCAGGACCGCGACACCGGCGACTCCCGGCTCACTGCCGTTCTGGATACCATCGTTGGCGGTCCCACCGCCGGCGCCATTGTCGAACCAGACCCGGTTGCCGATTGCCACCGCCCGGATGTCCAGTGTCGCCGTCGCCGGAGACGGGTTGGCCCCGGCACTGGTGTCGAGCGCGCTGGCGGGGATCACGTTCGGATAGCTGCCGGCCTGGGCGCCGGTAACCAGCACCTCAATGGTGCAGCCGCCGGACGGGATGCTGGCCCCATTGGCGTATTGGATGGTGTTGCCGGCGGGCGCCGCCGTGACGCTGCCCAGGGTACAGGTCCCGGACAGGCCATTGGGATTGGCCACCACGAGGGTCCCGGGCAGGGTGTCGGTCAGGGCCGCGGCCAGGGTAATGGCGCCGGCATTGGCGTTGCCCAGGGTCAGGGTCAACAGGGAGGTCGCACCCACATCGATGGTGGTGGGGCTAAAGGCTTTCGCCACGGTGGGCGGCTGCAGGACCGTCAGGGTCGCGTTCGCCGGGTCGGTGTTGCTGGCCCCTTCAATGGTCGTCAGCGCGCCGGCCGGGATGCTGTTTGGATAGAGCGCCGCCGTGTTGGAGACCACGTCCGCCCGGAAGGTACAACTGCCGCTGGCCGGGATGGTCGCATTGGTCAGGGCGATGCTGGTGCCCGCCACGGCCGCCGCCACCGTGCCGTCGGCGCAGGTGGTCGAGGCGTTGGGCGTACCGGCGACGACCAGGCCGGTCGGCAGGTTGTCGGTCAAGACCGCGCCGGTGAAGGCCTGCGCGTTGCTGTTGGTGACGGTGACGGTCAGCGTGGAGACCACGCCGGCCTTGACCGCAGTCGGGCTGAAGGCCTTGCTGATGACTGGCGGATTCACCACGTTCAGCGTGGCGATGGTGTCATAGGTATTCTTAAAGTTCTCGTTGGAGGTGACCGTGTCCTTGGGGATGGTGTTGGTGTAGGTAC
>Ga0247840_10008988_pt1 | contig 13134 bp, 5 predicted proteins | sample LaCruzMarch2015__FD_192404 | JGI IMG/M metagenome (GOLD analysis project Ga0247840, IMG submission 192404) | Freshwater microbial communities from meromictic Lake La Cruz, Castile-La Mancha, Spain - LaCruzMarch2015_17m | ecosystem: Environmental > Aquatic > Freshwater > Lake | place: Spain...
GGATTTTGACGGTCTTACGGATGGCGAAGAAATGGCAAACGGAACTTCTCCAACCTCATCGGATACGGATAGCGATTTCCTCCCTGATGGCTGGGAAGTGTATGCAGGCGCCGATCCGCTCCGCAATGATGCGCGTGAAGATCCGGATGGCGACGGGCTGCTCAATTACCAGGAATATTGGACAACCACAGTCCCGGAATGGAACGGATTCGATGCCTCATGGGCTATGGCGTTTGCTATACGAGAATCCTTTAATTGTAATGGCGATTTGGCTCTAGGACCCAATAGTCAACCATTTGTTTATGTCGCGCCCAGCTGGACCTATGACCCGGTCTGGTATTATACGAATGGGCTCATGACCGATCTGGCGACGCTGCGTGCAATTTTTCCGGCCAGCCAGGTGATCAGTTTGATGATGCCGCTTACTGGAGCGTATGCCGATTATCATTCCTGCCTTGCCAATGAGGCAGATTCGGATGGCGATGGCATGGATGATTATTGGGAGGTTTATCATGGTTTGAACCCGCTCAACGGAACCTTCACCCTTCTGATGCCCGGCACATTCCGGTATGTGGATTATGGGCCCAGGCAGGTGGGTGGGGTGGACGCCGATCCGATTCAGGCCGGCATGCAGTTCGGTTATAAAGTGGGCAATAACGCTTCCGTTGTGTTTTATAATGTGACGGATTATTTGAATTATATCATTGCGGGGGGTTCAATATTAGCGATGGTTGGACCCCAGAATCTCGGCTTGGAATTGATGGATCCGGATGGCGACGGGCTGCCTAATCTGGAGGAATATTCCTATTCCTTCGATGTTTTCAGCCACACCCGGTATCATTCCGATCCCACGCCCCTGGCGCGAACCGATGTGTATGCGTCTGATAGCTTTGTCAACCGCAATTATACGTATGATCTTCTTGGCAATTATGTTTTTTCACCGAGAGGTGGGGTGCCGTTTTTCCAGATTGGTTGGACGAATGATCCCTATGCTAACTATCCGTTCCCGTTTGAAATGAATGAAGGGTTTGATTCGGATAATGACGGAGTGGGGGACTATGCCGAAGTCAATAATTCATCTGGAGAAGTGGGCGCTAACCCCATGAATTCGCGTGATCCAATCCGCAATCGAGCCTTAAAACTGAATGGATCGTCAGATTTTATCAGGACGTTGTGTGGCTGGCACACCACCTATGAGCGGACATTAGTTAATTTTACTGTTGAAGCTTGGATCAAACCGGATGTTCCGGTCAAGAGTGGCAACCAGATCGTTGTGGAAAAATCCGGGCTCTATGGAAACCCCTATGACTTGGTCAATGCGATTGTACGCGCCAATTTCCGGCTTGGCATGACCAACGGCCTTCCGTACGTTATGTACAATGGACGGGGCGCCCGTACGACGTTTCAGGCGACCGCCAGCGTGGCCCATCGGATTCAAAAAAACGAATGGGTCCATGTGGCAGGAACGTATGATGGCACTAACTTGACCCTTTATGTCAACGGTGAACAATCGGCATCTACCCGGACCACGGAAGTGCCGGCCACTGGCTGGCATCCTCTTTCGTCCAGTGTCGTCAATAATTCGCTCATGATCGGAGCTCGTGACGATATGCCGGGCGTTGATGTTTTTATGAGCCCGTCCCATCCGTTTATTCTCCAACCCGCAGATCATTTTGCCGGCTACATCGATGAGGTTCGAACGTGGGATGGAACCCGAACCCGGGGTGATATTATTAAGGATAAGGGTCGGAGGATCGAGTGGTCCGAAATGATCGCCAATGCCAGCAATGCCAGTCTCGTTTATCTGACGCAGTTGACCAATGGCACATCAGCCCGTGTTGTGCCGACCTTGTTCACCTATCATACGTTTGACGATGTTCCGGATCCGACTCGCGCAGGCGAATTCATTGTGCCTAAGGGGCTTAACACGCTTGATACGCAGTTCCTGTTCCATCCCACCCTGACGTGGTGGCGGGATTTTCCTCTTCATTCCACGGTCTATACCGGGAGCCCGGAAATGCCGTTTAATTACCTCGTTTCCGCCGAGGATCATGTCTCGCATTTGCCGCTGCCCCTTGCTTCCGACGATTATCTTCACTATCGGATCGTAAGCAATTCACCCACTGATGTGATCACGAATTATCCGTCGGATTACAAGAATTTGTATAATCCCTATAACGACCTGACCCAGTTCGGGGGTCTGCCCATCCTGCGGGATATGTATTTCTTCAACGGCGCCCGAGTTTCAGCCACAGAATCATGGCTGGATGGATTGTCCCCGGATCCGGATTACACCGATAGCGACGGCGATGGGTTGCCGGATGGGTGGGAAATGAAGTTCGGGCTCGATCCCAAGGATGCGACCGGCGAAAACGGCGCGTGGGGCGATTTTGACCATGATGGTCTGAATAATCGCTCCGAATATCTGGCCGGTACCGATCCGCGTAAATCAGATTCATTGGGTACGGGTGTCGGCGATTACGATAGTCGGAGCGCATCGAATAAGTTCTCCCGGTCATGGGGTGAAATGTATGATGACGGCGATGGCATGCCCGATGACTGGGAAATCGCCAATGGTCTCGATCCGTTGCATGATGATGCGCACCTTGATAAGGACGGAGACGGGTGGAGTAATTATCAGGAATATATGGCGGATACGGATCCGTCCGATGTGGCATCTCATCCGAATCCCTCGCTGGGTGGATCGCTCGTTTATGATGGGCGCCGGACCAATGGATCCTTGTATGTCATTGCTTTTCAGACCAATACGATGGATGGGAATCCCGTCATTGGGAGGGTTGGGTCTGGGGGTGGAGGTATTTCCGCCGCAGACGTGATCACGCAAAAAGCGGCGGCCGGTGTCAAAAAATATTCAGGGCAGTTGGCTCATGCAAATATTAAAAAGGGGACTGTTCGTGTCTCGCGGTGGAATCCGCTTTATCTGACGCCTACTTATGATTTCGTCGATGATGAAAATGGAAATTGGCTGTATTTTGGATTTTTTACTGGCTCCGGTGACGATGCAAAGGCGTGGGTCACGTTTGATTATCTCACGGGTACTTACTCGTTTGAATGGCCCACCGGAGGGCCGAACGTGTTGGATGCGCCTTGGGCAAACGATTCGATTGTGATTTCTTACGAGTGGCAGGAGGCCGGCGCTAATGCGTTCACGGTTACAGGTCTGAAAGAAGGCTCCGTGTTTTTGGCCGCATTCAGGGATGTGAATAATAATCGCATTTGGGATGCCGCTGAACCCGGAGGACTGTTGGATAAGCAGTCAGTCCAGCTTAACTGGCGGTCACCCTCCTATTCTTCCGATATCGGGCTGATGGATGAAAAACCTGGTTATGGTCGTTTTGGCTGGGCGACAGTCAACAATATTGCGTTGATAAATTATGATGTGAAAATCAACATGATCAGCCTGGCTAATAGCCCTGCCATTTTGGCTAGTACCATCCGCTGGCCTCGTAACTACTTCAACGAGTGGGATTATCAACGATTCGGGTATTATGGTTTGCCAACAGGGCAGTACCAATGGTGGGTGGGCGGCGCTTATGGCACCAATGGAACGTTTTCAGTGACGTGGCCGGCATCGCAGAGTCAGCCTTCCTTGGTTTATCCGCGAGGCGATGTTCTGACAATAGCGCGAAATTCGATGAAGTGGTCCATGGATTACTATGCCACCCAGTATCACCTTCAAGTTGTCAGAAATACGGGACAGGTCATGGTCGACCGGTATTACCCCGCTCCATATCGGAATGGGTCCGGCGTCTATCAGGCCGTTATGCCTGCCTATGCAAGCGAGTGGGGCTCTGGTATTTATTACTGGCGCGTGGCAGGATGGAATCCGACCTCGGAGAGCGAGTGGTCCGATTATCAAACGTTCCAAATCGACCTGTCTTCAAAGAATTCGCGCTGGATTTCCGGCGACATCTATTATTTTGGAAAAGTCCCGACCACGAATGTTATTGTGGAGGCATTCGAGAACAGCGCATTCAGCGGAGACCCCGCTTCACGTATCGTTCTGTCTTTCTCTGCGTCGGGGGGGGGGGATCTGGGATCCTATGTGCTTCAGGGCTTGCAACAAAAAATATACTACGTGCGTGCGTATATAGGTCTGAATACGGCCGGTGATGAGACGATCCAAGTCGCGCCTCATTATTGGTCCTCACAAGGATTCGTAAAGGACACGGTTAATGCTTATAAGCCTGGCCTTGTCGATTTGACGTCGGACATATTCGCAAGTCAAAAATCAGTTGTGATTCGGGACCGCGATTCCGATAATGATACCCTGCCTGACGCCTGGGAAATTAATTATTTCGGAAACATGGACCAGACCGGCGACATGGATTATGACGGGGACGGCCAGTCCAACTTGCAGGAATATATTAATGATGGCTTGAATCTGAATCCGTCGGCCTGGGATTCGGATCATGACGGCTTGAGCGATTCGTTCGAAATGGCTTATAATGGCTCCGCTTTTGGATTCCGGAGTCGGGGTGCCTCGGGCCAGGTACTGAATCCCACGGTTTGGGATACCGATGGCGATGGCTATTCCGATGGCGCGGAAATATTCCGGTATCATACGGATCCGCTCGATCCCAACCGCTTTCCCCGATACCGGCCGCTCTGTTTCGGGTCGAGCCCGAGCGTGGCGGATTATGATGGGGACGGACGATCAGACTTGAGTCTGTTTGATACGGCTATCGGGAACTGGCACCTGTATACCATGGCCGGTCAATCCGGGGTTATCCGCTATGGATCCTCGGCTATGCAGCCGCTCGTGGGTGACTTTGACGGCGATGGCCGCTGCGAACTGTCCCTCTATTATCCGTTCTCCGGGGGCTGGTATAGCCTCAATCCCTGGACCGGCCAATCCACAGCCTCGAGTTTCGGAGATGCGACCATGATCCCGGTGCCTGCGGATTATGATGGGGATCGAGTCGCGGATACGGCCGTGTATTGTCCCTCGTCTGGTTATTGGTTCATCAATGCCTCCAAGGGCGGAATCTTTTCCCTGCCGTTTGGCGGACCGAGCTTGATCCCGGTTCCTGGCGATTACAGCGGGGATGGCGCCTGCGATCTGGGCGTGTACGATCCTGCCACCGGAACGTTGGCCTTGTATCTCTGGAATATTTATACCCGACAGGGTCAGTTGGTCCGCGCACATCTCGGTGGACCGACCATGACTCCGTTGGCCTGCGACATGGATGGCGATGGCCGCGCAGATATTATTTTCTTCGATAATGCCACGGGCGTCTGGTACGTGTACACGTGGACCGGTCAACAGATCTCCGGCCAGTTTGGCTGGAGCGGATGTGTCCCGGTGCCTGGCGATTATGACGGCGATGGGCGCGCCGATGCGGCGATTTATTACCCACCCACCGGCATGTGGTATGTGTATACGTGGGTCGGTCAGTTTTATCAGGGCCGCTTCGGGGGCCCGGATTTGGCCCCAGCCCTGAAGGGGAGATGAGCGAGGAGGTTGGGAGGTTCACGGTTCAGTGGTTCACGGTTGCCGGAGCAGGAGTAGGAATGGAACATGGGGGGAGGCTCTTTTGCTAAATTATTGCAAGAGCCGACTATGTGGTGTCTAGGTTCCGTATTTAATCGTTGAATCCGCCGTGGCGGAAACCGTGAACCTCTCAATTTGGGTAGTTATTTTGGATTGAAGAGTGTGGGTGGTGAGGTCTCGTCCGCCGCGGCGGACTCAACCCTCCAAGAATCAAGATTTCTCCCTCCCCCTGGGGGGAGGGTTGGGGTGAGGGGCGGTCTTGGAAGAAGCCCCTCGCCCTAATTCGCTGTGGCGAAAAAGGGAATTAAAGGCGCGGCCGCCAGTCGCATAACTCGATCTAATAGGAATTTGTGTATTGAGCAACCGTCTTTGGAGCCGGGGTGCCCTCACCCCGGAATCCATTTCACACATCAGACCGGGGTGAGGGCACCCCGGCTCCAAGAAGTCCGCCCCGCTGCGGGGCGATAAGTGCACAAGGAAATAATCAATGAAGCAGCTGTGTATGGTATTTGGGTTGTTGTCGGCACTGGTGATGGTGACAGGGTGCGAATGGTCGGGCGGCGCTGGAGTGGAAACATGGAGCGACTCTCAGAATTTTGCCGATTTCAGCGGATCTTATAGTGCCGCAGATGGCGGCGTGCTGGTGCGTCAGTTCCGGGTTAACACGTCCGGCACTACCAATCTTGTAACCACCACCACGAATACGGTCATGTCCACCAATGTGGTGAATGGCGAATATATGGGTCAGGGCGATGGCAGTTCCACGGTGTTTAATGGGGCCTTGTCGCACGGCACCATCATTGCCGGTACTGTTAATATCGCCGTGGGCGGGTATTTGTTCCGGGATCAGGTGGGCGGAGTCGGGAATGTGACGCTCACCGTCACGCCCAATGACGGCACGCGCGGCGCTTTGAATTATAATACACGTGCCTTTTCCCTTTCGTTTCCAGCTCCGATTTCCGCTGGATCCCAGATTTTGGCCAGTTACATCTATTTGGATCTGCAGACGGAAGTGATGACGACGGATAATGCTCCGCCCGGTAATCATGGAACTCCTATTTATACGTTTGTCGTTTATCAGCAAGGCAATAAAATCCAGATCACTGACAGCAATGGGACCACTTACGAAGGGGCGATGGGTACGATGCGAACCACGGGAGGGACACCGGTCGATTTAAGCAGTGGCGCGGCGGCGCCGACGACCGGTACTGTTGAGGCTCAATTCAGTGCCACGGGTGTCTCGCAGGGGTATAAGGTCACCATTGTGGGTGTGCTTCAAGGCACTTTATCCGGAAATTCCATGACCGCCCGTAACATGCAGGCTACGTTTATTGAGGAAGGCGGGAATCAGGCTGCCATCGGCGCCACCGCCCGGTGATTTTGGATTTTTGAATTTGGATTTTGGATTGCCGGAAATTTGAATCCGGATTCCTCTCCTTGGAGCCGGGGTGCCCACACCCCGGTCCTGTCTGGGGAAGTTAGAGAAACGAGCGGGACGAGGGCGTCCCGGCTCCAAGTATGGATCTGAATATAAGTGTCCTCGGCAGTCCCTTATGCCTTTCTCCTGAACCCTGAACCCTGAACCCTGAACCCTTCCGCCCCCCCCTCCTATGCACCCTATCCTTCAGCAATTCAATCAGCGCCAAGCGCATCCGCTTATTCAGTTTATCAAATATGGCATTTGTGGAGGCCTGGCCACCGGGGTGCATACGGCGACTTTTTTTTTCTGCGCCTGGCTGCTGTTTCCGGCATTTTCTGCGGATGACCCGATGGTGAAATTGTTTCACATCACTCCGGCCCTTATCAGCGATACCTTGCGCGCGCGCAATGCCATTATCGACAATTTTCTTGCCTTTGTTCTATCCAACCTGACCGCTTATATTTTGAATATTCTGTGGGTGTTTGAGTCAGGGCGGCATCATTGGGCGGTTGAAATCGGCATGTTCTATCTGGTGTCTGGCATTAGCGTGGTGATCGGCATGGTGCTGATGGGGGTGCTTATCAATAATTATGGCTGCACCACCACCACGGCGTTTGTGGCCGTACTCTTTACGTCGCTCATGATCAATTATATCACGCGGAAGAAAGTAATTTTTAAGAATTAAGAATCCGGTGCCCCGGCTTTGCCGGGCGCCGGATTCTTAATTCTTAACAACTCCGTCACCACATCCCTCGGGCGGGCATCCATGTCCAGGTGATAGCGTAAAAAGGCGCCGAGTAGCCCGTTCACCCTTTCGGTGTGACGCTCCGTGCAGCGGGCCAGGTGTGCCGCATGCGGTGAGCGGGAGGCCTGCCAGAATCGCAACATGGCCAGGATGTCCCGCGTCACCAGTTGGTCATGCGGATCCTGGGGTGAGGCCATGCAGGATCGGCAGAACACGCCGCCCTGTTTGGCGGAAAACAGGATGGGCGCAGATCCTGAATCATCCAGGAGAACTTGCCTGCATTTCAGACAGTCTCCCAGCCGCGGCGCCAAGCCGCACCGGTCCATGAATTTGAGCTCGAACCAGCACAGATGAGCGGTGGATGGGGTGTGGACGGAGAAGAAGTCGAGCGCCGCGTCCAGCATGCGAAACATTTGGGCATGCGATCGGGCCGGCGACTCGGCGTGCGCCACCTCCACCAGGGCTATCCGGCTGATGAGCTCGGACATGTACGACGCGCAGACCGCAGATTTCCAGCGTGATCGCAGCTCCCTCCGTTCGTTCAGGGGTGAACATTCGCTCGCAATGTGCAGCCCCGATTCGAACCGTGCGTAAAACAGCAGTTCGCAGGTGTAGTAGAAATCGTATTGGCCGAGGAATGGACTTTTGGGGCGCAGCGCGCCCTTGATCAAGGTGGTCAAGCGTCCATAATCCGGCGTCAGCCAGACCACCACCCGCGACGTTTCGGAGAACGGATAGATCCGTAACGGAATGGCCTGGGTCTTGAGAATCATGAGGATCGATTGGCTATCGGTAGCGGCGGCTCGATAAAGGCACAAGGAGTTTTAGTACCTTGCCTGCTGGGAACCGTCAAAAAACAAAAAAATTAGCCACAAAAAGCACATAAATCACAAATTCGGAACAAAAATTAATCGTAATAGCCGGTAGCCTGCGCGAATCAAAATTCCGTTGGTTCGGAGGATATCCGATTTCTTCGGCCTCCTTTTTGTGTCCGCCGCAGCGGATGTCCATTCCTTTTCAGCCCGGATATTTAGACACAAACAAGCGGCTTGAAAAAAACTATTTTACAAGCAAAGTGGGCGGGTGTCAGATTAGGTGTCAGGAACACGCATTCCTAAACCCTGAACCCCGAACCCTGCCCCCTCTTTCTACCCCTCACCCCACATATTTTTTCACCGCCTCGGCCAGGCGTTCGGCCGTGCGGTGGGTCAGGGCTTCGTCCACGCTTTCCACCATGACGCGGCACAGGGATTGCGTGCCGGAATAGCGCACCAGAACCCGGCCCTTGTCGCGCAGTTCGGCTTCCGCCTGGGCGATCAGTTCCTGCAGCGGCGCAATAGTTGCCAGCGGCGGCTTGTGGCAAACCTCTACGTTAATCATGCGCTGCGGCACAATCCGGATGATGTTAGCCAGACTCGATAGGCGGGCCTCGTTCGCCTGCATGGCCGCCAGCAGCTGCAAGGCGGAGATGATCCCGTCGCCCGTGGTGTGCAGGTGAAGGAAAATGATATGCCCCGAGTCTTCGCCGCCTAGCAGTGAGCCGCTTTCCTTCATCGTTTTCAGCACATAGCGGTCGCCCACATCGGCCAGTTCGGTGCGGATGTTCAGCGATTTCATCGATGCGTGAAACCCGTAATTGCTCATCGGCGTGGTCACCACCAGGTTGTTCCGCAACATGCCGCAATCCTTCATCGCCTTGGCACAAATGGCCACGATGTAGTCGCCCGTCAGCTTCAATCCTTTTTCATCCACCGCCACGAGCCGATCCCCGTCGCCGTCAAATGCGAGCCCGACGTCGGCCCTGGTTTCCAGCACGGTCTTGACCAGCAGGTCGGGATGCATCGCGCCGCAGCCGTCGTTGATGTTCAGCCCATTCGGGCGGTCGTTGATCGTGATGACCTGCGCGCCTAATTCCGAGAAAATGATGGGCGCCACCTTGTAGGTCGCGCCATGGGCGCAGTCGATGACAATTTTCAGACCCTCCAGCGTGAGGCTTTCCGGAAACGTGTTTTTGCAGAAAACAATGTAGCGCCCCATGGCGTCGTCAATGCGATAGGCTTTTCCAATTTCCGCAGCCGTGGGCCGGATGTCGCGAATTCGTTCCGTGGTTACCAGACTTTCGATTTCCTCCTCGACTTCGTCTGGCAGCTTGTAGCCGTCGCGCGAAAAAATCTTGATCCCGTTGTCCTGATAGGGATTATGTGAAGCCGAGATCACCATGCCTGCGTCGGCGCGCATACTATGGGTGATGAACGCGATGCCCGGCGTGGGCAGGGGGCCCACCAGCAACACGTCGACGCCCATGGAGCAGATGCCGGCTGTCAGCGCGGTTTCCAGCATGTAGCCGCTGATGCGCGTGTCCTTGCCAATGACGATCCGATGCCGGTGACGGTGGCGTTTGCAGATGTGCGCCGTGGCGCGCCCGATGGCGATGGCGATTTCAGCCGTCATCGGCTCTACATTGGCCACGCCCCGGACTCCGTCAGTGCCAAATAATTTACCCATAAGTGATATCCGTTATCATTTTGTTTGCTTGTGATTCCTCACGTCGATCAGGCGGTAGCGGTTTAGGCTGTAGGCTGAAGGGAAGCCCAGACTGCCTGCGACGCCTGTTGAGGAAAACCGCAGGGGTCGTCCCTAGCCGCATGTCACCCGGCGAAATATCTGCGATGTTTCTGTTCGCCTCCCGTCTTTGGCCTATCCCCCTGTGCATTTGCGTTTTCTTTTCGTCGACCCCAAGCGTCGCTCCGCCCTCCAATTCCAAATCGCTTCAGGAGGGGCGAGTCCGCCGCGGCGGACGAGACCATTCCCCCCCCCTTCAATCCAACGCATGTACCATCGCCACCCAATCGATCAATGAATATCGAACAAAGAATCCGGAATGTTGACAGGCCGCCACGGCGCCCCTGCGGGATTAACAGGATTGACAGGATGGGGAGAAGAAAGAATAAAATCTTTCTATTTCTGAATCCTGTAAATCCTGTTAATCCTGTCTAAAATTCTTTGTTTTTTCTTTTTCATTGCGGTTCCGGGTTGTTTAGGTGCTAAAATCCAAAATCAGCGACCTGCTCGACGATGGATTGCAGCCACCGGGTGCCGATCGCTTTTTCGCCTGGCTCCAGAGCCTTCATGGCCGCCAGATAATCGGTGTGCGCGGGAATCCCTGAAACCGTGGCCAAAAACGCATCGCGTTCGCGAAGACTCCCCGTCAAATGGTCCGCCGACAACAGGTTTGCTTTCATTTCCGGCCACCGGTCCATGAATCGTTGTTGCAGATCATAAGGCGGTTGGCCCAGGCGCGTTTCGGGTTCGGCGCTCCGGGCATAGTCCAGCGAACGCGGCATGTTGGAGGCCAGCTCGTTCAGGCGGTGAATGCGCTCCTGGAATACGGTCTTCAGGCCCGCCAGCGCCCCGACCCAGCAGGCGTGCTGGAACGGGTCTGCCTGCATGAACAGGGCGCGCACCTCGCGATACCAGGCGCAGAGCGCGGCCAGATTGCCGAGGTAATTCAGGTTGTTGGTAAGTATCCGCTGGATCGATCGGTAGGCGCCGGGCTGGAAGGGGACGGTCGCTGCGCTTGCCGGCGGCGCGGGAAAAATCAAGCCCGGCTGTAATACGTCCTTGCGTAGGATGCTGCCGGCTGGCACGGTTACGCCGAATGTCACGCGCACCGGGCCCACAGCTCCGCCTTGACCGCCGAGGAAAATGGCCGGCTGATCCATCATCACGCCGTGTGGCACGTCGCCGAAGAGGGACGCGGCGGCTTTGTCGCGGTGGGGCGTGTAGTTGAAATGGACGTACGAAGAGCCCACCTCGCTGTGATCCTTGCGGCTGATGCCTCCGGCCATCAGGCAGTCGCAGAAGTTGATCAGACTGCCCAGGACGACATGGGGCAGGAGAATAGTTTGTTTGAGACCCACCGTGTGGGCGCCGCCCGCTTCCTCCTCAACGAGCGTGCCCGCCCGGATATGGGCACCGCTGCCCATGCTGGAACGGTTCAGAAAGGTCGACGAAGCGAATGCGCCCCCCTGCAGGCAGATCCCGGTGCCGAGCTGGCAGCTATCCAGGGTGACCGGGGCTTCTGCCCCCAGGATGCACCCGGGCCCAATGGACGTTTCCCTTCCGAGAATGCGACAGCCCGGATGGATGACCACGCCGGGCGCAATCCGCTCGCTGTTCACGGCCGGGTCAATGTAGACCGAGTCCGGGTGCGGAAACTGGACGCCTTGACGTAGACAGGTGTCAACGAGATTACTAGGTTCCGACATGGGTGTCATGTTCCCAAAGCGGGGCGTTGCCCGCAATCCAAAGTATTCAACCACGCTCCCCATCATACGCATTTATGAAGTCGCGCCAAGAGGAATTTAGCGCCCGGCGCTAAATTCATTTTCGTGGTTTACTTTCCCCGGAAAAACGCTAGATTCAACGGTCATCTTTGCGTTTTGTGTCGTAAGGAATTGGCAGCGAAGTCGCCTGTCCGGCTGGAGCCGGGGTGCCCTCACCCCGTCCTGTCCGGGAAGTTAGAGAAACGACCGGGACGAGGGCGTCCCGGCTCCAAGGATGGATCTGAATACGAGTAAGCGGATCGATTCAGTGTAACCGAGTAAGTGTTGGGTTGAAGTGTAGGGACGAAGAGTGGGCACTCTTAAGCGGACACTTTATCGCCCACTTAACCGCCCCGCTTAATCGCGGCCGCGTTAGGGAGACGAGCGGGACGAGGGCGTCTCGGCTCCAAGAAGTCCGCCCCGCTGCGGGGCGATAAATGAATAGAAAGGTTGTAACTGCTCATGGGGGTCGGTTGCCAGAGCAGGAATGGCACACGGGGGTGTCTGGGTTCCGTCTTGAACCGTTGAACCGCTGAACCTTCCAACCGTGAGCCTTCCAACCTGAGTCATTACAGAAAGGTTTTCACCATGGATCCTCAAGCCAAAGCATTGAATGATACGATTCAAGCTGTGAACCCGGGCGTCCTGGCCATGCTCTCCCGGCGTGGCAAGGACATCTTTTTTCCCAAGCTGGGGATCCTGGCCCAGTCGGCTGAGGCGAATGGCAAAACGATCAATGCCACGATCGGCATCGCCCTTGAAGAAGATGGCACGCCGCTGCGCCTGTCGTCCGTGGCCGAGAAGATCGGCTTGCCGCCCAACACCACGCTTACCTACGCGCCAAGCCCTGGCAAGCCGGATCTGCGCAAGAAGTGGAAAGAGCTGCTGGTTCGTAAGAATCCTTCTCTCAAGGATCAAGGCTTCAGTCTGCCGGTGGTGACCAGCGCGCTGACCCACGGGTTGAGCATGTGCGGTTACCTGTTTTGCGATCCTGGCGATCAGGTGATCGTGGCGGATTTGTATTGGGAAAATTACGACCTGCTCTTTGGCAATGCCTATGGCGCCGAGTTGGCCCCGTTCCCAACTTTTACCGCGAACGGTGGATTCAACGTCAGCGGCCTGGAGTCGG
>Ga0247840_10008990_pt1 | contig 13132 bp, 31 predicted proteins | sample LaCruzMarch2015__FD_192404 | JGI IMG/M metagenome (GOLD analysis project Ga0247840, IMG submission 192404) | Freshwater microbial communities from meromictic Lake La Cruz, Castile-La Mancha, Spain - LaCruzMarch2015_17m | ecosystem: Environmental > Aquatic > Freshwater > Lake | place: Spain...
ATCTGCTTTTTTCATTAGTTCCAGATACTCCGGATTATTAAGTTCCAACATAGACTGCTTTATAAGTTCTTTCAATTGAGTCTTTTTCATATATTATAAATAGGCTTTATTTCTGCTCCCATGAATTAGTACCTCCTTGGAATTGACCGTCATAAAGTTCTGCATCTTCTTTTGTCTCATGAACGATCATTTGAGCTACCCTTGCATTCTTTTCGACTATAAGTTCCACATTCACAATCATAACCGTACCCATCTTCTCAGTTTCAAAGCCTGGATCCCATACCGGAGATGTGATTGATGTTCCTGTTCTATAAAGACTGCTTCGGTGGATGATAAATGCTGCTGCATTAGCAGGGATCTTACACCCTTCATTAAAAGTGATTGCGTAGGTGCCTGGTTCTAATACCCAGCAGTCTTTATGATCTACCGGGTAAGAACTCACTTCTTCAAAAGATTCAGGATCAATGTAGGTTCTATCTTTAAAGACAGCACTTCCCCCTAAACATCTATGCACTGATGCTAATGATAAATCAATCCCAACCTGGGCCGGTTGAGAGTATTCTGATGGAATAACTATTCCTTGTTCTAGTATTTGTTTTGCTGTTAACATATTAATCGTCATTTAAAATTCCTGTAATGTAAGGCCGGTTTCTTTTAAAGCCATTGCTTGCATCAAGACCGTACCCAATCAGCCAGGCTTCGTTCTGTAACTCAAAGCCATAAATTAAATCCGGACACTGAGAATAACTTCTCTTAAATAAAGTAACCGGCGTGATTGACTTTGGGTTCTTATTTTGAAGGTGGGTTATCAACTTTCTCATAGTGTTACCTGAATCGAATATATCATCTACAATATAGACATCTTTCCCGGTAATATCAACGTTTATATCCTTTAAAATATCTACCCGGTCTTGAACCTGTCCCAAATAGGATTTAGCTTGAATGAAGTCAATCTCACAATCAATCTTCATCTTACGGACTAAATCCGTAAAGAACATAAATGCTCCGTTTAATACTCCGATCATAACCCTAGATTCACACTCCAGGTTGTTCCTGTAACTCACCTCGATAGCAAGGCTTTCAACTCTTGTTTGAATTTCTTGTTCTGTAAATAAAACCATATTATTTATTTTTTAGTTTCTCTAAATATTCCCATAAAGATTCCCAACTATAACAAATTGGATTACCTTCTTCATCCGTAGCGCCATGTCTTGCTTCCCCTGCTTCATATAGTAGAGTTGTAGTTCCATCCTCATTTTGCTTGTAAGTAGGTACTGTACTCCAATCCTTTGTTCCATAATCTGCTTCATAACAGAACCAGGAAAACCAATCTGCCCCCTCTTCACCGTAAACTTCTTTTATTAGTTTATGGATAATAGCATGATAGGGATCAACTAAATGGATTACATCCATGTTTAATTTATTTAGCTTATCAATTACTTTGTCTTGTTTTTGTAGTTCTAAACCTACAAATAAAAAATCTTTATATTTCATAATTTATTTTCTTTTAAATATTCTCTACCTAGATCTGAGTTTTGTAACCATTTGTTCCACATATACTCATACCATTCATACCCATCCTTAATAGTTAGTCCCTGATATTCAACGTGAGTGTTCCGGGTTATAAAGCCAGTCCATCCTAGAACCCAGTCAGGCATTTCTACTTTATTTTCATCCATATTAGTTCGACAAGGGTGCTTTGATTGCTGGATGTGATTGATCTTGGTATTGTCCATCTAAACTATTCATATTTTTCTTCTCAGAAGATACGAAAAGAATACTTCAAAAGCAAATGTAAAAGTGCAATAAAATAAAAAGAAATCAACTAGTGGATGAATAATAACCGAGTAGTTAACCATCGCTGCCATTAAACAGCCAAGCATCAATGCCTTAAATAAATGCCAGGCATCAGTCGTCCATACCAGGATGGTGGAACTGTAAGGGAATCTTTCCTTATGTAGTGGGAAGAACCCAAAGTAGTACCATTTCTTTTCCGAAGGCTGTAAAGGGTAGCACCATTTAAAGACCCAAGACTTTTGCGGATCCCAGAAGGAAGGATTGCGTTTGTAGAAGATGCTTTGCTTGAAAGCAACAAAGAGAATCTCGTAGGTAGCATTCAATGCTCCTGCTAGTGCGATTAATATTAGTGTTATCATAATTTAGACCCTGGGGTGTTAAAAGTTTGCTTTACTTGCTGGGAGATTGAGATGGGTTGTCCTTCATTATCGACCCTGACAAAAGTCATCTTAGTGGCTAGTATTATGGCTTCATCTGCCCTGAAGACATTATACGCTCTTGCCTCTATTCTAAAGGTAGCAGAAGTGTCTCCTATCTTAAATAATTCAGCATAAATTTTAACTAGGTTGTTTTCCTTAGCCGGCTTTTTAAATACGCATTCATCAATTGCCATCGTGATCATATTCTGTGTTCGGCATTTCTCCATGGCATAAGCCGCCACGGCAGAGTCTATCCATGCTAGGAGAACTCCTCCGAATAGATTGCCGTGAAAGCCTAAGTCGGATTTTTTAACTGGGTGTGTTGATAGTAAGTCCATTAGTATTTTTTTAATTCGTCTCTAATAATAGCAGCTTTCTCATAATTCTCTACTTCAGGTAGGATTGCATACTCCATCATATCGTGGAGTAATGCTTTGAAGTTCCCTTTGTGTTTTGAATCTAAATGATCCTGTAACCAGATTTTCTGATCGAAAGGAATATTTGAATTATAAATTTCTGAATGCATCTTATCTTTATAGAGGAGCCGAGTACTGTATTCCATTATACTGCTCTTTTATTATCGTATGCTTAATTACACCGCACGGCGGATATCGTAACTTATTATGTGATCCCGGCCAGTCCAATTGTAACCCATGTCGAATGCTTTTTCTAATGAGATTGGATATTGCTTGATTAATTCTTCCCTGTTATCACCTGCGGGCATTAACCAGGTTTTATTCTTAGGAATGTTGTGTCTTACTCTGAATTCCTCGATCTCCTGAATGTTCTCCTCAGTACCATCGTAGACTGGTTTATAATGGTAGTCTGCATGGTATGCAAGGGTCTGCTCAATTGCCTGGTGGTTTAGACGTAGTTTGTTATGCTGATCGATCATCTTCTGATCCACAAGCTTACCCATTGGTGTAGTGATATCAATTTTAGGTACAGAGTTACTAAACTTAGGTGAAAGAGAGATAAGACCAATCGGATAGTCTGTTTCAACAAAATGAGAACCTTCTGTCTCAATGGTAATAAAGATGCCTCTTTCATTGGCAAAATGCGTTAGTTCATTACAAAGATCCGGCTGCATTGTTGGACTTCCTCCTGTTAACATCATCTCAGTTATGCCCGGATTCTCATCATAGATCTGAATGATGTCGTTGAATGTGATATGCCCTTTCTCAGGGTGAATACTTGTATACCAAGAATCGCACCAACCACCTGCACCAAACCAACATCTGTGAGTACAGCCTGTAGTCCTAACGGCTACTGTTGGTCTACCTTGTCTTGAGCCTTCAGACTGAATACAGGTATAGAGTTCAAGGATCGGTAATTTTTTACTGTAATCTAAAATACGGCCTGGTTTTTTATTTTCTGCTGTCATAATTATCCTTCGTATATTGCTGAGTTCTTTCCATTCTCCATAAATTCAACTCTGGCTATTTTTACTCTACCTTCAGTCTCTTGATTAACAAACTCCTGAAGCTTGTTATAAACATACTCTGCAAATTTCTCTGCCCCTACTGCAGGTAAGATTCTAACCTGAGCTGCCCCTGCTTGACCCATTAACTTAAATGATTCAATAAACGGATCATCTTCGGCAATAATCATAGTATGATCGAACATATAGTCCATCCAGGCTTTAGGATTCATTCCATCGATAGTCCCTTTAGCTCTTTTCATTCCGCCAAAGTCCCAAACCCAGTTCCTTAAATCTAAATCTCCTTCAAACCATACTCTAAATGATACTCCATATCCATGTAAAAATTTGCTAACAATGGGTTCCCTCAGCTCGCCATTGGCGGAAGACTGTGGAGAACCCATCAAATACTTTTGTTGATTGAAACTTGCTCATATTTTTTATTTTGTTTTTGTTTTATTTAATTTATGATAATTTGCATTAGCAGACAACTTCTTTCCGTTAAATCTTCCAGGTATCCAATTATTTGTTAATAGCCTTTCATCATTTTTCTTACATCTCAATTGTGTTCCATCTGGAAGGTGGTACCAGCTTGTGCCTCTTGTTTTATCTGCTCCAGCCTTGCTGCCCTGAAGTGTTCTTTGCTTTGGGTCATTATTTTTCTCCTTCCATTTCTCCCAACCTGCTTTAACCTGGTTAGAAAGTTCTCCGTGAGTGTATTTCTGTTTTTTTGACTGTACTGCTTTCTGACTTACTTCTTTATTTTGAAACCCGTGTATCTGATTGTTGATCCTGTTTTGAATTGTTTTCTGTGCTTTTTTTCTAACATCGGCGTCTATAAAAGGATGTTCTCCTCTTTTTAACCTTTGTTTATTTGCTTTAGACATTAACTCTGATTTAATCTCAGGATCAATTTCCATTCTTTGAGCTATTCGAAAAGCAGCACCGTAATCTCCCTGTTCTAAATGTATCCTGTAATGTTCTTCAGCTGTAATACAAACCAAGTTATCTAGGCTATTATCTTCTCTATCTCCATTTAAATGATGTATCTCATAAGATCTGCCTTCGTTATCTTGTGGAATTGGTCCATTATGTTTTTCCCATATTTTTCTATAATGCATATCTCTATTTATTATAAATAGGACCGTATCCATGAAACAACTAACTAATCCATTGGTATTTTCCCATAACTGAAGATATGAATTTTATTTATAAAAAGCAACTCTTATGCTCTGTTATAAGATTCTAAAATTAAGTTCGGTGGTTGAACGCCAACAAATTTCTGAGCTACCTGACCATCCTTTAGGATTAGGATTGTAGGAACGTTTCTTACTCCGTAGGTTGCTGCCAGGTCTGATTGCTCATCCACATTTATTTTTTCTACCGGAACCGTTTGTCCGATCTGTTCCATTATTGGTGCAAATTGCTTGCAAGGTTCACACCAAGGTGCACTGAAATATAATATTTTTTTCATTTTAATAATTCTTTTTTTGCTATATAAACTCCTTTACCGGAATTAAATTTGTAATAATCCCAGGTATACCCAAGGCTATCTAACAGAGCTTGATTTTTCTCAAGGATAGCTGCATAAATGATTAACTTCTTATTGAACTCTCTAGGAGTACCAGCTGTGGGCATCAATGTCAGAACATCAGGATTGTTTTCTTTAATCCACTTTAAAGTTGATTTTACAACAACTCCTAGAATACCCGCTAAAGCTTTGTAATCAGTCTTTAACACCTGTACATTAGATTCATCAATATCAAAGCCAACGTTGTAGTACTTATTACTAAACTTACCGTATAAGATAGTACCGGGTCTGAAGTAATATTTATAACTCTCAGGGAAGTGCTCAATCTCCATACCTAGATTTAATCCACCTACTGTAGTTCGGGTGGGTGTATTTACTCGTAAAGGTAATGCTACTGCATTTTCGAAATCGATAACCTCGGCCAACTGCTCATAAAGCTGTAGATGTTTAAGGGTGTGGGTACTCATACTAATTCTTCTATAATACCTACTACTTCTGATACAACTAAAATAATGACAGCTGCTGTTAAATTGAAAGGCAAGGCTAAGTATCCTAATAATCTAATTGCAGATTTTAGAAAACTAACTAATTGATGTTTTTCAGGATCTGGATGCTTTAGATCTTGTATGTTAACCCCTGGTTCGACTTTGATTACTTTTTTTGGATCGATGATAACTTTATCATACTGCTGGTCTAATCTTTTCATATTGTTAATAATTCTGTTCCTGGGTGGTGGTTTAAAATACGGGCAGTGTTTTCTTCAAGTAGCTTCTTTGCTCCATCCCAATTAGAAGTCCAGGTTAGAGAGCCTTCCACCATCCCGGCATAAGCCTCTCCTTCCCGATTGACTATAATATAATATTTATTTTGCATGTGCTGTTAGGACCTTACTTACTTCCTGTACTACATGCTCCCAAGTTACCGGGCCGTTCTCGTCTGCGTACTTGACAGGATCTTTTCTTCCAAGTTTTAAAAATGCTTCCACTCGTTCTACTGAAGATGCTGATTTATAATCAGAATACCACTTACTGTTGATCTGGATTGGCTTATAGGAAGTGTTAGTCTTTTCGTATACCTCATCAAAGTCAATATGAAGGGTATCACAGCATTTGGCTCCATCTTCTAATATGCCATACTTGTCTGTCTGTAAGTAAGGCGTATACAAAGATACCCTTTCAGAACCCCAGTTACCTAGTTTAAATGCTTCAAAGTCTGCATCTCTAAACTCCTGTCTGCAGTCTGGGTAGATATCATGATCACCGGAATGTATACCCATTGCAATAACTGCATCAGTATCCTTCTGTTCTGCAACCGATAATGCAACTGCCTGAATGATTGAACTGAAGATTTTATTCCTATTAGGTACAACCGTTGCTTTCATATTCTCAGAAGCATAATGACCTTCGGGAACATCTTCACCGCCTGTAACTAAAGCCGAATTAAGTAATTGACTTAAGCCATCAAGCTTGATTACCTGATACGTAACTACTGGGTAACCTAAAGCAGGTAACTGCAAATTTAAATAACGAACTAGAGATTCTGCTCTTTCAAGTTCGACTGAATGTTTTTGACCGTAGTCAAAGGATAATGCTGTAACTTCGTAGCCATCGGCAAGTAGACGAAGGAGTAGGGTGGATGAATCCATCCCGCCGCTGAGGCTGAGTATTCCTTGTTTCTTCATATTAATATTTGTTTGATAAAGTGAGTATAAATTGCTCTTCTTCTAATGTAAGATAAATTCTTTTAGAATACAACTTATCTAAAGCTTGCTTATAAGAGACATCTAATAAATTATCAGCATCGTCATCGATTAACGCCCTTGCACCCTCTTGTTCTTTTAATGCCTGGATAAGTTCTTTAATCTCTGCCCTGCTACATTCCCGGACATACTCCCAAGGGTCAATATCAATCTCTGCTCTAAAGTCTGGCATGTTAATCTTCCTGTCTTTCGATCATTGTTAATAACAGTATCACCAAAGTGATGTGCGTGGTTAAGGGAGCACTATTCCCGGTGATAAAAGTGCTGAGAGCTGCTGCAATATTAAATCCAATTGCCAGGCCTATTAGTCTGTTTTTATTTCTTGTAGTCATAGGTAAAAGTCCTTTTTTTGATTGTAGTTAGATTGCCCGGTACTAAAGTAACCAATGAGCCAATTCTCTGGGTACATCTGAATCCAGCCCCTGTAGCTGGGATTGCTTACATACTTTCTGTCAGTAGGTACTCCAACAGCGATTGCGGCACTATGAACCTGTTTCCCTAATTCCGGGCCTGCTGCCTTGCCTAGATAGTCGTAGAGTGATAAAAATTTTTCCATAACTTATTTTCTTATTATACCTAAAGTTACGAACTTTTTGTCTTATTCGCAACTTTTTTCTTCTTTTCTTTCAAGGAATCTAAATATTCTTTTGTATATTGATGCTCTACTTTAAATGGACCTGAGGATGATTTGGTTCGATCATAATACCAGGTTGAGATAGTTCCATTATCATTAGTGTACTCCCTAGTAAACTTTTGCGGAGGCTCGGTCTGAGTCTTTGAAATGTAAGCCATTATTCAGGAGGCATTTCAGGACCAGTAACAGGCTGCTGTTCTGCATTTAATTTTTCATAGAACTGCCCTTTGGCTATTTTATAAATTTCATCAATGCCGTCGATGTTGTGATTCTTGGCCAGGTGTAGAATGATATCCTGATTCATAGATGCATCAACAGAGGTTACTACCTTTCCTTCCGGGGTTAGTTTTTCAATTGTTATTTTAAATTGATTGTTCATTTTGTTTTTCAATATAGCTTTCATAGTCTCTGCATTTAAGACCCCACTGTAATCCTGCCCACATCATCTGTCTTTCAGCATCTTTAACACCAAGTCTTAAATTTTTAATAAGGTATTTCTTGCCCCACACCTTCCAGTCTTCATATTCCTGCATGGTCATAGTCCATTCAGTATACCAGGCATCTTTTCTGTCCTTAATGTCGTCATAAGTTACTTGATGACCTGCCATAATAAACATTTGATTAATTAGATCAATGACTGCTTTTTCCCATTTTTGTTCTCTGCTTAGTCTTTTTGCCATAACTCATAAATGCTATTCCCTGTCTTAAACTTAAGATACGAACCGTCTTCTGAAGAATCAATTATTTCTGTGATAGAGGTTGTTTGCCATGTAAAATATTGATTGAATGGAGACATAATTAAAGAGCGTCCAACGGCAGGTTCCTTGTGTTCGGATTTGAATCTACCCTCATCATTCCACTCTAACCATTTGATTTCTTTAGATTGTTTAGTCAATCCATCTCGTTCACGAACTAATTTCCAATTAAACTCGTTTACAAGCTCAACCACCCCTTGCTCAACAGCAATCTTCAATACACTATCTTCCGTTAATAACATCGGTATTTTGGTTTGTTTAATTTTGCTCATATTATTTTATTCTTAGTGTGAGTCTCCTACGTTATGTTTCTCTCCATAAATTAAGTAGTCTGGATTAATTACTTTAGCTACTTTATGTCTAGCACCGTCAATTGCTTTAATAACAATTCCTTCATGTGGTACTTTAGTACCTTGAATAAAATTATTAAATACATAGCTATCTTGAATCTCTTGAGACCAGTTACGATAGCAAAGTATTGGCACATAGGGTAAAGTCAATTCTTGGGTTTGTATGGTATAGCTTTCCCTAGTATTGCAGTATTGTTCATCAATCATAACATCAAAACCAGCATACTCAAGTTCTGATAGACTGTAATCGTAGTTCTTTTGAATACCGGGGCCGTAAATTTCACCATAGATTACAATATTGTTCTTAATACGAGTGCCGTGGTATTTCTTAAACAAATCCCATAACTTTTCTCTAATGTTATATTTTTCAGCAATTGTTTTCCAAACATCAGTATCATAAAAACCTTGTGTATCAGATCCTTTTTCTACGTTATGAGAACCGTAAACATATTCATACTCAACCCATTTATTACCAAATAGCTTCTTTATTTTATCTAGTAAAGTTAATTTACTTTTCTTAACAATCCCATAACGGGCATTAGTACCATGAATCTTTCTAGTAATTTCAACTTCGTCTTCTTCTGTAAACAATCCACTAACATTCTTTAGGTTAGGGAACTTATAATAAATTGCAAAGTTTGGATTATCTTTGTATTTAATTTTGCGTCCTGAGGATAATTGTACTTGTCTTGCTGGCGGTTCATATTTAAAAATTTGAAGATCTTCCATCAAGTCTTTACCTTCTTGGTTATGACCGGACGGTAGGAATTGATTTGCTATCACTAGACATTCGGAGTACACGCCTCTTAGTTTGACAGTCCGAACACGGCCACCTTTCCGTAAGTAATTAGTGACATTCATTGCATCTGATAATCCTTGGGGGATAACAGCATCCGTAGTCGCCACAGCTACTAAATCGTCTACTTTATATTCTCTTTTTTTAACAATACAATTCCAACCGCCAATAATGGCTTGTTCAATGTTATCGGCACCTTCAATTGGTTTAATCTCGTTGATACGAGCTACAAAGCAAATACTATCTTGATTTTCCATGCTATAAAGATACGAATAATATTTCAGGATTCCAAATTAATCCCACCAGCTAAAAATATTTTTATTCATTATTTTAAATAATAATGTTTTGGCTCTATCTTCTCTTAAACGTGAAACAACAATAGCTATTTGTTTGTTACTTGAATTTTCTTTATCCTTTAAGTAACTAGATTTTAAAGCCCTACGTACATCATTTGGGTATTTAGCTAAGTATAAATGTAAATCGTCTCTAATATCATCAAACTCTAATGAATGGTTTGTACTGCCTTTTACTCTTTCTACTCTCATTTTAGTGTCCCAATATTCGTGCATTTCAGAACTATAATCATCATCCTGTATTTTCTGAATCAAACGGACACATGTTCTAATTTTGGAAGCTTGTTTTGTAGAATCAACAAAACGATTTGTTTGTTCAAAACGATTAGCCATATTGTTTAATTTGAATTTTAATATCTCAAATATAAAATCATGGTCATAATCTCTATCTTTCCAAATAACAGGAAACCATTTCCATAAGTTTTTAATTCCAGTTACAAAACGGTGAGGGAAATACTTAGCTTCCCATCTAAACCATCTATATACCTTCCAGTGCCATTTACTATAATCTTTATTGCTCATTATTACCTCCTTGTATTTTATCGTGCATCCATTTAGCACCTCTAAAATAAGCATCTATTTCTTCTTCACAGCCACTACCATATCTTTCTTCCATTGCTACAGTAGCTTGTAAAAATAGTACTTTATCTGATATTTCTGTTATGTTTTTACTATGAATATCTTTGTCATCAGAAAATACAAAATTTCTTTTTTTATCTGATATTTTATCTATTACAAAAGTCATTGGTTGCTTATTTAGTTCTTTAGCTAATTCGTATGCATTTATTTCAAATTGTTCTAAATTTATCATAGGACTTTCAATAACATGTCTATACAAATTATATTCGTCATGTGGCTCTTTTAAATTATTATCGCTTCTAAATTTATTAATGAGCTGTTCAGCTGCCATCTTTAAAACATCAACACTGTTACTACTTGCCAACATTTCTTCCGTTACCCAAACTTCAGTACATTTAATAGTATTTCTATCATAATCTACTTCTTCTATTTTAAGTTTATAGTACATAGTTATTTGTTATTAAAGATTTGATCTACTGTTCCTACTATAGGTGTATTAATAATACATGCTGGTTGTGATAATGCATTATAATCATATATTGCTTTTATTAGATCTTTTATTTTATCGCTAACATCTGCTTCAATTTTAGAATATTCGTCTTCATATTCCAATTCTATAGCTTTAGTTTTTATTATTAGTTTCATAAGTTTCGTTATAGTATTGTTCTGCCATTTCATGATATTCAATTAATCTTGTAGATTCAACTTGACACCCAACGCCAAAAGCATCTTTAATTTCCTCCTTGTGCATTGCTTTGGCTTGTTCTTGTAAATGGTCAAGGTTAGTATAAGTCAATGGCTTATTCCCATCAAAATATGCCTGCTTAAGCATTTGCTCAATTAACCACTCCACGCTACTTTGTTTATTGTTGCTCATTCTCTAAATAATGTTGTACTAGTTTATGTGTTGGAGTATATTCCCCCATTGAATTAACATAATGATAACCATCATCTTCTTTTATATCATAATGTTTCAATATCCAAGAGGCAAAATCAAGTAGTTGCATTTGTTGTTCTGTTGCTTTCATTTCCTCAGGTGTTACCTCATTTAGTAACTCTTGAATGATTGGTGGGCTGTGTTCTTTAACTTTCATAACTTTTTTATTTCTTGTTTTACTTCTTGTAGGTATGCAAATTGTTCAATTACTTCTGGACTTAACTCTAATTCATCTAATAAATTAATCATTTCGTAAACACAAATCATTGCACAATCTTTTATGGTCAATCCAGACTCATACATTTCAATTAGTTGTTTTGCTTTTTCTTTAGGTTCCATATTAATCCTCTATTTGCTCATCCCACTCTGTTAATACAAATTTTAAATCTAATCCTGTTATTTTGGTTTTAGATTCATCACAGTAAGCCGTTGCTTGGAATCCACCAGTACCATTAATAATACCTATTTCCCAATATTCATCTTTATATTCAGTTAATCTGGATTTAGCTGCACCTGCAAGTAGTCTCCTAGCTTCTTCTATCAAGTCCTTTATGGTTGGAACTCCTTGCCCACCCCATCTCCAACCCAAGTACTCCATTGTAATCCAAACTTTATTAAAGTCAAATGCATCTATAATATCATTAATTATTTCATTGACAGGATCAAAATACACCTTCTCAGCAGGGTCGAGAGGATTCATTTTATTAAGCAATGCTTGCAACTGCTCTAATTCTTTTGGGTTTAAATTTTCTAGTTTCATATCTTTACTATTCGTGGTTAAATTTTATACTACCATCGCTTTCAACTGTATGCCCTGCATTTTCCTTAATTATTTTTTTCTCTAATCCATCCAATTGCTCTTCTAAACGTCTAACACTGCCCCGTATAATAGAAGCATTAGCATCTAATTGTAATATTTCCTCTACTAGTTCATCTTGTTTGCCTCTAGAGTAAACCCCTGATTCAATATCATCAGCTAAATCTTGCAGGTGCTTAGGGGCAGAAACTGAAATACGTAAATCATAATCAGACCATTTAGTTTTCCAGTCTATAAAACCAATACCCTTGGTTAGTTTACTATGTAAATTGGCCAATCTTCTATTTCTAACTCTAACAATAGACCTGTCATTTCCGAATACATCTAAAAATCTCAAGAACCATCTTGGACACCATTTTGGTTTTGCTTCATAATCTAAAGCTAATACTAGAGGATAAAGAGTTTTAAAGTAATGACTTGATTCATAAATACTAGTTCCTAGATATCCATATTTTTCTTCAAATCCTTTAGGTAAAAAAATGTACCGTAGATCATCTAATTTAAGACTGCGGGTATGGATCATGCCTCTGCTCCTTCCTTTCCAAAATAGAAAGCAATACTTGACACTAACTAATCGTTCTTTAAGGGTTGGTGACTTGTAAAATTTGTTTTTCATAACTTGTATTTATTTCTATACTCTAAAGATACGAACTTTAATCTAGGAAAACAACTTTATTTTCTATAGGATCCCAGTCAATAGTCAGCGGTTTCTGGGCATAAACATACTGCTCATTAAGGACTGCTGCATTAAAGAAGTGCGTATTACCGTCAAAAGTATACCCGTACCCGGTGTGAATATGACCGCAGACATGTATCTTAGGTTTGATCTCCTTGATTCTTTCTGTTAGTAACTCACAGCCTAGATTATCATACTGCCCGGTGACACAGTCTAAATACCCGCAAGCCGGGCCATGGGTCACTAGAATATCCACATCCGTAGGAATTTTCTGCCATACTTCTGCTAATTGATCTCCGTGTTTGGGGA
>Ga0247840_10008996_pt1 | contig 13122 bp, 13 predicted proteins | sample LaCruzMarch2015__FD_192404 | JGI IMG/M metagenome (GOLD analysis project Ga0247840, IMG submission 192404) | Freshwater microbial communities from meromictic Lake La Cruz, Castile-La Mancha, Spain - LaCruzMarch2015_17m | ecosystem: Environmental > Aquatic > Freshwater > Lake | place: Spain...
TAGTGATGTTAGTCTTTCTGAAATTGAAATTAATGCTAAGTTAAATATTAAAGAAAATATTACTACGCGTGAAATACACCAGGTCATTATCGACTCTGCCGCAAATTTAATTTCAATACAGAAGCCGAACTACCAGCTTGTAGCCAGTCGTTTATTAAATTATCAGCTCAGAAAAGATGTATGGGGTGGTCGTCATGCGCCGCGATTAATTGACGTTATCAATAGCGGTATTAAGAATAAAATTTATGATCCTAGCATTTTAGAAAAATACACAGAAGAAGAGTTAAACAAAATTGGCGAGTATATTGATCATGATCGCGATTTAATCTTTACATATGCAGGTATAAAGCAACTGTGCGACAAATATCTTATTAAAAATAGAGTAACAGATGTCATTTATGAGACGCCGCAATTTGCTTATATGCTTATTGCGTGTTATTCTTTTATAAATTACCCACAAGAGACGCGTTCCGAATATGTAAGACGCTTTTATAATGCAATATCAAAACATAAAATTAATTTACCTACCCCGGTTATGGCAGGGGTACGAACTAACTCACGTCAATATGCAAGCTGCTGCTTGATTGGTGTAGAAGATAGTAAAGAATCAATTACTGCATCAGGTACAGCAATCTCAATTGCTACTGCAAGTCGTTGTGGGATTGGTATCGATATATCAAAGATACGGGCCATAGGCTCGCCTGTAAACAATGGCGAAGTAGTGCATACAGGCGTTATACCTTTCTTAAAGATTTATGAAGCTTCCGTTAAAGCATGGCAACAGAATGGACTTCGTGGAGGGTCTGCAACAACAAATATTCAATGGTGGCATTATGAAATTGACGATGTGGTTGTATTAAAAAATAATGCAGGTACAGATGATAATAGAGTTAGAAAATTAGATTATACTGTTGGTCTTTCGAAATTATTTTATGATAGGGTAATAAAAAACGAAGATGTGACGTTGTTCAGTCCGCATACTGTCCCTCAGCTTATGGAAGCATGGGGCACTTCAAAATTTGATTCTGTTTATTTAGAGTGTGAGAATGATAAAAAAATAAAGCAAAAGAAAAAGATATCTGCACGAAAATTATTCTCTTTGATTGTAAAAGAGAGAGTTGAAACAGGAAGAATATATATTCTTAATGTAGATAGTGCTAATGAGCATAGCTCCTGGCTTGATAAGGTAACAATGAGTAATTTATGTACAGAGGTTATTCACCCCACGATACCTCTAAAAGACTTTAACGATCCTGATGCGGAGATTGGTATGTGCATCTTATCGGCTATTAATATGCTTGAGATAAAAGATTGGAAAGATTTAGAGAAAACATGTGATTTAACTGTAAGATTTTTAGATGAAATAATTGACATACAAACGTACTTTAATAATGCTGCAGAAAATTTTGCTAAAAAGAGAAGAAGCATTGGTATAGGTATAACTAATTTAGCGGCATTCTTTGCTAAGAATAAACTCTCATATAATAGTAAGTCTGCACTAACTGCGCTCGATGAATGGATGGAGTACTTTCAATATTATCTTATTTCATCAAGTGTTCAATTAGCTATTGAAAAAGGTAAATGTGAAAAATTCTTAAATACCAAATACAGTAAAGGTGTTCTTCCGATAGACACTTATAAGAAGAATGTTGATAATATAGTTAAACGCAAGCTAGCTCTTGACTGGGATGCGTTAAGAGAGCTTATAAAACAACATGGAATGAGACATTCAACTCTTTCATGCTGTATGCCTTGTGAATCAAGCTCAGTTATTCAAAGCTCCACTAACGGTATTGAGCCAGTAAGATCACTTATAACATACAAGACGTCTAAAATGGGTAAGCTGCCTGTACTTGTGCCTGGTATAGGTAAATATGAGGATAATTACGAACTCGCTTTCGATTTTAAAGATAATACTGGTATAATAAATGTAAGTTCTGTAATTCAAAAATATATCGACATGGCTATTTCAACTAACATATATTATACATATAGTCACTACCCGAATAACATATTACCAGATAGTAAAGTAATGAAAGAATTAATGTATGCGTACAGCATGGGACTAATTAGTCTTTATTATAACAATACCGATGATGGTGATAAAGAGCAATCGATAGCTGTAGATAATGACTGCGCGAGTGGAGCTTGCAAGCTATAAGTATATAATAGTACTATGAAGACAGTTTTAAACAGAAAGAAGATTGACTATACAAAGCAACCTCTCTTTCTTGGTGAAGATTTAAATTTACAGCGCTATGATAAATTTAAGTATCCTATTTTCTTTGATTTATTTAAGAAACAAGAAGAGTTCTTTTGGTGGCCGCATGAAATATCATTACAGAAAGATCGTAATGATTATAAAGAACTTACAAGTGAAGAACGTTTTGTTTTTGATACAAATTTAAAATTTCAGACATTAGGCGATAGTATGCTCTCTCGCTCTATACATTCACTAAAAGATTATGTATCTAATCCCGAATTAGAAATTTGTATGAATACATGGGCACATTTTGAAGGTATTCATAGTTATTCATATTCTTATCTTCTTAATAACGTTCATCCTGATGCATCAGCATTTTTTGATAGCGTAATGGAAGATAAAGAAATTGTTGATCGTGCAGAGGTTATTAGAAATAATTTTGATAAAATTCTTGGCTCTGAAGACAAAAAAGATATTAAAGAGAAGATCTTTGACAGCATCTTATCTGTTAACTGTATGGAGGGCCTTGTATTTTATGTTTCATTTGCTTGTAGTTTTTATTTTGGTTATCGCGGAAAAATGGAAGGTAATGCAAAGATAATTAAATTTATTCAGCGCGATGAATCACAGCATTTTAGTATTACACAGAATTTAATAAAGATTTTACGTGATGATGACCGTGAGGGGTTTACTGGTCTTGTGAAGCGTAATGAAGATAAAATATATGCATTTTATGAACAAGCTGCGAAGAACGAAATGGAATGGGCCGAATATCTATTTAAAAAAGGCTCTTTGCTAGGATTAAATGCCGAGGTACTAGGTGGTTATGCTCGCTGGCTTTGTGACAACCGTTTACGTTCTTTAGGATACAAAAAGATTTTTAATGAGAAAACTAATCCTATCTCCGGATGGCTTGATAGCTATTTAGATAGTAGCAAGGTGCAAGTTGCGCCTCAAGAGACAGAAATTAGTGCATATAAGATTGGTGCAAGGGATACTAATATTTCAGAAGATATATTTGATAATATTAAACTATGATCTACAGTTGGGAGCTTGATGCATTAACAGACGATGAAAAGTCTATATTATTTTTTATAGTTCATAAATCTCTCGAACCTTTAGGCTATGAGCCAAGCGTAAAATGGATGAGTATGTTGAAAAAAGATTTAACATTAAAAATTATAGACACCTTGAAGAGACAGGCACCAGTAGAGAACCATCAAATATTTGATAATTTAAGAGAAAAATTATCGTGTAAAATATAAATAAAACTGAAGGAGCAGTTGTACTTAGTTACACTAGGGGTGGGTTGGTGGGAACCTTTTTGAAGGTTACTAGTGTAGTATATTCTTTTGTTTAGAATAAATAATTATGTGAGTAGTTTGTCATCTATTGACGTCGATTTTTGCGGCTTAGATTTATATAAAGAGTTCACCGCCGAGAGAGAAGAAATTTTAAGAAACAAGTGGTATATGTCTGAAAAAGCAGGAACAGATGTTGGGTTTGAACGAGCACTTATTGATTGGGTTTCAAAGCATAGAAATAACTGGAAAAAGGGTAGAACTAAATTATAATTAATTAATGCCGAGTTATCATTATAAGGATGTATTCCTTGTTCCAAAGTTTAATGATATAACATCGCGATACCACATCGATACAACAAGAGAGTTTTGTGGTAAAACGTTCGAGCTGCCCGTTATACCTGCTAATATGAAATGTTGTGTAGATTATGACATATGTAAAGCTTTAGATTTTGCTAATTGTTTTTATATCATGCATCGATTTGATAATGACATCATAAAGTTTGTGGAGAATGCTAATGATCGAGCATGGATGGACAATTTTAAAACAGTATCAATTAGTGTCGGCATACAATCAAAAGATGTAAAAATAATTACTGAATTAGCTAATCGACAGCTTCGAGTAGACTTTATAACAATAGATGTTGCACATGGTCATCATTCAAAAGTAGCAGATCAAATAAAACATATTAAACAGACACTTCCAGTTACAAAAGTTATTGCAGGCAATGTGGCTACGTATCAAGGAGTTGAATATCTGTATAATGCAGGAGCAGATGCAGTAAAAGTTGGCATTGGTGGCGGCTATGCATGTACTACTAAAGATAAAACAGGATTTACATATCCTATGTTTAGCTGTTTACTGGAATGTGCTAAGGATAAAAACATTCCTATTATTGCAGATGGTGGTGTGAGCTGCAATGGTGATATTGCTAAAGCCTTAGTAGCAGGAGCAAGTATGGTTATGTGTGGGTCTCTTTTTGCAGCATGTACAGATAGTCCTGCTCCTGTAATAAAAGATAGCAATGGACATAGATACAAGCAATACTACGGATCAGCCAGTGTGCATAATAAAATAGAGAAGAAAAATATTGAAGGTACTATGAAGCTTTTGGAAACAGACAGTTTTACATATAAAGAGAAGCTTGAAGAGATAAAACAAGATCTGCAAAGTGCAATTAGTTATGCAGGTGGCAAAGATCTATCTTGTTTAAATGAGACAGTCACCTGGGGAACAAGATATTCTTAACCGCTTGTAGGCCTATTGTTTATAGATTCACACATTATTGGACCATCTTTATTAATTGCTACTTCTCTTACATCTGCATTTCTATGTTTTAATGTACTTGGATGAGTCTTATAAACATGTGAATGTGTTGCAACTTTTATACAATCTTCATCTCTACCTGCACCAAAAACCATAATAGGCATTGTATTTGGGTTAAGTACACTTCCAAAGAGACGTGGATCAGTACCACCGGTAAATATCGCCTTTATGCAGCCATCAAATGGTGCAGCTCCTACTGGTGACCACGGACCTGCGGAACCAGGTCCAGATCCATACACCGGGGTATCACCTCCTCCGGGATATCCTGTTGCTGATGCATAAACCGGTACATCTGCTATATTTGTAACTGTAACTGGTTCTCCAGTTGAATCTACTATACCTTTACTAGTTATTGTGCCTGTCTTGATATAACCTATAGGCAGATCTTTAAACAACCTTCCACAGATTCGTTGTGCATCTGTGAAGCCCATCCAAGGTGCACCGGTATATGATGGAGCAGGATTATATTTGTAATATGTTGTGCCTAATTTTTGTACTGGTATTGGCACATTATTATTAAACACGCCAAATCCTATACATGCACCGGTTTGATTGGTTATGTCTGATACTGGGGCTGCAAAAGCGGTAGCGCCTTCTGTATTCTGAAGTTCAATTGGATGAGTTAAATGATTAAATGTTATCTCACCCTCTACATGCAAACCACCTGCTATTACAACATTATTTGTCACTCCTAATGAACCTTCTACTACTACTTGCTTACCATCTCGTTGCTTGATACTTACTACATCACCGGTGAGAGATAATCTCTTTCCACCATCTATATTTGTCTCTAATTCACTGGAGATGTTTACCTGCGATCCAGCTACATTAGTAATAGAACCACTTACATTAACAACGCCATAAGATTTAAGATTTAATCCACCTGCTCCAACAAGAACGTTATAACGGTTGCACACATTAAGCGTATAATTACCACCAGGTAGATCATCAACGTGAACTAGTTCAACTAATGGTGTAGGTGTTCTGTTGTAAAATGTTCCAAATTCATGAACTTTAACTTCAGATATATACATTTTACCTTTTGGATCTACTCTAATGGAACCAAAATCGTTCATAACCATACCAATAGTTTCAATTTTATGCTTAGTAATTTCAATTATTTCGCTACCACCAAGCCCCATTTGTTTTTCGATTTCTGCTAGTTTAACTATATTATCTCTGTATAAAGCGTTAACGTTAGCTTTTTCAGTATCCTTAGTAAACTCTCCACCTTGAGAGCTAGGGCTTATACCAGTACCATTGCATGCAGGACACTTATTGCCGAATATATAGCCGGGTCCGTTTGAGAACCCTAAATTTGTAAGAGGTGATGCAAGCTGTGGTGACCCTAAGTTCATTAAATTCTGAACACTATTAATAATATTACCTACACTAGAAAATGAAAGACCAAAAACAAAGTCACCACTGGCATCAGCAGTTGAAGGAAAAACCAGATTTACAAAAGAAGGGACTACAGAATTATTATAAACAAAATATTTGTTTGTATCTTTATTACAAACTGGGCAAGGATCTGGCTTGCCGTTCTTTTTTTGAAACTTAGATGTCAATCTATCACCGTTACTGCTTTCCGCATAATCGGTTCTTTGAATATCAAATAATCTCTTTACCTCTGCTATGTCACTATATATCTCTTTCCATTGTTTATGCAGATCAGCCTTTAAGTTGCCTATTTTCTTAAAGACGTCTCCTTGTACTATATTATCGTAATCAAGTTGAGTAAATTCATTTCTTGTTCCTCTTACCGTTAGAAATTGATCGTTTAATACTAGTTTTTGATCATTGTTTGTTGCTAGTTCAATATTTGCTTGATTATTAAATTCTTTAAACGAGCCGGAGTAATGAGACAGTTTTAATGACTCTCTATTATCAGAATTAATAAAAGCAATCGTACCGCCTTTTTGATTAATAACGTATTTATTTCTATACGTTTCGGTATTAATATTATATTTACCGTCCTTAGGAAGGTTGTTTTCATATTCACCTGGATAATCTAAACCGTGATCAGCCTTAGCAGATAGTTCAGGTATATCTGTTCTAGGTATATTAAAGATGCCCTTCCAGTCTTCGCTACCAAAAGAAGAACCAAATACTACAGGATATAAAGGATCACCGCTATTAAAGAACACCCATACGTGCGAACCTACACTTGGTATAGGAAAATTGCCTTTTGCACAATTACTATAACACTCTGGTGTATAATTAAAGCTATATTTATTAACGTTATTAACATTAGTCTCTGCGGGGCTAGTAAAAGCGTCTTTTAATTTGTAATAACTTATATCAAATAAATTGCCAGGCTTCTCACCTATGTTGTCCAAATTTTGAGTAAATTTTGTTAAGTTTTCTGGCTCAATTGCGTTAGAGGTTAGACTGCTAGTAGTTGTTTTTAAATTACTACCATCACTAATCGTACCAGTGTTATTAAAGTTGTTGTATCTACCGCTGCTACTTTCACCAGCAAGCGGAACAGATAAATGTGCCCATGGTAATATCTTCTTAAGATCGTCTAAAATATCTGTAAGGTCACTAAAGTTATTCCTACCTATAAATTTAAATTTTTTATCTCTTACAACTTCGTTCCATTTATTATAAACAGAAGGCGAAATATGCGGTACAAAGACTTTAACTCTTCCCTGCTTAAGAGGATCATTATTTTGAATAACAATTCCAAGATAATTTCCGTAATATGTCGGATACTTCATGTTGATATATCTATATTTACATTTATAATATAATTATGCTAATGAAAGTATCTCACGAATCACCTATATCTCTATTAGAGCAATCAAGAAAATACAATGACTTTGACTATGCGTTAGTCCATCTCTTTGAAAGACAGCCCGCATATTATAATTTTTTTAAAGCATCAAGAGAAACATACAACCGAGAAGTGCTTCTTGATAACTCTATCTTTGAACTCGGCAAAGCTTTTGATAGCGAGAAATTTTATGAAGCAGCTTTAGATTTAAAGCCGAACATGCTTATTGCTCCAGACGTTCTTGAAGATGCAAACGAAACTGTGTCAAGCTATATTAATTTTAGTGAAAAAGCTCGACAACTTAAAAGTAATTTTACTACAAAGATTATTGGCGCAGTACAAGGTCAATCTTGGCATGATCTTTTAAACTGTTATAAGTTTATGGCAGCAGATGCGGACATGATTGCAATAAGTTTCGATTTTAGCTATTACGAAGTAACAGGTGAGGGTAACAATAAACTTGACCGCTTCTGTACTGGGAGACAGAGATTTATTTCACAACTAATTGAAAGAGGTGTATGGGAATGGAATAAACCCCATCATCTTCTTGGTTGCTCTCTTGCTAAAGAATTTAGATATTATATTGATAATAACATTTATAATATCGTAAGTTGTGATACAAGTAACCCTGTCGTAGCAGCAATTACAGGAATGAGATATGATGCAGATTACGGTCTTCATACAAAGCCAGATGTAAAGTTAGCTGATTTAATAGAGCATCAATTTACAGAAGATCAAGTTGAAATGTTAAATTATAATCTAAAGATGTTTCGACGAATTATTCGTAGATGAGTAGACCCTGGATAGCATTTTTTTCACAGACAGGTACTGAGATATATGATCTTAGTAATGCGTTCGGTGTATACCCGGATTGTATTGTTCATAATAAATTTAATAATGATGGTATTAATCAAAAATTAATTGAGCTGACTACTTTTCGAGCAACTAAACTTAATATGTTACATTGCTGGCAACATATACCACCTAGCCCAGACTTGTTGAGCTATCAAAATATATTATCGAGATATGACAACCCTATTATAACGCTTCATGGATATTTGAGAATTGTACCAAAAGAAATATGCGAAAAATATGAGATATATAATTTGCATCCAGGTCTTATAGATAAGTTTCCTTCACTCAAGGGATTTAATCCTCAAGAGAGAGCTTTTACAGAAGGTTATAAGCTTGCAGGCTGTGTTATACATAGAGTCACTCCAGGTGTTGATGAGGGTGAAATATTGATGAGTCAAGGGGTTAGTATTGAAGGTATGACCCTTGACGGTGTATATAGTACATTGCGACATACTGCACTTGATCTGTGGAAAAGCTTTTTTACAGCATATAAAATATTAGATAAATGAACACCGAGGAATACACCAAATACGTGGAAAAAAATTTCCCAGAGACATGCAAAGAGTTTCAGAAGATACAAGCTGAATTATATAAAACGTTTTGTAAAAAACAATTTGACTATGGTCCGGGAAATATTTCTCTTGGCTCAGATTTAGTAAAACAAGAAGATGTATTCGCTGCAATATCTGCCATAGTAGTACGTCTTAATGACAAAATTCAGCGGTTAATTAATTTAGTCCTCAAGAAGAAAGCTATGAATTCTGCAAATGAACCAGTTATGGATGCATTCAGAGACTCTGCAGTTTATGGTATTATAGCAGAAATAGTATACAATGGTAAGTGGGGCAAGTAATATTTTACTGCGCCATTTTCCACATATCCATAAACTCTCTATGCTCTCTTCTATTTTTTTCTGCTTGTGTCTCCTGTTTTTGTCTTGGTTGAGCAGCTAAAGATGCCGCGCTAGCTCCCTTAGGAGACATAGGTTTATTTATTTTGTTACCCGCTTTAAAATGTGACATCAATTGCTTAAGATGTTTTAGTTTTTCATCTAATATATAATCGATTCTATACCCAAACCTTGTCTGTGTTTTTATCACTTCTATCACTTTTTCAATTTTAGCTAAATTTACCTCTTGCTGCACAATAAAATCTTTTCGAAAATCGTGTTCTCTGGGTTGAAAATATGTTGCTGCAAAAGACAAAAATTCTCTAAAATCGCTATCGTCAGAATCGTTATAAAGCGAAAGAAATATATAGTTAAACATATGGTCCCATTCAGTTAGATCTTCGGTATTAGTGGAAGCAGTAGGCTCAGGCTTTGATTGTGGTTTTGAATTAGGTTTTGAAGAAGTACCGGTCTTAGGCTTAGGCTTGGGCTTTGATTGTGGGTTTGAATTAGGTTTTGAATTAGGTTTTGGAGTTGATTGAGGCTCCGACTTCGGCTTTGATTCACCCGGCCCTTTAGATTCATTATCACAATTAAACTTATCTATTAAATCACCGCAAGTCTTTTGAAATTTATTAAATTTATTTCTGTATGCTTGGGCTTCAGGAGAATTCCCCTCACTACCCTTTCTTAAAGAATAGTAAAGATCACATAATTCTTCTTCATCTTTATCTTCACATTTGTTTCTTGGAAACCCGGATCCGGAGCTGGATCCTGTCGATTTGCCACCTGACTGGGGCGATTGAGGTCCAGAATTAGGTTGAGGTGTTTCTTTTGGTATAGACTTTACTGATGGTAATTCAGGCTTATCTTCTACATCGCCATCTTCTACATCACCATCTTCTACATCACCATCTTCTACATCACCATCTTCTACATCGCCATCTTCTACATCACCATCTTCTATATCACCATCTTCTATATCACCATCTTCTACATCACCATCTTCTATATCACCATCTTCTATATCAGTATCTTTATCTTCTTCAGGTTCTGGCTTATAATCAGGTCTTACTACTATTTCACCCCCTGTATCTCCATCAGGTAATGTTATCTCAGTATCCTGCTCGTCTTCTGGCTCTGGAGGAGGTATCTGCTTTCTCTTATAAGCTTCATAAATTAACTGACAATCGATATTCATTTATTATTATTAATAATATATCCTCGATCTTGTTACTTCACCAGTCTCCCTACCACCATGATCTAAGATCTTATGCTTCAAATCTAAAATCATCTTCTGCTTTGTTTTTATAATGTTGTCTTTTTGGATTTTTAAAGTATTTATTACTTCGCCGGTTATACCTATATTTTGTAGCTTTACTACTATGTCACTTAAATCTTTTATTGCATTTTCTATTTGACGTATTTGACTTTCATAAACATCTTTAAATGTTTGCTTATGAATTGTTTCTGTAGGCGAGCCGGGTTCCGGTGGCCCAAATTCATTAATAATACAAGCTTTATTTTTTAAATAGCCCTCAAACATAAGCATGTCGTCTATATTCATATTAATATTTATTGTTATATTGATTAATATATAAGATATACTACAATTAAGCTATGTTTTTATTTGATATTTTTAGACGTAGAAATAGTGAAGCAGACGTTTTAAAGAATCAACTTAAAATGATTAAAGAGGAAAATGATATTCTTTTAAAAGAGATTCGAGATTTAAAAAAGCTTGTATCTGATATTGAAAGAGAGTATAATATGCTCTTACAAAGAAAATGATATTTACTTTTACAGGTCCACAGAGTTCAGGTAAGACTACACTTTTAAATAAGTGTAAGGAGTATTATGGTTCTAAGCTATTCTATATTGATGAAGTAACCAGGTTAATTAAGCGCTGGCATAATTGTGATATAAACGAAGAAGGTGCTAATGATGTGACGCAGACATTAATTCTTAATAAAGAATTTGAAAACTTGTTTTATGACTATAAAGGGTTTGGATTTAAAGGCATATTGCATGATCGTTGCTTGATGGATGGAATGATTTATACAAGTTATTTTGCGGGAAGTAGACTGAATGATTTTCCGGTATCAAATAGCTTGGGCTTGATGTATTATACAAACTATATTAAGAAGTATGATCATATTTTTTATCCAAGTCCGCATGACGTTCCGTTAGTAAATGATGGTGAGAGAAGCACGAATAAGGAATTTAGAGATGCAATTATTGATAAGTATGAAAATTTTTGGTTGTCAGATGAAAGGTTAAAAGGAAAGGTAACTATTTTAAAAGGAACAGTTGAAGAACGAATGGAAGCAATTAAAATAAAACTACATGAATACGGAATTAGATAATAGTAATATATCAAAGCATCTTGGTAAAATAACCGGGTATAAATGTACCTACGACCCCTCGCTCTTGGTTCGTGAGCCGAGACAGAATAATAGAAAGCATTTAGATATCTCTGATGATAATCCTCCGTTTTACGGTTATGATATCTGGAATGCTTATGAAGTGTCTTGTTTAACTAATGAAGGAATGCCGGTCTCTGCTATTGCTAAGGTTGTATACCCTGCAACTAACAAATATATTGTTGAGTCAAAGTCTATTAAGCTCTATATGAATTCATTTAATATGGAGACATATCAAGGCAATATTATTAGTGTTTTACAGCAGCTTGAAGCTGTTATGGAAAACGATTTATCTAAATTATTAGAAACAGAAGTTAGAGTTTGTGTGAGACTAACAAAAGCTATTGATGATGCGATGTATTATCCACCTTTATTCTCTAGCGCCAACTACCCTACCTTGGAAAATAATATTGATGTAACGTCAATTAAATCTCGCGGCTATAAGGAAGATCCTAAGCTATTAGGCTGGCTTGATAATAATACAAGCAAGGTTCAACGCTTTCATTCAGCCCTATTAAAGAGTAATTGCAGGGTCACATCTCAACCGGATTGGGGTGATGTTTATATTCATTACAAAGGACCTTATGAGCTTAATCAAACTTCTTTATTACAATACATAGTCTCATTCAGAGATGAATGTCATTTTCATGAAGAGATTTGTGAGACCATTTATAAACGTCTATATGATTTGACTAAACCAGAAGAACTAATGGTTGCGTGTCTATATGTAAGACGTGGTGGTATTGATATTAATCCTATTAGAGCTAGTAGCCAAGAGTTATTAAAAGAGAACCATGCTATGTGGGACAAGTGGAAATACTTTACTAAAACTGTTCGGCAATAATTATCCGAAAAGATTCCATCTTCTTACATTGTCACCTACAGTGTGTAAGTAGGAAACGTTACCAGAAGCGTCATTATCAAAAGGTATTACTGTTTGAGGAATGTCGATAAACGATGTTACATAAGGGTTTAATACAACAGCGGTAGCATTGCTTGATAGCGCAATTGTTGTATTCAAGAAGTCTGATCCATTAAATCCAAGAACAAATGCTGCAGATGTTCTTGTTTGTAGGTATGTGCTCCCTGGTCTTACGAATCCGGAGTATCTTTGGGTACCATATATACTACCTAAGGTAAGAACAACAGAAGTTCCATCATCAGTAATAAAGTTACTTGAGTTAGCCGTTACTGTATAAGAAAGTGTAGCGTTAAACACGTTGCCTGCACCAGAAAGAACTCCGGTAGGGAAATTGCTATCAATTAAGCCAGATACTGAAAATGAAGCAGTAAATGCAGAATTTGCTGACTTAAAAGTGCTAGTTAAACTAGCTGGAGTTGAAAG
>Ga0247840_10009002_pt1 | contig 13115 bp, 11 predicted proteins | sample LaCruzMarch2015__FD_192404 | JGI IMG/M metagenome (GOLD analysis project Ga0247840, IMG submission 192404) | Freshwater microbial communities from meromictic Lake La Cruz, Castile-La Mancha, Spain - LaCruzMarch2015_17m | ecosystem: Environmental > Aquatic > Freshwater > Lake | place: Spain...
CAAAACAGCGGGCATGGTTGCGGAAATTGTAAAAACTAAATAGGGCCACGGCCAGGCCCGCGGCATAGAGGAGATCGTTGGATACGAAGGGCGCCTGGTAGTTGTTCACGATCCACAACCCGGCAAGTGCCGACAGGCTGTACCCGGCGGTGATGCCGTTGATGCCGTCCATAAAGTTGAAGGCGTTGATGATGCCAATGGCGGTAAACAACATCAGACCCCAACCCCACCAAGGAAAGGGTGGTAATTCAAATTGCATCGCCAACAGCAATATTGCAGCCAGTTGCGTCAAAAACCGGATCCCGCGCATGACGTGTGAAAGATCTTCGAGAAAACTCACAAAACTGACGAGCATCATCCCTGCAAAGAACCACGGATACTGAAAATCCGACCAGATGAACCAGAGCACAATGCCAAGGGGTATAATGACCCCACCTCCCCTGAGCACCGGACGGCTATGCGAACTGCGGTCACCCGGGCTGTCAACAATATTGTACCGCGAAGCAACCAGGAAATAGAGATTGATCAGCGCGAATAAAAGCAGTAAATAAATGAAATAGGTGACGAGCATCAAATTTTAAATCGTAAATCGTTAGTCGTAAATCGTAAATTGCATCTATCAAGTAGTGCGTTTCAAATACTCCCGGCTGATTCCTATCACTGCCGCCGACAATATCCAGAACTCAGCGGCTGTAAAGAGTCCGCCTGAGGTCATGTAAAGCATAAGGGAAGCCAGGAATACTACAAAAAGAACAGAAATGGCACGTTTTTCTTCTGAAGGAAGTCGGATGAAGTAATAAAAGGGAGCCATTAGGTAGATGAAAAAGGGAATGGAACCTACAAGGCCTACCGACATTAAAACATCCATGATCAGGTTATGGGAGTAGAAATTCCCGACATTGTTGATGAAGGAATCGCCGAAAATGGGATTGGTTTTAAATTGGTGCATGGCGCCTTTCCACAAATCGACCCTGTATGTGGTATTCATATCGTTATTATACTCATGCATACTTTTAAGCCTGGTGAACATGTCGAGATGCTCCAAATCGATTTTAGTTCTCTCTTTTAGATAATTAAACAGGGTGAAAATCAAAAGCAAACCCACGAAAGTCATCATCATCTTATATATGACTGGTTTTAACAGGAATTGGAATGGCGAATTTGATAACACCCCTCTTTGTTTGACCCTGATTTTAAAGCACATAAAACAAACCATTTGAAACAATGCGATCAAGATGGATGCCATCACCACCGACATGAAAAGTAAAACAAAGGAGACAAAGGGACCACGAGAGGCCCCTGCCATCAGGATGAACATACCAAGTAAAAAAGTAGTGGTTAACAAAATTGTGTTCCAGATGGATAGTTTTCTTTGATAAAATAGAAAATAAGAGATGGAGGCAATACCCAATAATCCCCCATAAAACGAAAGGGTAATTCCGTTGATGAGTTCAGAGGTTGCTTTTTTTAATTCCGGCGGAAGTAATTTTACCTCTTGTACATCACCCGGAAGCTTGATTTGAACCCTTTGAGTTAAAATCTCCTGCATTCCACCATTGTAAAAGTGCATCAGGTAAGTAGCAATGCAAAGATTGGAAATCAATATAAAGAACAGCATGTTCCGAGTAAGCCGATTTATATTTATGTTCTTCGTATTAACCATTACTGCCAGGGCCGGGATCATGGAACAGCCAAAGGCCCAGGAATAAACGTAGTATTTGTGATAGCCCGTCAATTGCCAACCCTTATACTCGAGGTCGTAAACAAGCCGAATACCATAGATTACCCAAAACAGGAAAAAAACAATCAGAAGTATGTTGATCCCTGTCTTTGACCAATTTCGAGGGCTAAACGGATTTTGCTTAAAAAGCCACCAGAATATCAGATAGAAACTGATGATCAGATAGATTGCACGGAAAACCAGGTTGATGGGGGTGGAATCCATGCCAGAATAAAGCACCACCATGGCCTGTACCGGATAACCGAAACAGGCAAACAAAATGAGCCATTCTGTGAGGATGCCGTTAAAAGATGAAAAGGTTTTTGGATACTGAATTCTGGAGACGAGATTCAATCTTTAAAGTTATTGTTTGGGGAAATACCTGATTCGTTGTAGAGGATCTGATAAAGGTAGCTGCGGTTGGATGCCAGGAGAAACTCTTGGATTATTTACGTAAAATTTTCAAGATACTTTCAACAACCCTGTTACGGTCGGAATCGGTAATGCTGGAGCTTGAGGGGAGACAGAGGCCGATCTCGAACATCGATTCGGAAGTTCCGTTTACATAGGCAGGATAATCTTTGAATACAGGCTGGAGATGCATGGGTTTCCAAAGGGGACGGGTTTCAATATTCTGTTCTTCCAGTTTAAGGCGGATATGTTCGCGGGTAATACCTTTGGTTTTTTCAGGATCAACCAGGATGGTGGTAAGCCAATGGTTTGAGAAGAACCGGTCATCGGGTTCATCCTGGAACCGGATGCCTTCAAATTCATTCAGTGCATCGCGATAAAAGAAATAGTTTTCCCTCCGTTTATTCACCCTCTCATTGATCACAGTCATCTGGCCACGACCAATGCCTGCTGAAATGTTACTCATGCGGTAATTATAGCCGATACTGGAGTGCTGATAGTGCGGAGCGCTGTCGCGGGCCTGGGTTGCAAGAAATAGGGCTTTTTTGCAATGTGATTCATTCTGCGATACCATCGCTCCTCCTCCGGAAGTAGTGATGACTTTATTTCCGTTAAAGGAGTAAATCCCTATTTCGCTGAAGGTTCCTGTTTTGATGCCGTTGAATGTGGATCCGAATGATTCGGCTGCATCTTCAATGACCGGTATTTCGTAGGATGAGGCAATGGACAATATTTTATCTAATTGGGCAGGCATGCCATAGAGGTGCACCAGGATAATGGCTTTGGGCTTTTTTCCTTTGCTAATCCTGTCCCTGATAGCCTCTTCAAGAGTTTCAGGTTTCATGTTCCATGTTTCAGGTTCGGAGTCAACAAATATGGGTGTTGCTCCCTGGTAGACAATTGGATTTGCAGAAGCTGAAAAAGTGAAAGAGGAGCAGATCACTTCATCACCTGGTTTAATACCGAGAATGATGAGGGCCAAATGTATGGCAGAGGTGCCGGAAACCAAACAAGTACAGTGCGGACTGCCGGAGAAGGTTTTAATATCCTCTTCCAGGCCAATAACATTAGGGCCTAATGGAAATACATGGTTGAGGTTAAAGGCTTCGTTAATATAGTTTATCTCGGCTCCACTCATGTGGGGAGTAGAGAGCCAGACACGGGCGTTGTTAACGGTAGCGTACATTGAAGGGTTTTAGGTTTAATTGAGCCAGTGTTCTTTAAGTTTTCTTCCAAATAAAGTATAAACAATAATTTTGATGTCCAGAATAAAAGATTGATGTTCAATATAACTCAGGTTAATTAATACTTTTTGTGGGTAAAGCACTTCATTGTTATATTTTTCAGGATCCGGTTGCAATGCAAGAAGTTCTTCTTCATTTGCAAATTTTAGCGTGGCTGGGCCGGTGATGCCTGGTTTAAGGGTCAATATTTCCCGTTCTTTCCCCTCAAGATTGTCGGCATAACCAGGCACATCAGGTCGCGGCCCGACAAAACTCATATCCCCTCTGAGCACATTCCATAATTCAGGCAATTCATCCAGCTTATATTTTCGTAAAAAGGAGCCAAGTGGTGTAATACGGCTCTCTCCTTTCACGGAGACACTGCTTCCCCCATGGTTAACCAACATGGTTCTGAATTTATAAATGGCAAAGAGTTTCCCATGCTGCCCTACACGTTTCTGCATGAAGAGTACCGGACCATCCGGCATTCTCCATTTTATTAACCCTGATATAACCAGGAACAGGGGACTGAAAAATGCCAGCCCAAAAATTGCCGCAACCAGGTCAAAAATACGTTTGGACATTTGTTATAATTTCTTCACGTAAACATTCGAAAGTTCATTACCATGTATTGTGATCTGCATCACCCGGGAAAAACCATTTTTCAGATAGAATTTATTGGCACTTATACGCGATGATCCTGCAATCACTTTATATTCGTAGATGCCGATTTTCTTGATTTCATTTTCCAAAGCCATAAGCAATTGTGAGCCAACTCCGGATTTTTGAATTGTTGAATCCACCGCAATGGATAATAATTCTGCAGAAGGCAAATCTGACTCGAAATTACTTCGATGGGATGATTTAAACGGTGCGAAAAGTGTTTCAATCGATTTTTGAATAAACGCCGGGTTCCGTAAAAACTTCAAGGATAATCCCAGAAAATTCAGTGGACTTGAAAGAATAAAATCAATCATCAATTTCTTTGTGTTTGGCGAGAATGAAACAAATCCATCAATCTGCTCTCCATCAATGGATACTAAAAGGATGCCCTGCTGAATGATTTTATTATACAGACCTGTCAAAAATGGCACCCCAAGGGATGACAAAAATCCACTTTTCAACTCTTGCATATGGATCAATGCAATACCTTTTGTATCCGACGTTTTAGCTTTTATGATCATGAGGATGACGCAGGTACCAGGGATTTAAGGTGATCCATGTATTGCTGTGCGAGAACGGCCCGGTCAAAACTTGCTTTTGCAAAACGATATCCATTTTGGCCTTGTTGTTTCAATCTTTCAGGATTATCCATACATCGACGGATTTTAGATGCAATTTCAACCGGGTTTTCAGGTTCTGCATAGATCCCGCAATCGGCCTGCTCAACAAGTTCGCGCGAAACTCCATCGATCAGCAACAGCACCGGGATACAACACGCCATATAGTCAAATGTCTTATTGCTATAAATGGTTTTAAAAGTATCGACCTTTTTTAGCACCGATGCTCCCATATCTGAAGCAAGAATGTACTTAAAGACCTCTGCCTTAGGAACAGGATCGATGAACCGTACGTTCTTTAGTTGCCTTTTTTCTGCATCCATAATAAGTTCCTGCTTCTGCATGCCTTCACCAATGAGTTGAAATACTACGTTGGTGTCGCGCAGCAATTCTGCTGCATCCAGAAGCTGAACCAGGTGATTAGCCACCCCGTGTGCCCCCACATAGGTTATCACAAAACGATTATCAATGCCTGATTCCTTTCTGAATTGATTGGGATCAAAATGATGTAAAAGTTGATCCGAAAGAGTAAAGTCAGCCGCATTGGGAATGAAGATTATCTTACCAGGCGGAACATTCTTTTTTTCAATCAGCGTGGTGCGGAAAGCAGGGGTCAACACATTGATCAACCTGGCATGCCGGTATAAAAACCGTTCGAGGCTATAGGAGAGATGAATGATGATTTTATTTTTAACAACCCCGGTATCAATGGCCGATTCGGGCCAAAGATCACGCACTTCAAAAACATAGGGTATTCCTTTGATGCGTGAAAGGATAAATGCTGAGATCCCTACAAACAAAGGGGGTGAGGTAACCAGAACAAGATCGAATTTTCCATTGACCTTAAATAATCCACCCCAAAGTGAACTGAATACAAATGAAAGATAGGCCCAAAGCCTGCCTAAAAAATTAACATTATACGATTCCGAAACGTGACATCGCAGCACCCTTACTTCACCGTGTTGCTTATCAACAAAATATCTCCCTTTGTATTCCGGTCTTTTTACCGCTGAACTATAATGCATCATGCCACAAATCACTGTAATCTGATGCCCCTGTTCTGTCCAGTGTTTAGAAAGCTCGTTGAACCTGGATCCGCCCGAATCGTTCTCTTCTAAAAAATATTGGTGAATAAGGAGAATTCTCATCGAATTTCGATCTTTGTTTTGATGCATGTACCCTGGGTTTCAATAACTACCTGGTTTGATCGGATCCTTGTTCCATAGAATGAACTTACCCATCCAGTATTGTTCCATGGGACTGTGGTTCCTTCTACCGAAATCGCTACCTTTTCAGGAAGGAGTGTATGCCAGTATTGTGTAATTTTCGCCTTCGCAGGTTTGTTTTCAATGGAGTCGCACACCTGCCAGATCGGTTCTCCTATTTGTTTTTCAATGAACCGAGAATAATATATCCCTTTTTTAACTTGAGCAAAAGCTTTGATCGTTCCATTAAATACGAACTTTGACCCATCAACCAAAGTGTTGATTGATTTCACCTTAGTCCAGTGATACCAGATAAATCTGCCTCCATGGAGCATCTGGTCTTTTCCTGAGAGGGTAACCGTATTGTGCCCCTTCGTTCCCGAAAAGTAATTCCAGTCTTCCTCTGTGGCGTTATATAGGTAAGAACCGGCATCAAGCAGCATGTTTTTACCCTTGTACCAAACATCCATATGGAGGTTATCGGCCTGCGACGGGCGGTTTTTATGATTCCCGCAACGAATGAAGGTAAAAGTATCTGTTTCCCTGAAAAAATAATAGCCTCCATTATCAAATCGATGGATCCCTTGTTGCTGAAATAAAGCCGGATATTTATTTAATGAATAAGCGGATGCGGAAAACCATTCAGCCTCCTCATACCATGGGCCCTGATTATATAGCACCTTGCCTGTCAACAATAGGTGCAGTGCATTTAACTGAGGACGAAAATCCCGGTATTCACATGATGTTAATGGAAAAAACAGCGCTCCATCGTTTGCCCCATAGTTTGGCAGATGACCATTTGAAATTTCCTGGCATTGTAATAAAAAATTGAGGGATTTGTATGCTTTCTCATACACAATGTCTGATAAATGCTGATTATGAAGCCTGCTTAATACCAATGCCCATGTGATTAACTGTATCACAACACGGTGATAGTTCATGCTAAACTGGAGATGGGTGCCATCATCATATACCTGGTAAGCTATCTCCTCCTCGAACCATCTTTTTCCTTTTGCATGCCATTTGAGGCTGTTAGGAAAGAATGGAAAAAGCAAGCCGGAAATATACAGCATCAGGGTTTCGGTAACAGCATGATTGTTCCTTACAGCAATGCGAGAAAACCTTATATTCCTGTAAACATGATCAATTTGCCAATAGATGACGTGCATTATCTTTTCAAAGAGCGCAGGAGAAAGAAATTCACTTTTCTTGTAAAAATAGATGGCAAAAGTCCAGTTAAGCACACGAAGGGAGATCTCCTGGCTGCAAATATAATTAGGCCCCTGATTGATTGGATTGGCATTGATCCATGACTCAATTTCTGAAAAAACGAAAGAAGAATGGTCACATCCCCTTTGTTTATCAAAGCGGATAATGGAATAGAGCCATGAAAATCTTGATTTCTCCCAAATATATTTGATATCACCGGCTTTTTTCGAAAATTCATCCAGTTCAGTCCAGTGTTGATCAGTCCGGAATTTGTAACCAGTTAAGGGATGGGTAACCCAATCATAGGTTAATCCTAAATGAATCCATTGTGAAGAAAAAAACTGAATTTCACCACTTAATATCCTGTCAACATCATTTTCGGGCATGGTGCATGCCACCAGGGATTCCGGAAGATCCATTCTTTCATTAAAAAAAAAGAGCGGAGTATCCTTCCGCCACTGATCCAGTTTTATAAAGACCTTAAAATCAGGTGCGGTTGGAAAATGTCTTTTTAGCAAGCCCGACCTTTTAATCAGTTCATGATAGCCTCTGTAGGCAATGTACTTAAGGCCCATTTGTCGGGTGAGTAACCAGAGGTTAGTGATTTTATTCAAGAAGACGAAAGGGTTGAAAGTTGGAGATGCTTTATGGTTAAAGGTAATCACTTCTATGCGCTTGCGTTTAATAATTCTTGCAAACACCTTTCGGCTGTGTGCCCGTCCCAAAGCGCTGGCCGGGAAGGAGTAGCAGCATTTAATATAGCACTTTGGTAAGCCTCGCGGATCATTTTGATGTCGTTACCAACCAATACACTGGCTCCTCCGTGTTCTTTGAGCGTTACGGGTCGCTCGGTATTCCAACGCATGGTGAGGCACGGGATGCCCAGCACGCAGCATTCTTCCTGCAGTCCGCCAGAGTCTGTGAGCATTATCCGCGCGCCCATGGTTAACCGTAACATTTCATGATATCCCAGGGGCTCAAGTAAAATGACATTTTCATGTTTTTTTAGCTTGCCCCATAACCCAAACAAATCGAGTTGCTTTCTTGTGCGGGGATGAACAGGCCATATGAGTGTAAACTCTTTTGCAACCTCCTCCATCAAAAAATTTACCAACGATACGAGTATCTCTTGTTTGTCGACATTTGAAGGCCGGTGAAGGGTCATGGCAATATAGTTATCATTACCTGTGATTTTTGATATGAAGCCGGAGCCTCCCAGGTAGTTTGATTTTGTCATCGTTCCCAGGTCTATCAATGATGCTTTCATCCTATTTGCCTCCAACGTATCGATCATGATATTTCCCACAAAACGGATCTTAGCATCTGCAACTCCTTCTTGTCTGAGGTTTTCGGAAGAGAGTTCATCGGGCGTTAACAATAGGTCGGATAAGCGATCGGTGACAAGCCGGTTGATCTCCTCCGGCATGGTCATATCGTTTGAACGAAGGCCCGCTTCGATGTGGCAAACCTTAATCCCTTCCTTTTTAGCAGTGACCGAGCAGGCCAGGGTTGCATTGACATCGCCAACTACCACCACCCAATCGGGTTTTTGTTCCGCCAATACTTTCTCAAATGCGATCATGGTGAACCCTACCTGTTCAGCATGGCTTCCAGATCCCACTTCCATATTGATATCGGGGTCGGGGATCCCCAAATCTTTGAAAAACGATCCGGACATTCTCACATCATAATGCTGACCTGTGTGTACAAGCAAATGTTCAATTTTCATTGAAGATTGAGTAGAAGTTGCGTTATGCGTCTCTACAGCCCTTATGAACGGAGCAATCTTCATAAAATTAGGCCGGGCGCCAACGACAGAGAGGACCTTGAGGGAAGTCATGATTTAGCTACAGGAATTATTAGCTTATGGTTACGAGTTTGAGGGAATAGTTTCAGGTTTCAAGTTTCAGGACGGTCAAATGTCGACCCATCGTTTCTCTTTTAGGCTTAGAATTGCTGCAAACGAAGCTCTGGTCACATTAACAAGTTCGCTAAAAGGAATCAATGGCTCACCTCCTTCTTTGATTCGCCGGATATATTCATGAAACTGAGTTTTATGCCCTTTATCGATTCGTGTTTTAATATTCCTAAATCCTTTGACACCAAAACCTTTCGTGGTTCTGAAATTATCCATGATCCAGGTTCTTTCAAGGGAAAATACCTCAATCCGTTCCTTGCTGTATGATTTAGCCCCGTTTGCAAAGTAATTAACCACGGCATTGCTTCCGTTTTTAAAGTGAAGGATGATACTCACATTGTCACTATTCTCTGGTGGATTTTCTCCCATTGCATGCATGCATACGGATTTGATTTCTGAACAAGTGAGGTAAACACACAGGTCAATGTAATGACAGGCTTCTCCGACAATCCGGCCGCCACCTGTTTGCAGATCATGAACCCATACATTTGAAGGGATATACCCTGCGTTCATGGTCGCATTTATGTTGATTGGGCCCGGGGAAGCGCCGAGAGCTTTTTTGATGGCCTGTATATGGGGTGAGAAGCGGCGGTTGAAACCGACCGTGAGATTTACGATGTACGATGTACGATTTACGATTTTATATGCTTCAATAATCGACTCCAAGTCAGAATTATTTAAGGCAAGGGGTTTTTCAACAAAGGTATTTTTGCCGGCCTGTAGGGATTCGATGACGAGCTGTGCATGGCTATTGTGGCGGGTGGTGATGAACACGGTATCGACTTCAGGATCCTCTAAAATACCCCTATAATCTGTGGTACTGGATGCAAAACCATATTTTTTTGCAAGCGTAGTACTTTCTACGCCATCAAGGGAGCTAATAATTTTAAAACCCGCTCCGGGACCCTTTAGGGCTGGCAGCATGGTCATTTTTGTGAAATTCCCTGCACCGATTATTCCAATTACAGCTTTTGATCCTTTGAAAGAGTGCTTTGTCAGATCAATTGTTCGATTTCTATAACTCTCCGTTGTGTTTAAGTTTTCTGCTTCAGCATATTTTATTATAGAGGCGATTGCATTTGATTTACCTATGTTTCCATAGATTTTCCAATATTCAGCAAATTCAACAATCTCGGTGATCAGCTCCCTGACTTTGAGACTCCCGTTTCGGATGGCTTCCAGAACCGCTTCAAAGTTCCTACGCTCAGTCCATCGAACGTAAGCCAGAGGATAATCAATTCCCTTGTGCTCATAATTTTCATCGTACCTGCCCGGACCATAGGAACAGGAAACCTGGAAGGTAAGCTCTTTTTCATAAAAATCGGCCCTTGAAATATCAAGACCTATAACCCCCACCAGGATGATCCTTCCGCGTTTTCGACTCATCCTGGCCGACTGTGAGATAATTTCATTGTTTTTAGCCGAGGCTGTGATAATCACTCCATCAGCGCCAATTCCGCCAGTTATTTCAACAACTGCTTTTACTGGATCGGTTCCCGTCGTCGGGTTTATAGTTCGAACACCCCATTTTTCTGCCAGCTTACATTTTTCCTGATCGATATCAATTCCTATCACTTTACATCCATTTGCCAGAAGCATCTGGGAGATAAGCAAACCAATCAGCCCGAGACCTGTAACAACGATCGATTCGCCGAAGTTGGGATTACAAAGCCTGATTCCCTGCAATCCAATGGCACCTATCACAGTAAAAGTGGCTTCTTCTTGGCTTACACCACCGGGTATTTTAACCACAAGATTTTGGGGAACACAAATATATTCGGCGTGAGGTCCATTGGAAGCGACACAGTCTCCCACAATAAAACCGTTCACTCCTTCACCAATCTCCATCACAACTCCTGCATTGCAATAACCCAGAGGTAAGGGTTGTTCGAGTTTATTAAAAACCGCCTCCAGCGTAGGCAATAATCCTTCACTTTTAATTTTATCCAAAACCTGTTTAACTTTATCAGGTTGTTGGCGCGCTTTGGAAATCAAACTGGATTTACCAAACTCCACCAACATTCGTTCGGTACCAGTTGAGACAAGTGAGTGTGTCGATTTTATCAACAGTGAACCCCTTGCAACCAGTGGTGCCGGAATTTCTGCTAATTCGGTTTGACCAGTTTTGAAGGATTGGAGGATTTGTTTCATTTATTTTTTGGTAAATACTTCATTTTATTATCTTAAGTACTATCTCGGAAGACTAACAAATTCGTTTCACACGTTGAACTGAAAATTATCCAAAAATAGTTTTTCTTTTTCATCCTTAGTAGGATAGTTGATAAGTACAGCCCGGTACTTCCCTTTAAAAACAAAAAGACTGCCCGCCGCTGCACCAATAATACCATGATGTTGAATCAATAAGCCGATATCAGCCAATGAGCCAGCACCACCTAACACAGTCAAGGGGATAGAAATTGCTACCCTGACATTTTCAATTAAATGCAAATCATAACCTTGCATGACCCCATCATTATCAATAGAATTAATAACCATCTCTCCAGCCCCAGCTTTTTGCATCTCGGCAGCTAACTCAAAAGGGTTTTTATGAGAATTCCTGGTTCCGTTCAATGTCCATACCTCATATTTGCCCGTAAGTACATTCTTCTTCACGTCAAGAATAACAACAACACTTTGATTACCTACTCTTTTGGCAATTTCAGTGACTAATTCAGGCTTTTCAATTGCGACTGAACTTATTGCAATTTTTTCAACACCAAGGCTAAAAATGTGTTGAGCCTGGTCAACTGTTTTGATTCCTCCACCGTAACAAAATGGCATCCGGCATTCAATGGCAAGATTTCTAATCATCAGGTAATCCGGTTCCCTTCCTTCAGCTGTCGCACCTATATCAAGAACAACTAATTCATCCACCTCTTTCTCATTGAATATTTTAACGGCATTGATTGGATCTCCTACATATTTTGGATCTTTAAACCTTGTGGTTTTAACCAATCCTTTGTTTTTGACTAACAAACATGGAATAAGACGGGGTAAAAGCATTATCAGAGTCTTGAATAATTATTAAGTACCTGAATTCCATTCGAATGACTTTTTTCGGGATGAAATTGGACACCAAATATATTATTAGAATTTATTGCACTTGCATAAGTTATTCCATAATCTGTTGTCGAAATAACTTCGGACTGATTAACGCATTGGAAATAATAGGAATGTAGAAAATAAAATCTTGCAGTACTATTTAAATTATAAAATAAAGGGTTACTACCATTTGTTTTGATATTATTCCAGCCCATATGGGGTAAATGGGTTTTAAATATTATCATGGATGCATCAAATTTCTTCACAATTCCATCAATCCATCCAAGACCAGGCAGTGTGCCTTCATCACTGTATTTTCCAAGTATTTGCATACCAACGCATACACCTATTATTGGTATTCTTTTAACCAACACAAGTTCATTCAGCGTTTCCCGCATTCCCGATTTATTTAACATAATCATGGCATGATCGAACGCACCAACACCTGGAAGTATGAGTTTGGTTGCTTCTTTTAAATCATTTTTTTTACATGCAACCCGTGTTTCGATATTCAATCGCTTGTATACATTGGTAAAGGCATGTATATTTCCCAGTCCATAATCAATAATTGTAATCATCGCTTGATGGACCTTTCTGCGCCAATAAATTTCAAGAATTTTGCACCAAGTTTAAAAATAGATTCATGATTTTTATAATCCCAATAGAACTTTTTAGGCAAGTTGAAATAGTGTTTCAGTTCATTAGAATTTATACCAAGCTTTGTAGCAATATAATTAAATTCATCCTCAATAGTTTCGGCATCATATGGTGGTCTTTGTAACTTTGAAAGAGCTTCCTCACGCGTCATTTGCCCAGTAAGAATAAGGCTGGAATACTGCACCTTGCGTGTATCAAAACCAAAGCGTTCAGGCAACCAGTAACCTTCATAGAACTTTGTAAATCGGGATTCAAAATGCTTTTGTGGATAAGATCTCCATCCGTATTCTGTTTCAAGTATTTTTAAAGCATCTGTTTTTACATAGGAATTAAGCATAAATAACATGAACATTTAAGAAAATGTATTATCTTTGTCATAAATCAAAAAACATGACTTATGACAAAAGAAGAATTTATCAATAATACAAGAGAAAAGTATAAAAAGCTTCA
>Ga0247840_10009009_pt1 | contig 13097 bp, 14 predicted proteins | sample LaCruzMarch2015__FD_192404 | JGI IMG/M metagenome (GOLD analysis project Ga0247840, IMG submission 192404) | Freshwater microbial communities from meromictic Lake La Cruz, Castile-La Mancha, Spain - LaCruzMarch2015_17m | ecosystem: Environmental > Aquatic > Freshwater > Lake | place: Spain...
GAGTTGGTGACAACGATTGAAGGTTGGGCAGAGTATTACAATGGAGAGCGAAAGAAGATCTATTCAAAGAAAAAAGTCCATGCATGAGTAGTTGACAAATATTCTTTAGGAGGATTTTGACAGAGCTCTTAAGGGTGCCCCGATCAGGGTGCTCCGCTCAATCTCCAGGAGCATTGCACCGGTGAGGTTCACATTGGTGATTATGCCTTTATCGGTCAGCGTGAGATACCCGACCGGAGCAAACTCGTAGAGGTCAAGGTACGTGTCCCGCGACTCTTCGAGCGCGAGCTTAGCCCCCCGGAGTTCTTCTGCCTGCATCTCGAGCTCGATCTGGTGAACTTGGAGATCATGGATGAGTTCTTCCGGGGTCTGCCCCGCGAGGTCTAAGGAAATCTTTGGGGAGCGTGTGAGCTGCTCCTCTGCAGCAGCCCGCATCGAACGGTTGGTACCTGCTTTTGTCCCGTCCGTCGCGGTCTTCTTTTTTACTGTCATCATGCCCCCGTCTTGTCCGCTTCCTTTTTCCGCCACATGCCGTCTGGCACCACAATCTCAAACCGGGCGCCATTACCGGGTTCTCCGGTTTCACGAATTGTCATACCGGAAAGAAGCAGGCAGTCACGAACAAAGAACAGTCCAAAGCGGATATTTTCACCGACGCGCCGGTCAAAAAGACTGGCTTTAATCTCGGGGGAGATCCCGATACCATCATCTTCGCAGATAAGAATAAGTCCCTCCGGTGTTTCCTTGCAGGAAAAGGTGATGCGTCTCGTGGTCTTTCCATGGAGTACTGCATTTTCAATAAGGTTCGCGAAGATATTTTCGATGAGGGGATCGGAATACAATTCGAGTCCATGGAGTGCTGGCTCAACCGATATGATGTTCTCTTTCGGGTTGACGAGCGAAACGGCAATCCGGATTGATTGTTCCACGGGAATCCACCGGGGCTGGAGTAATCCGATTTTCTGGTACTTTTGTGTATTTTTAATCAGATGGTGGATATCTCTAAGGATGCGTTCTTCCTTTTCGATAAAGGATAACCGTTCAGCATCGGTTTTTACCCCTTTACTGAGCTCGGCATACCCCCGGAGTCCGGTTACCTTGTTCTGGATAAACTGATACGTCATATCGTTCATGAGGTCGAGCTTGCGGGTGGTAAGAGCGATCGTGTTCTCTGCCCGTTTGCGTTCGGTGATGTCGGTGTCACTGCCCCGGTAACCCCGCAAGGTTCCATCGGCGTTTTGCAGGGGGATAGCGTTGGTGGAGACCCACACCTGTTGACCATTCCTGGCGTGTATGGCGTTTTCCAGATTCCGGAACGGTTTCTGCTCTTCGAAGACTGCAAAGGTGGCTGTCTTGAACATTTCACGTCCGGATTCGGGATGCAGATCTGAGAAGTGCATCCGTCCCACCAGTTCATCCGGGCGGTAGCCCCAGACCGCCTCGGACACATGGCTGACATAGGTGAAGAGACCCGGGGTGTCCACTTCCCAGGTGATGGTGTTGCTCTGCTCAGCCAACTGGTCGAACCGGGCCTCGCTCTTTTGCAGTTCCTCCACTGACCGCTTGCGCTCGATGGCGCGACTCAAAGAAAAAGGCAGGTTTAGAGAACTGACCCGCAGCGCTTCTTCCGCCCGCCGGATATCCGTCATGTCACTGATTGCCATCCGGACCGTTGTTGTTCCGTCGCTACTGTCGGCAATCCTGATGCTTTCCAGCCGTGCAGGGAACACTGAACCATCCTCCCGGAGGAGCGTAAGAGTGCTGGTCTGTTTTTCTTCGTGCTGGTGCACGTTTGCAAAATACCGGTCCCATTCTTCAAGATCTCCGGGAGTGATGAACCGCCCGAACCCGTGGTTGATTATCTCGTCTTGCTCAACGCCAAGGAGTGTCGCACCGGTGAGGTTCACCTCTTCAATCAGTGCCTTATCGGTCAGCGTGAGATAACCAAGTGGAGCGAATTCGTAGAGATCAAGATACCGGTCCCGCAACTCCTCCAGTTCAAGGTGAGATCTCCTGAGTTCTTCTGCCTGCATCGCAAGTTCAATCTGGTGTACCTGGAGTTCGTGGATGAGTTCTTCCGGGGTCTGCCCTGCAAGTTCGGAAGAATGCTTCGGGGAGCGTGCGAGCTCTTTTTCCGCCCCATCCCTCAGGGAACGGGTGCTGCCTGATGCGCCCGCTTCCTTCTCTTCCGGCGTCTTCTTTTTTGCTGCCATCAGTTCACCGTCTTATCTGCTTCCACCATACGCCACATCCCTTTCGGCACCGTGATCTCGAAACTGTGCCCCTTTTTACGGTATCCGGTCAAGCAGGTCAACAAGGGGGGTCTTCTTGCAGCCCGCGGGTTCTGGAAGATGGAGGGGGAACCCTTTTTTTATATATAGCGCAGACTCCGCTCCGTGATGCTTGTGATAGAGGGGGTCTCAACAAATTCGTTCTGGGATTTTGGGTTGATTACCGTTACAAGATCCATGGGGCGCTCTCCCACCGTTTTAACCTGCCGGTTGAATTATCTCTTTTTCTGGCGTAATTCAAACCAAAAAAAATTCTCCCTGAGTACCATTCAGCTCAGGAAGTACTGCGTCTCCTTCTTTGTGACCATGCCTGCTTCAAGGAGTTCTTTTGCGGGTTTGATGAGTTTTCTCCATTCAACCCCGATCTTCTTTCCCGCTTTTGCAAGGGTGATCCCATCCGGAGCGGCTTTTATCACTTTGAGGATCTTTTGTTTTAGTGCAGCGTCTGCCTTCTTTTCGGGAGTCTGTACCGGTTCTGCTGCCTTCGCCACAGTTCGTTTTGGGGCTTTTACCCGCGTATGCCCGCCCGATCCCTGGCTCTGCCAGATTGCATGTGCTTCTGCCAGATCTTTCCGGACGAGGTTGCGCTCCTTTTTGAACGTGCCCATCAGGTACTCTACATCATCCACAATCCCATCATTATAGGATTTGAGCATCCGGGAGAGTTCGATGCCACTGCTCACCCGTTCATCGGCGAAGCCCTGGACCATGTTGACCGCGTCAACCCGGATGTCGGTGACGTCCTTTTTTAACTGGCGCGTGAAATCCCCGAGTTCTTCCTGGGATTCCTGTCCCATCGCTATCCTGTTCGCGGAGAAACCGCCCAGCATGTCCTGAGAGTCATTCTTGAGGGTCTTTGCGTATGTGTGGAGTGTCTTTTTCTGGGCGGTGGCATCATGCCTCCGGGTGCGATTGATCTGTTTTAGATCCTTCTGTGCGTCGGCACGCATTGCCCCGACTTCGCTTGTCAACTCCGCAATGCCCGTGACCCTTGCCGTCTTGGCTCCGTTGATGTTGTCAACAATCTGGTGTATTCCATCTGCAATTGTCATTTTTACCCACCTCACATCTGTCTTTGTTTTGACACTCTTCATTCTGGAGGGATTTGTTATATACGTGCCCGGAATTTCCAAACTCTGTTTCAAAATTTGGAAATACAAGGCAGGGGCATACCAGGGAACAGATCGAACCCGGCTGTGCCCGGATTGTGATCCATGTAAGCGACGGGATAGAACGTCGGAGGCACTCGATCCTCGCGTTTCCTCGCGTTCCCCGGTCCATCCCCTTCCCCCCAATCGATCCTGTCGATGGAGGTTGTTGGAGGCATGAGCGCGGCTGGTCACGCGGCAGCAGGCTCACCATGAGCATCAGTGCACGTGCGCGATGGGGTTACCGAGGGACTCCAACGGGTGGTTCAGATACATTCTTAATGGACAAAAAAGATATGGTGCCAATTGTCATACGATGCAGCATGAGGGACGTGCATTGTTATGACCCGATTTTATCATACTATGCGTGAAATTTCCCATTGTGGTGAACTGGTGCCTAATTTGAGGAACGAATTCAATAAAATGGATGGGCTGCATCTCCATCCATCTGAATTCTTCCCTGATAGATATGATTATGCCGCAATTTCTGCGTGTTCCGTAAGCCCGACAGCTTCTGCGTACTTCAGGAACGTCTCGACCGATGCAATCACGACACGGGCTTCGATAGAGAGGATCTCAATACCAACAAGTGAGACGCGTACCCATGCGTCAACAACAATGCCCTTATCCAGAATACGGTCAATAACCTCGACGAGGCTTGAAGATGAGTTCATTTTTTCTACCATGTTTTTCTCCTCCTTTGTGGTTCTGGGCATGTGTGCCCACAACCCACTCAATCCGTGAGAGTATATAGGTTCCCGGAATTTCCGAATCTTGTTTCAAATTTTGGAACGATCTGCCTTCACATCTTCAATGGCACAACAAAAATTAAGACGGCTGGATCCACAGTCAGGCGGATCTGGTACTCACGGTGGACCTGAAGGGGTTTAATTGACCCCGACAATCCCAACTACGATGCCAACGTATTTTTCTTTGAGTTCGTAATTGTGTACGCCGCCGGAAGTTCGTGTTGCGCAAAGGATGCCCATCCGGGAGGCAATAGTGCCGACCATCGAAGCAATCGCCTGGAATGTAACGGTAAACCGTGTCTTGAGTTTAGAGACAAGTTCGGCGATCGAAAGTGATCTGGTATTAACAAAAAGTCTGAGCACTTCGCGCCGGATCCCGGTCCTGTCCCGGGAAAGGTATGACCGTAACCGCCTCTCAACGACACCCGTGTCTGGAATCCTGCTGATAACCCATACGGGGTCTCGTGATGCATGCATTTTTTCATCCATGTTTTCCCTCACGGGGTTTGTCACCACTCATGCAGACTACCTTACAGGGCAGCATCATATATGTTACCGGATTTTTCAATGGGTGTTTCAAATTCTGGAGCGATTTGCCCGTACTTCTTCAATGGCACGATGGAAATGAGACGACCGGTTACCGAAGCGTGCCAGCATCTCCTCGCCGGTTTGCGAAAATTCCCGTATGGCAGGAATGGCGGGATATGAGGACAAAAAAACACTCCATGAACATCTCCTCAAATCCTCAAGAGAAACTTTGCATTTTAAGCGATAAAAAAATTTAAGATTGTTTGGTTTCTTACGTTCCCGGCATCATCGTAGCGCTGCTCATGACCACCGTAAAGAATGCTACAAGGAGCACCATCACGATAATGATCGGGATTATCACGGAAAGGATGACGGCAATGGCTGCGCGTGCTGTCGATATCTGGTGAATTTCCCGGACACTCAGTACTTCAAGCACTAGTGTCCAGATTCCGCCGATAAACGGTCCGATAACAGGTATCCAGCCGATAATCATGACCGGAGTTGATCCATAGGCAAGAGCTTTTACTGTGTGCATGTAGCCCTTTCGCCCACCTGCAATATAGACCCAGATATGGAGCCAGATCCCTCCGATAAACAGAAAAATCACCGCAACGATGGCCATAACGATCACCACGAGGATTGCTCCCAATGCCCCGACAAACGGGAGTGCCCAGCCGAATTGTTTCAGGAGGGCGGACATGGTATTTAATGTTCCGTGTCCCCCAAAGATGAGCACGATGAGCGCCGTAAGGATCGCGTTAAACAGGACGATGAGGATGTAGTACTTGAGGGTGGACTCGGTTGGGTCCTCCCGCGATTTCTGGAGTTCCTCGACCGGAGTCATGAGGAGCGCCTTTGCCTTTTCAAAGCATGTGGAGATCATATGTGCAGCCTTTTTTTGGTAACGATTTATAGGTTGGGTCAATTTCCAAAATGAAAGACAAAAAATGGAACTGGCTCTGGTATTTCCGGATGATTGTTACCGCCAGACCGGCAGCCAGAACCGGGTGGCAGGACTGTGAATGAGGTGTCAATGACAATGGAAACGTGCTCATTTCTGGCAGGATGACTCCTCCCCCGGCACGAAAGGGGCACCACCCGTATCTATTACCGGTACATCAATAGACTCATCCCCATCCTTCCCGATCAGTCTATCAGCGTATTTCCCTGCCGACTACGACATCCGCACAACAGGTAAAATCCTCTGAACACTCCCCGGAAATAATCACCGGAACCCCTCCCAATCTATCCCATCTTTTTGACAAACCACCACGCCCCCATTGGCACGGTGATCTCAAAGAGTCTGCGAGATTTTTTTTGCAGCCATCAAGCACCATTCCCTGCTGTTCGCCACTTCCCTTCAGGTACCGTAATTTCGAACCGGGCGCCTTTGCCCGGTATGCCGTTTTCTGTGATCGTGATGCCGGTGATTGCGAGGATCTCGCGGGAAAGGAACAGCCCGAGCCCGGTGTTCTTCCCGAAGCCCCGGGTGAAGAGGCGTTTTTTGTCATCCGCAGTAATTCCGACACCGTCATCCTCACAGATGATCGTGAGGTGTGCATCTGACTCCTGCGAAGAAACACGGATAGCCTTCAGCCGGTCACTCCCGTAACGGAGTGCATTGTCGATCAGGTTGTAGAAGACCTTCTCGAAGAGCGGGTCTGCGAAAATTTCAGGTGCTTTTGGGTCAATTGCGACATGAATATCCCGCATCGGCAGCCTGGCAACCGCCTTTTTGATGCTTGCATTCACGTTCTGCCATGAGGGAGCTGCAACACCCAGCTCTTGGTAGTCCTTCGTGAACGTGATCTGGTGCTCGATGGTATCCGCGGCTTTCTGTTCTTTTTTGATAAATTCTCTGAGTGTTTCTGGTTTATCAATAACAGCACTCGATAACTCGAGGTACCCTTTCAGCGCCATCAGCTGGTTGAGGATATCGTGCCGGGTGATACTCGAGAGCAGGTTCAACTGCTTGTTTACCTGCTGCAGTGCCTCTTCCACCCGTTTGCGCTCGGTGATGTCCACGGAAAACACCAATAATCCGGTGATATCCCACTGATCATTTTTAAGCGGGATCTTATCGCTCATCACCCAGAGATGCTCTCCGCTGGCAGTGATCATGGGCTCAATGATGCCGAGCTTGGGTATACCGGAATTGATCACTTCCCGATCGTCCTGGTAATACTTTTCTGCAAAGTCCGGGAAGAGATCATAGGCGCTTTTACCCTCAATCTCGTCAATAGCCATCCCGAATGCCCGTGCACCTGACGGGTTGACCCGGACGAATGTATTTTTTGTATCCTTGTACCAGATCATAGCCGGCGCATGGTCAATGATCGCCTTGTGATCGGCACTCAGCTGCACAAGCGCCGCCTCAGCCCGTTTCTGTTCCGTGATGTCCCGGACTGTTGCCTGAAGGAACACTTTTCCTGCGAGTTCTGTTTTGGACAGGAGTACGGTTGCGGGGAAGTTTTCGCCGTTAAGCCGTGTGTGGGTCCACTCGAAAAATTGGGTGCCGTTCTGCAGGGCAGTCTCTATCATATCTTTGGCTTTTTCTGGTGAACCGCGTCCATCCGGTTGCTGAGCGGGAGAGAGCGTCCAGGGTTCTTTGGAAGTGAACTCTGCCTCGGCCCTTGCCAAAAACATCTGCACGGCTGACGGGTTGCAAGAGGTGAACCTCCATGAAGGCGGCTCAAGGGTCATCATGGCGTCATGGGAAGAATTAAAGAGGTTCCGGTACCGCAGTTCACTCTTCTGCAGCGCTTCCTCCACCCGTTTGCGTTCGGTGATGTCCCGCATGATGTGGACTGCACCGGCAAACGAGCCGGAATTATCGAGGACCGGATCTGCGGTGACTTCGAACCAGTGGTCACCGGCAGGGATTTCTACCTGTGTGCGTTTGAGGGTCGTTTTTGCCAAAACAAAGGGACATTCCGGAATTGGTCCCGTGGTTTTATGGACGACCACCCAACAGGGTTTACCTGCGAGATCCTCCGGTTTCAGCCCGCCCAGTATCTCACCCATTCTGTCATTGCAGCGCTGGAGATTCTGGTTGGCATCGATTAAGCAGATACCATCAGTTGTGGCGTTGAAGGTAATCTCCCAGTCGTGGGCGATCCGTGCGATTTCCTGCTCCGCCCGTTTCCTGTCAGTGATATCCATGATGTGAGTGACAAAGGTGAGCGGTTTTCCGGCTGGATCCCGCAGCAGCATGGTGCTGACGTCCGCCCATACGATGGCACCATCTTTGCGGATATACCGCTTCTCAAACCGGTACATCGGGTGCTCGCCGGCAAGGAGGGTGCGGACACTTTCCTGGCTCTTTGCCACATCATCCGGATGGGTGACCTCGGCAAACCCCTTCTCCTGCAATTCCTGTACGGTATACCCAAGCATTTCGCAAAATGCACGATTGACTTTTATGAGTTTCCCGTCAATTGCGGTCAAAGACTTTCCGATGGTTGCCAACTCGAAGGTGAGCCGGAACCGCTCCTCGCTCTCCACGAGCGCCACCTCCGCCCGCTTGCGTTCGGTGATGTCAAGTATGATCAGATTACAGGCTGCCTCATCAGCCTCACCCGCTTGAGCCAGCTCCATAATTATATGTACCCAGATCGGGGATCTTCCTCCCTGCCGCCGAATCCTCAGTTCAAACGATTGCTGCTGGTTCGCGTCAAGGAGCTGCTTCCGGTGTAGGTAGTACATGTTCTGGTCATCGGGCGCGATGAACCGGGACAACGGTGCGTTGACGAGTTTGCGCCGTTCCACGTTGAGCAGAGTTGATGAGGTGAGGTTTGCTTTGACGATAAGCCCATCCCTGCTAATAGTGAGGTATCCCGCGGGAGCCATGTCATAGAGATCCATATACTGGTCCCGTGACACCTGGAGATCCTGCTGGATAGTGCGCAGCTCTTCGTTCTGCATCGTCAGTTCTGCCTCGTGCGACCGGAGATTCTCTTCCACCCGTTTGCGCTCGGTGACATCATTGTAGATACTGACAATCTCTCCAGTTGGCAGCTTGTATATCCAGCTCTCCCGCCATGTGCCGGGATCCCGGGCATCCCGGTAGACTGCCGTGGGGAAAAACTCGGGATTCCCTGTCCTCCATACCCGCTGGAAAACAGAAAAGGCGCCAAACTCTTTCACGCCGGGGAAGACTTCGGTGACACGCTTGCCGATGACATCCTCTTTTCTCACATGTTCAATGACTTCTCCTTCTGCGTTGAAGTCCCTGAAGATAAAGTCCTCACCATTATCAACAGCCTCATAGATCGCTACACCGCTCGGCATCCTGGAAAAGAGCAGCCGGAACTTCTCCTCTCTCTCTTGGAGTGCCTGTTCCGCTTCCTTACGATCCTTGATATTTGCGATCCAGCGGTCCAGTGTCATTTCCGACTGGTTGGGTTGCAGGATATCCTCAGGAGGGGCATAGTAAAAATTATCATAGAGATTCGCACCGATAAAAGCAAACGGGTGGGTGAGGAGAATATTTAAGAGTATTTCTGCATCGAAACTGCGACGGTCATACTGGCAGATGGCAAGGCATTTGCTGCCCGGGAAAAAAGTGTTGAGTTTATTCTCATATTCAATCAATCGTTCTGACCCTGGTAAGCCCCGGAGCGCCCAGGACATCTCGCCCGTCACCCTGAGAGCACTATACCCCTCATCAAGTGCTTTTTGGGTTTCAGAAGTAAGGAGGACTATCATCTTGTCGGGATCGAAAACCCCACCCTTCATATACGCATCAGCAATCGTAAGGATGGCGAACTGTCCTGTTTTCAAGTAATTCTTAACATCAATACCGTCATTTTTCAGGTAGTTGATCACCACATCTTTTGTCCGGGCATCAACAATGTAGAAAACTTTCTCGTTGTGTTCCAGACCCGCCCGGAGGTATTGTGTGATCACGATCCGGTGCTCGTCTTCCGTTGAATAGATACAACAGAGGTGGTCGCCGGGTTTTATATCGGAAATCTTTTTTATTGGTGTATGAGTGTGTGTCATCACGCATCCACTCCCTTCATCCGCCACGCTCCTTTCGGCACCGTGATCTCAAACCGGGTACCCGTGCCCGGCTCACCGTTCTCGTTGACCGTGATCCCGGTGATTGCGAGGATCTCCCGTGAAAGGAACAACCCGAGCCCGGTATTATTCATAAAACCGCATTCAAACAAGAGCCCCCCCTCTCAGACAAACGAGTACACCGCCCACGGTCCGGTGAACCTCACTGACAAGTCTCCCTCCTGCTCAATCTCTTCTAACACAGCGCCCAGCTTCGGGTAGTTCTCGTCCGATACAAGGCATGAGCAGTTCAGGATCATATCCAGTGCCGGCACCTGCCCTTTCTTCAGCTTTCCCATCACGATCTCATCGCAATATCCCTGGATCTTTCGTGTGATCTCCGAAATGATGCCGGCAACCTTTGCATCCGTGGCAACTTTTACCTCTTTTTCCAGCTTTTGCTGAATCATGTACTTTTTCCCCGGACCCCCGGTCTTTGCCTCTTCTTCGAGTTTCTTTATCGTGTCGTTTGTCGCGGCGATCGTGTCCCCTATCTTCTGACGGTCGAGAAATATCTGGACTCCGTACTCCTTTCGCCCCCGGATCTTCCCGAATTTCTGCAAAAATTTTTCATACTCTTTGGACAACCACCCGGTGAGCACCGCCCTGGCATCCCGCTCTTCTTCCGGTTTGATGATCGTATCGAACGAGAAGGGGATGGTGTTCGTCCCCGCCCCGAGGAGCTGTTCCAGCACATGCTCATGGCTCATCACCCACCCGGTCACGACTGCCTGATCGTCACTCGCATAGGGCGTGAGCGGGCAGGCATGAACAATTGCAGACATGTCCCGGTACGGGATGGCAAAGACCTGCTGCCCGTCAACACCGGTCATTCCTGCCGGGATCTCCCTCTCACGCTCCACGATGGCATACAGGTACAACCCGTCTTTTTCCGTTGCAGTCATACCCTCACTTCTCTTTTGCACTATGGGAAAGATTAGGTTTTTCGCTCCCGGTGATCCCGTTGGGGTATGCACATCACCGTGCTTTACCCCCGGTGAGCCTCCCGTCAGCATATCTCCTTCTCCCGTTTCCATAACTCACCCATGTTCGCGGTCTTTTCCGTTGCTAACAGGTCACGGGAATCGATCGGATTTACCATCTTCTCGACCACATCATCAACAATATCATCCAGTTCAGCCCGGATCTCACCGACCGTCTTTGTCAATCCATGGTCATTTTTGATCTGCTCTACCGCTGCGTGGAGATCCATGAGTGATTTGCCGAGGCGTTCGATCTCCTCTTCCGATAGCAACCCGGACTCAACCCTTTTTAATGCCTGGATCTTGAGCGCCTCTTCAAGGATCTCGACGACCGCGATGACGAGCCCGAGTACGCCCTCCTTTAAGTTGCTCTCATCGATCTCAAGCGTCATTTTTCATCGATCTCAAAGGTTATTTTTGCTCCAGGACCAGTTCCAATATGCCATTCTGGTACCGTTCTTTTGCGACCTTTCCGTGCCAGGGCAGGGTGATCTCTTTTTTATACCGTTTCCCACCCTCTTTTGCCGAGATCACGAGTGCCCGTTCATCGAGCGCGATATGGATCTTCTCCTTTGTGACGCCCGGCATCTCGATCACGACCCGCAGCAGGTCGCCCTCGTTGAAGATGTCTGTTATCGGCTCTACAGTCTTGTTCTCAGGGCGCTCTTCTGCCTTCTTCTGACCGGGAGGGACGAGCGAACGGACTTTTACACTGTGGGTGACCGTTGGTTCCGGGGAGTACCCCTCTTCCAACCTCTTTTTGATCTCCTGGTCTTTCTCCCTGATCTTCTGGTCCAGCTCCGGGGATCGTTTGCGCAGGTTCTTCACCAGGCTTCCCATCCCCGGCAGCATATCATTTACGACACTCTCAACAACACTGTCGTCATCTTCTGTGTCACTCGTTTTTCGGCTATCCTTCTTCATGTTCTCCCTCCTTTTGTCCTGTATCTACCCTGATCTCAAGTATGCCATGTCTGCATGTGGCTGACGCATGCAGGGTCTTTGGCAGGTTACGCCCGGTACGGTCGAGCGTGATGACCAGCGAGTCGCTCGTCTCAACCACCTCAACCGCATCTGTCTTGTGCAGGATATCGTCATTCAACCACCACGAGAACGCGATCTGCCTGCCGGTGGCAAGATCAATCCCTGACTCCCGGAAGACCGCGATCGGTCTGCCCCGGCGCGCGACGGACATTGGGATGATGATCTCCCGCAACCGGTGCAGCACATCGTAATGGGGGAGCCCGGAGCAGGCAGAGAGATCGTCAAGGGTGGCATGTCGCCGTTCATACAGGGTGCGTATGATGCAGGCGCTCCCTTCATCGAGCTCGCTATAGAGATCATATTGCTGCCCTGCCGCCGGGGAGATCGTACCTGGGATCGAATCGATGACGAACCCGCACTCCCGGAACCTGCGTGCGACGATCTCCTGTATCTCTTCATCGCCGGAGTACTGGAAAATGAGATCCTCAAGGCAGGCAAGACTGCCAGCCACCGGTGCATCTTCACCGGTGCAGACCGACCTGAACTCGGCAGGGTACTTCCGGTAGAGTGTTTCGAGGATCTCCCGCAGGGTCCCGGCTAATATGGCGATGATCGGGCGCATCCTGTTTCCCTGCCGTGGTATCATCAGTTATCACTCCTCAGGGATAGCCGCAGGTACAGCGCCTTATTCTTGCAGATCTCTGCTACGCCAATCTCTGTCGTATCCGTGGAGAAACCGGGCAGCGTCATGGAGAGGGGACGAATGGAACTGATCGTTTTGGGCTCAACAACGTCAATCTTTACCTCTTTGACCGCATCAAGAATGGATTTTCCCTTCCCCTTTTGCCGTCGCCCTTTCGTTTTCATGGCACTACCCCTCTACCCTTTTTTAGCCCGGCACCTGATCCCCACCCAAGGTACCGGGCATACTCCATCAGCTGCTCCCGCCCTTTTAACTCACCGGGAAAAAGCGGCACCTCAATGACCGTCAACTGGTCATCGTAGCGTTTGTGGATCTTTGTGAGGTATCGCTCCTGAACGGTGCGGCGTGAGGTGCAGAACGGACAGGTATTTTTTGGAATGATCCCATTGATGATAATCCTTGCGGTCAGAATATCGAGCCTGTCAAGCACCTGTTTCATGCGTTCTGTCTGGTACAGTGCCAGTGCTTCAGGGATGATTATGAGGACGAATTCTGTCCGCTCGTGATCGGTGAGGACAGAAAGGGCGTGCTGTGCCATCTCCTGCAACCGCAACAACGCGAGCGCCAGCGTGTCTTTGGATGATTCCTTGTCAAACAAGACCCTGATCGTCCCGATCACACCAGCCAACCGCTTCTGGATCTTCTGCATG
>Ga0247840_10009010_pt1 | contig 13097 bp, 15 predicted proteins | sample LaCruzMarch2015__FD_192404 | JGI IMG/M metagenome (GOLD analysis project Ga0247840, IMG submission 192404) | Freshwater microbial communities from meromictic Lake La Cruz, Castile-La Mancha, Spain - LaCruzMarch2015_17m | ecosystem: Environmental > Aquatic > Freshwater > Lake | place: Spain...
GCTGCGCGACCGGGCGCAGGCCGCGGCGTTAGGCCAAGCGGCGCGGGCCTACGTCGAAGCGCATTACGGCTGGCGTGTCATCGTGCCGCAGCTTGAGGCGCTCTACACATGAGCCGCGCCCCCTGGATTCGACTGCTGCTGCTGCGGGGGGCCGGCCGGCTTTACGCGCGGCGTCCCCCCGCGGGCGCGCCGCGGTCGGTGCTGCTGATCCGCCCCGACCATCTCGGCGACATGCTCTTTGCGACGCCGGCGTTTCGGATGCTCCGGGAAGCGCTGCCGCACGCCCGGCTCACCCTGCTGGCCGGGCCGTGGAGCCAGGCGGCCGTCGCCCACAACCCCGACCTGGACGAAGTGCTGACGTGCCGCTTCCCTGGTTTCGAGCGCCAGCCCAAGACGAGCCTCGTTGCGCCGTATCGGCTGCTCTTCGCGACGGCCAGGGGCTTGCAGGGCCGGTTCGACGCTGCGGTGGCGCTCCGCTTCGATCATTGGTGGGGCGCATGGCTGGCCGCGGCCGCCGGCATCCCCCGCCGGGTCGGCTATGACCGGCCAGAAACGCGGCCCTTCCTGACGGACGCGCGGCCCTATCCGCCGGACCGCCACGAGGTCGAGCAAAACGCCACCCTGGTGGCCGCGCTGACCGGGGGCCACGGCGATGCTCGGCCCGGCCCGCTGCGCTTCGTCATCGGCGCGGCGGCGCAGACCTGGGCCGCTGGCTGGCTCGCCGCGCAGGGTATCTCCGCGGAACACCGGTTGATTGCCATCCACCCCGGCGCGGGCGCAGCGGTCAAACAATGGCCGGCGGACGCCTGGGCCGCCGTCGCAACACAGCTCGGGTCAGAGTTCGGCGCCCAGATCGCGCTGACGGGCAGCGCGGCCGAGCAACCGCTGGCCCAGGAGATCGCGGCGCGGCTATCTCCCGCGCCGCTGGACGTGACAGGCCAGACCGATCTGGAACAGCTCGGCGCGCTGCTGGCGCGTTGCCGTCTGGTCCTCGGTTCCGATTCAGGGCCGCTGCATCTGGCGGTGGCGGTCGGCGCGCCGACGGTACACTTGCATGGCCCGGTTTCAGCGCGCAAGTTCGGCCCGTGGGGCGATCCGGCGCGCCAACGCGTCGTCAGCACGAACTGGCCGTGCGCACCGTGCAACCGGCTGGATTGGCCGGCGAGCGCCCTGGCCGAGCACGGCTGCATGGCTGCAATCACGGTGGACGATGTGCTGGCCGCGGCGCGCGCGGCGATCAGTGCGCCGCGCGGCGTGGCTTTTCCCTGAACTGGCTCGGTCGGTCATGCTGCGCAAAGACCGGCCAGAGCGGTAGATTTCCAGTAGTTCCAAATAGGGTTATGAGCGTAGGCGTCCTTCGACTACGCAGCGAAAACCTCGCTGCTCCGCTCAGGATGCTCCGGTACATTTGGAATTGCTGGGGGATTTCAGAATTGAGAGGAGTTTGATCTATGCCTTCAACCCCCATGCTGACCGTGCTCGATGAAGATCGCCACTGGTGGTTTGCCAGCCGGACGCGGGCGCTGCTGGCCTACCTGGATCGTTACATGAGCCACGGGGCGGATCGCCGCGTGCTGGATGTGGGGTGCGGCGCGGCCAACATGACGCATCACCTGCGCCACTACGGCGCAGTGATCGGCGTGGACAGCAACCCCAAACCGCTGGAGATCGCCCGGCAGCGCGGGCTGGAAGCCCATCAGGGGACAGCCGATGACTTACCCTTCGGCGATAGCGAGTTCGACTTGGTGGCTTTGCTCGATACGGTCGAGCACGTGCCGGCGGAGGACAAGGTCTTTGCGGAGTGCCGGCGGGTGCTGCGCGGGCCTGATGCGGCGGCCGGGCGGCCGGGCGGCAAGCTCCTGGTGACGGTCCCGGCGTTCATGTTCCTGTGGAGCCGCAACGATGTCATCAACATGCATCAGCGCCGCTACACCGCCCCGGAGCTGCGGAGCAAGCTGGAGCAGCACGGCTTCCGGGTCCTGCGCATCTCCTATAACAACTTCTTCATCTTCCCGCTGGCCGCGGGCATCATCCTGCTCCGCCGCGGCCGGGCCGAGCCGCAACTAGCGTCGCCCCACTTCGATGAGAACGCCTACCAAGTCGAGATGGAGCCGGCGTCGCCGCTCGTCAATGCCGTGCTGACGGTCGTCGGCAAGCTGGAAGTTGCACTGCTCCGACGGATGAACCTGCCGTGGGGGACTTCGATCCTTGCCATCGCGGAAAAGGCATAGCGCTCACCAATCGAGCTGCAGCAGTGCGGCCAGATCGTCCGCGGTGTGCGCGCCGCGGACGCGCACCCGCTTGAGCGCAAAGATCCGATCCAGAGTATGCGTGGCCCCCTGTTCCGTGCTCAACCCGCCCCAGTAATGTGCGGATTTGTAGACGGCGATCACCTGGTCATCATAGCTGCCCGCCGGATAGCTGATCCAACGCGGATGGCTGCCGGTGTGCGCCTGAATCGCCTCCAGCCCGCCCAGCGCCTGCCACACCAGGTAATCCACCGCTTTCCCCTTCAAATCGGGATGATCCCGGCTGTGGGAACCGATGCGCTGTCCCCCGGATGCCATCTCCTCGATCTGCGGCCACGTCATGTAGCCGGGGCGCGCCTGATTGGCAAAATCGCTAATGATGAAAAAGTGACCGACCATCTCGTACTTGCGGAGCAACGGATAGGCGTAGGTGTAGTTGTCGGTGTAACCGTCATCGAAGGTCAGGATCACCGGCTTTTCGGGCAGCGGTGTGCCGTTGGCGAGAAAACTGAGCAGATCGTCCAGCGTCACCGTATGGTAGCCGCGCTCCTTCAGCAAGCCCAGGTGACTCTCGAACCGCGCCGGCGAGACCGAGAGATCCTTGCGATAAATGTCCGCATCGGCGGGCGGCTCCGAGATGTAGTGGTACATCAGGATCGGCACCTTGGCGGTGCGCCGCGTACCGTCGGGCGTCACGCCGCGGGTGGCGGTCGCGGTTGACGTGGGGGTCGCGCTGGCGCTCGGCGTTGCGGTCGGCGCGGGCGTACTTGTTGCGGTTGTCGTGGGCGGGATCGTTGGCGGACGGCTTAAACCATCGGGCGGTTCGGGCGTGAGCGTCGGCGCTGCCGTGGCCGGAATGGCCGGCGTCTGACGGCTTAAACCATCGGGCGCGGCGGTGATCTGCGCCACGGCCGGCGGCCGCGCCGCGCAGCCGGCCAGCGCCAGCGCGCTCAGAATGACCAGCGCCCAACCGGCGATTTGCCAGCGAGATTGTTTGTCTTGTCGCAGCATGGTGTTTATATCCCGGAATCGGTCGCCGGCGGCCGCTGGTTTACACCGTCCGCCAGCAGGCGTCAGGATAGCCGAGGGACAGCCTTCTGTCAAGCGGGCGGCAGGGTCACGCCGCCGCGCCGATAGGCGGGTTGTCTTGCGCAAGGGGATTACGCTATTTGCTCCAGACAAACACGCCCGTGTGGCGAGTAATCTCGTAAACTGGGCTCTTTTTCTCAGGAAAAGGAGTTGACAAAGAAGCTAGAGTATTGTAGAATGAATCATCGGTTCACTGTAGTCTGTCAAGCTGACAGTATACCCCCATATAGCTGCGGCATCGTACTACTATGGCAGTTTTTCAGTGAACAGAGCTGCCGCCGAGCGGTTCGTGCGATACCTTCGGCAATCCATTTTTCTGAGGTGAGACATGTTCCGAGAAAACATCCGGAGGCACTACGACCATCTGTCGCGCAGTTATCGGCGTGTCGCTGACTTTATCCTCAGCGACTATCGGACGGCGGCCTTCATGACCGCGGCCGAATTGGCCAACGCGGTGGACGTAGACACGACAACCGTCGTCCGCTTCGCACAGCGACTTGGCTATCCCGGCTATCCTGAGTTGATCACGGATATCCAGGATCAGGTCAAGGTTGAGCTTAGTCGCACGTATGCGACCCCAGCCGAGGAGAACACTCCCGGCGCGAGAGTGCAACAATTGATTAGTGAAGATCGTACCAATCTAGAAAAAGCCCTCGCCCACAACAACCTGGATGCGATCGAAACCATCTTGGACGCCCTGCGCGTGGCGCCCCGCATTGTGGTCACGGGCGAGTCCTATGCGGCTCCGGTGGCGGCATCGTTCGCAGAGATGTTAAGCGATGCTGGGCTGCCGGTTGTATGGGTCAGCGGCGACATCTACGATCGTGCGCGGGCGGTGTCACACCTCGTGCGTCGGGAAGTCGTCGTCGGCATGACGCCGGTGGAAGGGCCTTCGGGCGTAGCGAGCCTCTTGCGTTTCGCGCGCAGCGAAGGCGCAGTGACCCTGGCGTGTGGGCCGAGCCTGAGCAGCCAGGCGGCGCGCGCGGCCGAGCACCTGCTCTATGCGCCGGGCGAGACAGAAGGCACGATTCCCAGCCTCACTGGTCTCTATTCGCTTTGCATGGCGCTTGCGCAGACCATCGCAAAGCAGAACGCTGAAGTGGTCACGAAGCGCAGCGCCGAGATCAAGCGGGCGTTGACTGAACTGGTCTGATCGCGACGGTTTGTAGTCGCGACTTTAGTCGCCGATGATATGCCAGGCGACTAAAGTCGTCACTGCGAGCGGGTTCACCACGGGCTGTGGCTACAGGCATGCGTGCCTGCGGTCACAGCCCGTGTTTATCTGCGGAGGGGACTCTGGAAACACACACATTCGCCGAGCAGATCCGCGAGATCTACCCTGAACTCTCGCCTGGGTACCGCAAAATCGCCGACTATCTGGTCAAGCACTATCACGACGCCGCGTTCATGACGGCGTCGGAGATCGGCCGGGCGGTCGGCGTAGATACGGCGCAGGTTGTGCGGCTGGCGCAGCGCCTGGGGTATCCCGGCTTCCCGGAGTTAATCGCCGAAATTCAGGAGAAGGTCAAGCACGACTTACAGAAGATCTATGAGCCGGCGGGCGACGAGCGGCACCCGGCGGCCATCGTGCAGCGCACCCTGACCCATGACCGCAATAACCTCGAACATATGCGCTTGCACCTCGACGCGCCGGCGATCGCGGCGGTCGTCCATCTGCTCAACACCGCCCCCCGTATCTTTCTACTTGGTGAGGGCAATACCAGCTTCCTGGCAGAGGCCTTTGCGAATCGTCTCCTGGCATTTGGTATCAGCGCCCATCTGATTTCAAGCGAGTTGGCAGCCCAAGCTGCCGCCATCGCCGTCGCGCAACCGGCAGATCTCTTCATCGGCCTGGGAATGACCGTCTTGAGTCCCAACGTCAGTGTCTTTTTGAGGATGGCACGCGCGGTCGGCGCCCACACGGTGGGCATCGTCAGCGCGATAACCAATCCGGCCGCGGGCGTGGCCGAGCACGTATTGCACGCGCCGGCCAACACCGTTGGATTGCTGCCTTCGTTGACCGCATTTACGGCGATCCTGCATGGACTGACGCAGGCGGTGGCGATCGCGCGGGGCTACAGCATGGCTGACTGGGCCGTGCGCACCGGGAACTACTTGCGCGAATACAAGATCGCGCTGCGCACGCAGATCCCGGACATCGAGGAAATCGTGCGTACCTATTGCGCGGCCCATCCCCCGGAAAATCAGACGGAAGCGCCGGCCACAGACGGCGGCTGAAGGTCGTCGCGGGCGGGCGTCTCGACCAGCGCGCCGAGCGCCAACAACGCCAAGATGTAGCCCAGGTAGTTTTCGTTCATGAAGCGGGAGAAGAAGAAGAAGACGCTGAGGGTGAGCGCGTAGCCCCAGAGCGCCCGCTCCAGCGTGTTGCTGCGGACCTGCCGCCACAAAAGCGCCAGCAATAGCGGCAGGCTCAAGAGCAGTTGGGGAATCCAGAACGGCCAATAGACGAAGCGGCTCGCCACCCGGCCGGTCGCCAACAGCAAATTAGAAGCGCCCCAGCCCCAAATCTGATACGCGGTCGCGGACGTGCCGTTGGCCCAGGCCCAGACATCGTCCACCATCGCGGCCGGATTCCAAACGAAATAGGGGCCGACGATCAGAAACACGGCGAGCACCGCCGGCCAGGCCGCCGCGGCGGCCCGTCGCAGCCAGGCGGCCGGATGCCGCCACAGATCGGCCGGCGCGCCGCCGGCCAGCAGAAACAGGTAGAACGGCGCCAGGAACCAGGCGGTCGGCTTGCTGGCGCACGCCAGCCCGAAAACCGCCGCGGCGGCCCATCCCCACCCCCGCGCAGCGCCCGCCCGCTGCCCCCGCATCCACAGCCACAGGCTGATCCCCAGCCACGCCAGCACGAAGCTATCGTTCTGCCCGTAGATCAGATCGGAGCCCATCAGCGGGTTCAGCCCGATCAACATCACGAGGAGCAGTTTGGCGTCGCGCCGCGGCGTAAGCCCCGGCGCAAGGAGCAACAGCACGGCGAAGAGCAACAGGTAGACGAACCGTTGGTCATACCAGCCAATGGCGCGTTCGCTCAGCAGCTTGAACGGCGCGGAAAAAAGAAAGGTCCAGGGCAGGTAGGGGTAGTGGTAGAGCGCGGTGCGGAATTCGCCAATGCCCCATTCGGCCATCGGGGTCTTGAGATAGTCCTCGACGTAGGGGTTGCGGCCCTGCAACAGATAGTCTATCGTCGCTTCGGTCTGGATCACCCCGCCATCGTGGCTGTAGGAAGCCTGCCCGCTGCCCTGGCGCAGCAGCGTCAGCTTCAGGCTCGGCGCAAAGACCGTCAGCAGGAGGATGGCCCAGATGAGGATCAGCCTGGCCCAATAGCGCGATCGCTCGCCGCCGACAAACTCGTTGACGAGCAGATAAAGCACCAGACAGCCGATCGCCAGCACGATCAGCAGCAGGCCGATCGGATCAACCAATTGCTGCTGCGCCAGCAGCTTCATGGCCTCGGCCGGGAGCAGATGGCCGAGCAACGGCTGCCGCGCGACATCGTTCTGCCGTAGGGGCAGCACAGCGGCTTCGGCCAGGCTGTCAATGCGGATGCGGGCGATGAGCAGGAAGGCCAGAAGCAGCGCATCCAGCCGCCGAGCGAGCGGGTGGGGGGTGATCTCTGTCATGGCCTGATTATACCGCGGGTCACAGATTTTGCGTAGCGATGACCTCGCCTAAATCGGCTTTGGGCCTACTTGCTTTGTGCTTTCTTCTATAGTAAAATAGCTGCCATGGTGTAAGCCATAACCCCATTTGCCAGCGACCGATCTGCGGGCTGCGCGCACGGCGCATGTGCAACGGAAATGCAAGGTGTCCGGCATGACTGATATCATCTCCGCCCCTATCGCGCCTGCCGGTGAGCGGCAATTCACCCGGCTCACTCAGGTTACCGTGACTTCCGACGACCAAATCAGCGCGGTTAATCAATTGCTCACCGAAGGTTGGCGGTTGCTGAGCATCGGCTACCGCGCCGATGCGACCGTCTACGTGCTCGGTTGGCGTGAGGAAAAGCCGAAGCCGCGCACCGGCTTCCTTTCACAGGAATAAGTGAGGGGTCCATCCATGAGCGAAAAACCCGAAGTCCCTGGCCTGCCCCCCGACCTTCAGCGGGGCGTCTTCCTGACCACGCTGGACAACATCTACAATTGGAGCCGCACCAAGTCCATGTGGCCGATGGCGTTTGGCCTGGCCTGCTGCGCCATCGAATTCATGGCGATGATGGCATCGCGCTTCGACCTGAGCCGGTTCGGCATGGAGATCATCCGCGCCTCGCCGCGCCAGGCCGACCTGATGTTTGTGTCCGGCACGGTCACGAAGAAAATGGTTCCCAACATCGTCCGCCTCTACAACCAGATGGCCGAGCCGAAGTATGTGCTGGCCGTCGGCGCATGCGCCACGTCGGGTGGACCGTTCAAGGAAGGCTATAACGTCGTTTCGGGCATTGATAAATACATCCCGGTGGACGTTTATATCCCTGGCTGCCCACCGACCCCCGAGGCGATCCTCTACGGCGTGATGCGCATCCATGACGCGGTGATGAAGCAATCCATCAAGACGGTGCCCTGGTATCGTAAGGATCAGCGGAACGAGCCGATAACGCTGCCGGTGTTGGGGCCGGATTTGTACAATCCGAAGGATCGTGAGGCGTTGATGAAGATGGTGGGTGAGGCGGGGGTAGACAAGGGGTAAGTAGACAAGGAAACAAGTAGATGGGGGATGGGTTGCAAGTAGAGGTGAATAGATGACGCAACTTCTGGAGAGGGCGTTTGCCGAAGCGGCCAAGTTGCCGGCGCCTGATCAAAACGAATTCGCCGAGTGGATCCTTAACGCATTGTCCTCCGAACGACGTTGGGCGGAGGCTTTTGCCGGGTCTCAAGATGTCCTGGCAATGCTGGCGGACGAAGCGTTGGCTGAGCATCGCCAAGGTCGGACGTTGCTGCTTGACCCGGAAAGTCTATGAAGTCGCACACCACGGAACGGTTTCGGAAGTCACTTGCCATATTACCGGAACGTATCCGTAGCGAGGCGAGAGAGACGTACCGACTCTTTCGCCGGAATCCAAGGCACCCAAGCCTGCATTTCAAACCGATTCACCCCACCAAATCAATCTATTCGGTACGGGTGGGGATTGACTATCGGGCAGCAGGAACACGTGATGGGGAAGACATTGTCTGGTTTTGGATCGGCTCGCACGAAGAGTACGACAAATTAGTTGCACGGCTACGAAGCATGTAACCAAAGTGCGAGAGCAGAAGGTGCCATATGCCGAACGGTGGTCATGTTTGTTGCGAATACTGCACATACAGTCGGCGCTCGCCCGGAAAATGTGATGTCTTTGGGATAGAGACTAGTCCATTCGTCCTTTGTCGCGCTTTCCGAACGCCCGGGCAGTCTCATCAAAAGGCAAGGAAACAATGGCCCTTGTTGGAAGATCTGGAACCAGGTGTAGTCTATCGGATTGACAATGATACCTTTTCAGCGGGGAAGCCGCGACCGCTATACAGAATGACGCGGGCGTAGAGAGCAGAGAAGGAGCATGAGGACATGAGGGATACCAGTTATGCGACAGAATTGGCAAGAGCAGTGATTGATTTCGAGAGTGGTTCTGAAGGACGGATCGAGCGACTGCTATTCAAGGAGGATAGTCAAGAAGGCATCCGCTTCTCATGGTGGCGAGAAAAGAGGATGATTCCCCGCCCTCTCGATCTCACAGAAGAAGAGCTCCTGGCGTTGTTTAGAAACGCACTCCAAGAAGGAGTCTTCTCAGAGGATTTCTTACTCAAACTGAGAGCTATGCTTTACAGTAGGTGACTTGCATCCAGGGCGTTGCTGGTTATGTACTTCCAGGTGGTATTTGAACCAAGCGATGAAGGCGGCTTCACGGCCTATGTTCCCGCCCTGCCAGGCTGCATCAGCGAAGGCGATAGTGTAGAGGAAACCTTGGCCAATACTCAGGAAGCTATCGAGCTTTACCTTGAGCTGCTTTAATTGATGGCTCTGTTTATTCAAATGAGGAAACCATGGCTGATACGATAGCGCAAACCGCGGTTCCCGCGCTTCCTTTCAACGACGCCGTTCATGGGGCCGTGACCGAGGTCACCAAAACCGGGCTGATCGTCGCCGCCGACAAGCTGCGCGAGCTGGCCTCCTATCTGCGCGAGCAGCAGGGCTATGACTACCTCTCGATGGTTACGAGCGTGGACTGGCCGCAATACCTCGAGGTCGTCTACTATCTTTATCAGATAGGTACGCCTGCCCGTGACGCAAAGACCGGCCTCACCGTGTCACCCGGTCACCCTGTCACCTTGTCACCCGATCCGCTGGTGCTCAGGGTGCGCCTCCCTGACAAGGCCAACCCGGAGCTACCCTCGCTTTACAGCGTGTGGCCCGGCGCCGACCTGCAAGAGCGGGAAGTTTACGACATGATGGGCATCCGCTTCACGGATCACCCCAATCTGCGCCGGATCCTTCTGTGGGATGGCTTCGAGGGCTGGCCGCTGCGCAAGGATTACAAGGAATCATACCACGAAGAGGACGCCAAGCCTTTCAAAAGCCGCCACCCGGATGGCAATCACTTATGGGCCGAAGATCGCGTCCCCTGGAAAGACAACACCTCCTACCCGGTCGGCTGGGATCCCGATCTATGGACGTCGCCTCAAGTACAATATCGGAAGATCATGCAGGTGGATGGTGGCAACGGCGAGTTCAAGACCGATCGCGTCCTGGTCAACATGGGGCCACAGCATCCCAGCACGCACGGCGTGTTCCGCATGGTCGTCGCGGTGGATGGCGAAAATGTCGTCGGGCTGGAGCCGGAGATCGGCTATCTGCACCGCTGCCATGAGAAGATCGGCGAACGCAACACCTACATCATGAACATCCCGTTCACCGACCGGCTGGACTACATCACCTCGATGTCGAACAACTTCGGCTACGTCCTGGCGGTAGAGAAGCTCACGGGAATCCAGGTGCCGGAACGCGCCGACTATATCCGCGTCATCATGGCGGAGTTGACCCGCATCGTCAGCCACTTCATCGCCGTCGGCTTCCTCTTCAACGACCTGGGCGCGTACTTCACCCCGGCGCTCTACGGCCTGCGCGAGCGGGAGCTGATGCTGGATCTGTTCGAGGCGGCCGCCGGCTCGCGCATGATGTGCAACTACCTGCGCTTCGGCGGTGTCTTCGCTGACTTGCCCGCCGGGTGGGTGGAACGGGCCAAAGACCTGGTCGGGAACCGCCTGCCGCGCATAATGGAGAATTTCGAGACCCTGATGGCGGGCAACGAAATCTTCGAGTCGCGCTGCCGCGGGGTGGGCGTGCTGACTGCTGCCGAAGCCACTGCCTACAGCATGGCCGGCCCGATGCTCCGCGCTTCCGGTGTAGCGTATGACCTGCGGAAAGCCCGCCCCTATTCGATCTACGACCGCTTCGAGTTCGACGTGTGCATGCGGCCGGAAGGGGATGTGTGGGCGCGTTTCCGCGTGCGGATGGACGAGATTTACCAGAGCATCCGCATCCTGAAGCAGGCGCTCGACGGCATTCCAGCGGGGCCGGTGATGCCGCCCGGCAAGAAGCAATATCAGGTGCGCGTGCCGGCCGGCGAGGCGTATGGGGCGGTCGAAGGGCCGAAGGGCGAGTTGGGCTTCTACATCGTCAGCGACGGCAAAGCCAATCCTTACCGTTATCACGTCCGCGCGCCGACCTTCATCAACCTGACCAGCCTCGAAAAGATGTGTATCGGCCACAAGATCGCAGATTCAGTCGTAATTTTGGGCGCGATTGATATTGTGTTGGGTGAGGTGGATCGGTAGGCAAGTAGATGAGGAAACAGGTAGACAAGTAGACAAGGATGCGCTTGCCTTGTTTCCTGATTTCCTTGTTTCCTGATCTACTTGTGTCCTCGCAAGGAGCAACCCATGTTCGGATCTGGTGTACTCAAAGGTCTGGGCGTTACGCTGAAGGAATTCGTCGGCACGTATGTGGACGACATCAAGAAGATCCCCAGCCGTTACGCGGGTGGGCGGCAAGAACTGGATCAGAGCAACGCGTCCGCGCAGACCGGCCTGTTCACGGTGCAGTATCCCGAAGAGCGGCGCAAGCTGGCCGAGCGGTTTCGCTACATCCCCGTCTTGATCTACGATGCGGAGACGGGCGAGGATCGCTGCACCGCGTGCGGCATCTGCGCCAAGGTGTGCCCGCCGCAGTGCATCTGGATCGTGCGCGCCAAGGACGAGCGGGGCAAGCCGATGACGAAGCCCGCCGAGTTCTTCATTGATACGTCCATCTGCATGAACTGCGGCCTGTGCGCGGAGTTTTGCCCCTTCGACGCCATCAAGATGGATCACGACTTCGAGATCGCCGCGTATCAGCGGATGCCGAGCCTGCTTTTCGATCTGCAAAAGCTGCGCGTGCCCACCACCTACTACGCGCGCATCCGGCCGACCGACTGGACCGATGAGGAGGCCGCGCGCGAAGCGGAGAAGGCTGAAAAGGCGGCGAAGGCGGCCGCCAAAGCCGCGCCCGCTGCCAAGCCCGCAGCCCCCGCCGCAACTGGCGACACGGCCGCGCCACCCGCCGCGGCCGCCCCCGCGCCGCGCGCCGCACTGACGCCGGAGGAGATCGAACGCCGCAAGGCCGAAGTCGCGGCCAAACGCGCCGCGAAGGCGGATCCAGCGAACTCTGAAAGCCAATGAAGTGACCGTGGTTTGCGAAGCGTCGGTTATTTCAATTACCACAAGGAACACATGAATCAATTACTACGGCAACGGATAAGTGTAGACGCTAAGATCATGGTTGGCAAGCCTATCATCCGTGGCACTCGTATTCCGGTCGAACTCATCGTGCGTATGCTCGCTCAAGGTGTTCCAGAAAGCGACATCTTGCGAGAGTATCCGCGCTTGAAGCTCGAAGACATTCGCGCTGCGCTGGCCTACGCTGCCGAAACATTGGCAAACGAGGATATCCTACCGATGGCTCTGGCCGCGTAGGTTGATCCCATGCAGTTCGTTGTAGACGAGTCCACTGGCGTAGCCGTCATCGAGTACCTGCGTAACGCAGGACATGACGTAGTCGCCGTCTGTGAGGTCATGCCTCAAGGTGACGATCGCGATATTATGACCGAAGCCGCGGCAGCCGCGCGTATTCTCATCACAAACGACAAAGACTTCGGCGAGTTGGCTTTTCGGAGTGGCCAAACATATCACGGTGTGCTGTTTCTGCGCCTCCATGACGAGAGCCCGATCAATCGTGTGAGAGTCGTCAAATCGGTCATGGAGAACTACCAGAACCGATTGTCCGGCAACTTCGTTGTCGCTTCTGAGGGGGGCATACGAATCCGCCCCAGCCTCAGTTTGGTCAAATCCAAACAGACCGGATGATGGGGTTAGCCGAAGAGGCCCGGAAGTCCTGGGGGCCGAGGATACGGTCAAAGCGGGAGAATCCTTACAGCCAAAGGCGGCCATCTTGGTGCATGATGATATCTCTGAACGTGTATGATTTGCCGAACAAGGGAGCCTGAAACATGACTACCATCGCTTTACTCGTCGGGGCGTTGTCCCTGATCATCGCCTACCTGGCCTTCCGCCGCGCGGATGCGGTCGAGAAGCGCCTGGCCGAGACGAACAACAAGCTCGGGGAGATCGTTGCACAGCTTGCGCAGGCGGCCGGTGAAACCCGCGAGGGGCTGGCCGGGCTGCGCCTGGAGATGCGCCAGCGCGCCGGCGAGCCGAGCTTCGCGCTCGA
>Ga0247840_10009012_pt1 | contig 13096 bp, 8 predicted proteins | sample LaCruzMarch2015__FD_192404 | JGI IMG/M metagenome (GOLD analysis project Ga0247840, IMG submission 192404) | Freshwater microbial communities from meromictic Lake La Cruz, Castile-La Mancha, Spain - LaCruzMarch2015_17m | ecosystem: Environmental > Aquatic > Freshwater > Lake | place: Spain...
ATAATTTCCCCTTGATACACTTTTTCCTTTTATATAATTAGTATATCATATCACTCTCAAGATTAAAAGATTTTTATTATATTTTGTCCTTTCATTTTTCTGAATTTGAAAGGTGTTGCTCCATTTTGAATTTTAAAATAGCAATATTCATAGATTTCTACACAAGATTAAGGTAGTATTTACAACGGATTTAGACTATAATATGAGTATCAAACTAAAAAAGGACTAAATATGAATCAACTCTCTAATAAAACCATCATGAAAGGAATGCTTTTTATTAGCCTTCCTGTAATTCTACAAATGCTTCTTAATACCAGTCTTGGATTTATCGACCAACTCATGGTGGGACAATTGGGTGAAGCAGCTATTTCTGGGGTTGGAACTGCGAATCAAATTACCACCTTTTTAATTATTATCTTTTCCATTGTTGGGACGGGGGTTGGTATATTAGCGGCACAATATATTGGAAAAAAAGATGTTCTAAACCTCAAAAAACTTTTCGGAACAAGTATGAGTATAGGCATACTTTTTTCAATTTTACTTACTCTTTTCTTTTTCTTATACTCCGCGAAAGTGCTTTTTTTCTTTCACGCACCTATTGCTATTGAAATTCAAGGGGCACTATTTTTAAAAATATCCTCTTATGGAATTATCGCTTACGTATTAACAGGAATTATCTCCGCTTTTTTCCGTTCTGCAACCACAAATAAACCCACACTCTATGCTGCGTTTGTAGCCCTTATCTCTAATATCGTCTTTGACTATATCTTTATTTTTATCTTTCATTGGGGCGTTGTCGGTGCTGCATGGGCAACAAATATCGCTTGTTTTATTGAAATAGCAATGTTGCTTTTCTTTTTTGAAAAGCATCTTCATATTATCTCACTTTCGTTAAAAGATATCGGACATTTTTCTGGCAAACAACTTTTCAAAGTGCTCGATTTAGGATGGCCAATCTCTGTAGATTTGATTTTATGGCAACTCTCGCTCATGATTAATATGACTATTGTTCTCTCCATCGGTCTTCAAGCGGCAGCCATCAATCAAGTGTTAAAACTCATCACAGGATTTATTTTTACCCCTGCACTTGGGTTAGGTGCTGGGATTTCTGCCATGATTGGGCAAAATCTTGGAAAGCGAGATTATGAAGCAAGTATTCGTGTATCAAAAGTAGGCATCTCACTCTCTCTACTATTTATCGTGTGCTCAACTGCTGTTATTGTTACCCTTGCACCTTTCATTCCACACTGGTTCAACTTCTCTCCTGAAACGAAAAAATTAACGTTCTATTTCATTCTGTTTACGGCAATTTTTCAAATTTTTCAACTTGGAAACTTGATATTTCCTAATATCTTGCGCTCTGGTGGAGATACTAAAATTATCATCGTCATTTCAAGTATTGGTATTTGGTGTGTGGGAATACCCACGACACTACTCCTCGTTTATGGTTTGAAATTAGGGCTCTTTGGTGCTATTTTAGGTTACAACTGTGGTGAAATTGTAAAATCTATCCTATTTACCATTCGCTATTTGAAAAAAAGATGGATGAAAACGTTGGTATAAAAAATCTAAAGAAAAATGAGGATACCTTATGTATTCAGAAAAAATCATTCCAAAAATTAAAAATCAATTCACTGATTTCACTAAAACTGAGATGCAAATTGGAAATTTTATCCTAGAAAATTCAAAACAGGTCACCCTACTTTCACTGAGTGAATTTTCCAAGCTTGTTAATGTTGGTGAAGCGAGCATCATTCGCTTTTGCCGTAAACTCTCTGTTTCAGGATACCCACAGCTTAAAATGCTTTTAGCAGCGGATCTAAAAATTGAACACAGTAAACACGATATACTTTCAGAAGAGTTGAGTTCAACTGACTCACTTTTAGAAATTTCAAAAAAAATCAGTTTCTCCTGTTCAAACTCCCTAGAAGAAACCTATGAACTTTTTGATGAACACATTTTTAAAAAAGCCATCACCGCTATAGAAAAAGCGAAAAAAATTCTCTTCGTAGGATCTGGATTTTCAAACATCATTGCCCTAGAAGCTGCATATAAATTTGTCAGAGTTGGAATCGATGCCTGTGCCTATTCAGATCCAGAGGTTTCAAGAAGCATCATTCCCCTGCTCTCTGAAAATGATGTCGTTATTGCTATATCTCAACGTGGTGAAACATTAAGTGTGATTGAAAATATCAAGCGTGCAAAAAAAATTGGCGCCTCCATTATCTCCATTACCAACGAGCCTAGCTCATCTATTGCTAAACTTTCTAACATCGTCTTAATCAACGGTTTTTCTGAAGGGTATCTGCAAGGGGGGGCTCTTGGCACACGTATCTCTCAATCTTATATCATTGAAGTTTTATATAGTAGCTTTGTTCTAAGACACAAAGAGAAAGCCATTGAAAACAAGGAAAAGACACTGTAAGTCCAAGAAAAAATCCAGTATGCATATTTGCACACTGGATTTTTTTACTAATTGGAAAACTTTAAAGTAACAATCTCTTTCGGGGCAAGTTTCAGCTTTACTCTGCTCCCTTGCATTAATACCGTACTTTCAAACTCTTCTAACAGTGTCACCTTTTCAACACTCTTAAACTCTTGAAAAAGTTCTAACTCTACCTCTTGACTCTGTGTTGAGGCATTAAATAATCGTGCAACCATCCCCTCTTCACATCGTTTTAGAGCTGACAGAACAATGGAGCGGTTACTTAACTTTAAAATTTTATTTACATCAAATGTTTTTCCACTCGCTTGAACCATCAAAGAGTGTACTCTCCAAGATTTTGCTACATTCACCATCTCGGATTTTGGGAGTAAAAATGAGAGCATAAATTCAAATGATTCACACCTAAGAATCTGAGCTTCTGGTGTCTCAATGCTTGGTCCTGCACCACCATTTCTGCTTGCTAAATCTCTTCTTGAAAGATCCCCAACACACCGCAGTAAGGTTAAACAGAGATTGCTCGAATCCTCAACGCTATACTCTAGAAGTCCTCTATGGGTTAAAATCAATTTTCCTGCCTTTATCGCTGAAAGTGCAGGAAACTCTGTCACCGGAGTCTCTTTTCCTTTGGATACAAACTCAACTGCCTCATCTGAAATCTCTCTTTTAACTATATCAAATGCACTATCACCATGGGTATATTCTATACGCTCTCCTAATGGAAATTTAAGCAATAGTCTATGATTTTTTGCTTTGTTATCCACTGTGATATGACAGTGGATTCCTTGATATCCTTCAGAAAGAGTCAACGTTTGTACGATTTTTGACTTAACCTCACGATCACTCGGTACCTCTCTTAAGAAATCATACCCCTCTGGCTGAACTAGCTCATAAGTTAGACGCAATCTTGAAAAACTCACACCGACAGACCTCTCTACATTTACAAGATTGGCCATGGAAATTTTATCCACTTCAGGTGCTGAATAGTTATACTCATCCCCTCTATCTAGCGAAGAGACCAATTTGTTGAGATTTCTAAACCATCGATTTTGAGCCTTACAGTATAGATCTAGAAATCCGTGCTCATTGACATTTACTTGGTAGCTTTTGTTCTCAATACTCTTTACTGCACTTTTCTTGATGCTCACTCTCTTTTCAAACGCTACAGGTTTAATCACAACCACACGCTCTTCAAACCCATTAAACGATAAGTTAAATACCACCTCATACGCAAAAAAATCATGGTAATTCAAATACTCTTGATGAACTAAAAGTCGCTCAACTGCTTCTCGTTTAACGATATCAAAAGATAACTTTCTCTCCCCTTCAAACAGTTCAATGCTACCTAAATCCTCTTTAACAGGGACTAAAATTTCAGCTTTGATAAATTTTGTCTCTTCGTAGGGTGTTGGACTTAATACAAATAATTTATTGTTAAATCCGTCAAACTTCACATCATAGGTTCTCAATAGGGTCGTCTCCTTCATTTGACGTCCCCCAGAGAAAATCTGCTCACTTCTCACTTCCATCTCTCTGTGCACAAAGTCCGTTGAACACCCACAAATGCTATCGTGAGGGTGATTTTTTAACAGTGTTTTCCAAAGGTAGTCAAGATATTCCGTAAGTTCAAAATACCCTTTTGTATAGACATCAAGCAGTTCTAACTCATGAGTAAGTAAATCCTCAGCCTCTTGATTTTGTCTTTTCAAGTAATTTCTTGCTGAAGTAACGCCTGGTAAAATATAGGCCTTCTCATTATTTCTCTGCTCTCCACTGATTTTTCCTACTCTACCTTGAAAAGAGCTAGAATCAATGAGTTCAGATGGCAACACTTCAGAAATTTTCATATCAAGACTCTCTAAAATTTTAGCTTTTCTCTCTTGAAGGTTTTTTGCTGGAAATATGTGATCTGCACCATTTAGGATAAAAATCTCCTCATCTTTAAAGAGTTCCTGATTAGATGAAATCAACTTTTCAAACTGCTCTACGTAGTTTGTGCTAAGAAGTTCAGGCTGAAAATATCCTGTAGGACTTGGAAGCACAAAGGTGAAGAGCTTGGTACCATCCGCTCCCTCCCACTCATTTTTCACTCTATCAGAAAGCGTCCCTCTAAAAATAAGGGCATAGTGTATTCCTGATTTTTTCAGAAGCTGTGGCATTTGCGAGATATGACCAAATGTATCAGGAAGGTAGCCTAAATCACAGCGTGACCCCACCTCTTTACTCATCTCAATTCCATACTTTAAATTTCTTACCAGTGATTCACCACTTACTAGAAACTCATCCGCTAGGACATACCAAGGTCCTACTTCAATTTTTTTCTCACGTATGAGGTTTAAAAGTTTAGAATATCTTTTTTGCGAGACAACCCCTTGATAATCTTCTAACATCACAGTCTGACCATCTAAAAAAAACTTCTCTATCTCTCCGTTTTCAAACATGTCAACAAGATGGTTGATCCCATCTCGAAGTCTAAATTTAAACTCATCAGCACTTTTGTACCACTCTCTGTCCCAATGTGTGTGATTGATGATTTTAACGTCCATACTTTCCTCTTTTCATTTTTATATTACATGTACCTTATCGGCAGGCCAATGAATCTCAACACCTTTAGATATAACTAAATTTTGAAACTCTTTTACGAGTGCCTTATCTTCATACACCTCTTGCACGGTTTTTCCCTTTTCCATACAAAAAGCACTCAAATACCCTGCAACTTCCCCTACATTCCACTCTACAGGGTGAAGTCTATAACATCCATTAGTAAGATGTGTTGTACCTATATTTTTGCATCCAGGAATTAAGTTTTTAATTCTCACTGGAATCATCGCCCCAAGGGGTAGCTCAAATGGCCAGCTATTCCAATAGGTAAAGGTATTCGTCACCGTCGTCACATGTAGATCAATGTGATAGCACCCCACACCCACTGAATCCTCATGAACTTTAAGGTCCTCTCTTAGTTCAGCATTCATCTCTGACTCTGTAATGGTGTATTTAGCTTTTATTCTTCTCGACTCACGAATGTATGGCGCTTTAGCAAGTCCCGTTGTTGTTCCCACAGATTTTCCACACAACTTCATTCCTGGATACCCAAGTGTCCCATCCTCTGTTGGCGCTTCAGTTTGTAACCAATATACAAATGAAAGGGTCAACTGCTGAGCAAGAAAGGCTTGCTTTTCGGGGTCTTCTACTTCAAAAAGATTTCCCATAAAATAATCATTTTGTGGCCAATTAAGAAGCGTCACATCGTAAAGAGCATACCCTTTTTCATGATTTTCAGGAGCAATGATTCTTCTATAACTCCAAAGGGGAAAAAGTCCTCTCTCTTTGTCTGTAAACACCCCAAACTCTTTAGCACACTTGTGCGTTGAGTCTGGACCGTAGTGACTCAGTATCGAGTGTGGACCATAGGGCTGTTTATAGGCTTTAAAATAATCATACATCTCTGGCTTTTCTATTATATGACTCTCCCCTTCTCGGTACTCTAATGCTGCCACCCATGTTACAGGTTGCATATCTTGTGGCAAATAGGTATCAAGGGCATGAGGCTCTCCTGTCATTTCGCGACTCTCAGCACCTACCACATACTCAGCACCTACTAATGGAAGCAGCTCACCTATATCGGTTGCATCAATATAGTAATCCGCTTTGATTGACTCAAGAACTTCATCCTTTCCTTTTACAACCACAAATTGAATGGTATCATTTTCAACATGGGATGAAACGACACGCGTCTCTAATCTTACATCAATATGCCCACTTATTTCAAAGGGCAGTAACATCTCTTTAAACAGATGAAGCGCCACTCTTGGGTCATGAGCAAGTCTTGAAACACTTGAAAGTCCAGGATCAAAATTCTCCTTAAGATTCTCTTTCATAGGATAGTTTTCTCTGTAAAAACGGCGAATTTTATCTCTAAACTCTCGGTATGTCTTCGTACACCCAAACTCCTCTATCCATTTGTGCTCATCAGGGGGAACTGCTTGCGATGTAAACTGTCCTCCCACCCAATCTGTATTTTCTGTGAGTATTACTTTTTTTCCCATTTTCGCTGCAGAGAGTGCGGCCAAAACCCCACCTATACTTCCTCCAAGTACAGCAACATCATATTTTTTCATTATTGACTCCTTTATTTTTAGTCTCATTATGCTACATTTATAGCAGAAAAGAAAACATATATAGACTCTTATCATGTGTCATGCCGACTGATACTATCAATATCTGTGTACTTCAAAAAAAGATTCTGAGACTTTCATCTGGAATGACAAGCGATAAGTTCATTTTTTTCTCCCTCAGTTTTAACGTAACACTTTATAAAATCTCTTCTAATTTTTGGATTTTTCTACCAATATCACTTCAGTTTTTTCTATAACACACTCTACATATCGGTGTGCTATCTCCTCTATCACTTGAGGGAGCAATTTTTTAATTCCCCACCGCCTAACCATTACTGAGGAAAAATCAATTTTCTTCTCATACTCTAATATGTGGAAAAACTCGTGAAGCAGTACGCGCTCTTTTGCCGCCTCAAACTCCCACATCTCTCTTTTACATAGTTCCTTAATTCGATTGTAATAGAGTCTAATTTGAATTTTTCTCTTTTCAACCCTTAAACTTCCATAGAGAAAACTCTCACTCATCTCAATTTCTAAAATATCATACTCACCTATTTTTTTCTTGAAGTAAGTAAAATCATACCTTTTGGCAACCTCTTGCGCTAACCTCTCAATAGCAGAAAGAAGAGAAGACATCTCTTCCCTTCTAACGCCTTTTATCCCCTTTGACTCACACTCCATCTTACTTTTTCACCATAACAAGGAGAAGTTCGCTACTTGGCTCAACAAACTGAAAATCTAAATCCATAACAGAAACTAACTGAGCCACATTAAAAAGACCTGAATAATCAAATATTTTGGTTTTCGTTAATGCAAAAACGGTTGGAATCGTCTGACCTGCATCAGAGTAGAGTGACAACTCATCTAACAGTGGCAACATATCTTTATGCAGTGCTGCTTTCGTAGTCTTTTGCATTTTTGCATGTTTTTTTCTTAGATGAACAATCCCATCGCTGTCCATAACCGCTAAGGTATTGCTTCTTCTCTTTGAGAGTCCTAAAAAAGCTTTTTCTAATTTATCTACTGCTAAAACATGGAACTTTCCAAGAGCCCCTAGTTCACTGACAGGTGTCTCAGGCTTAGCGCCAACGGACTCTCGAGCGATTGAGTACATTTTCTCTTGTGAGATGGCTGTGTTTTCGAACTCAGTCTGTTTAAAATCTGTTGTTCCTGTTGCAATGGCCGTTAAGATATTCTTCTGCTTATCCACTGTGATAGCAACTTCAATACTCTCCTCTTTTACATTCGCTTCCATAATTTTTTCCACAATGTCGGCACGAATTTTTCTCATATCATCGCTACTTGGATTGATAACTGAACGCTCAATTTGTTCACGAACCATTGCCATGCCAACCCCTATGGTCGATATGTAAGGGGCATTGGTCGCAATACGATTTTTAACATTGTACTTATGACCTAATGCTTGCGTCACAACCGATGCGGATCCCCCTCCACCTACAAGCTCAACAAAGTTTAAGTCGATTTCATACTCTTTAATCATTTGAGAGATGATTTTCCAAATCTTTTCACAGGCGATATCCATCGCTTCACGCGCCATCGCTTCCCCTGATTTATTGTGCGCTTTTCCAAGTGCATCCCACGCTAACTTAGCACTTTTTGGATCATGATAGGCGTAATCCCCCTCTGGAATATAGCCAAGAACATTCGCTGCTCCCGCTAACGTATAGGCATATTCAGCGCCACCACTGAGTAAAATTGCAAAATCATGATGATCCCCTGCGCATGGTTGAATGTATTTTATCTCATCAACCCCTTTTAACTCAGCAAAATTTTCATATGGCTTGTGAGCAAGATGGGCTGAACGTGGTCCTACATCCACCACTTTTCCCCCACTTACTCGAATCATTGATCCCCCTGCTACACCTAGGGTTCTTACATCGAGTGATTTCAAATACATCTTGTTGTTTCCAACTTGTGCATTTTTTATCAACACTTTTCCATCTTTTATCAGTGAAATATCTACTGAAGTTCCCCCTACTTCTAAGAAAATCCCCTCGGTTACCTTTTCATACATCAATGCCCCTGCAACCCCCGCAGCAAGTCCAGAAAGCATCGTAAGTATCGGTCTTTTTCTCATCTCTGCTACCGACATTACCCCCCCATCTGCTCTCATGATCATCAGCTCTGAAGGGATTTTTAATTTTTTTACTACTGTTTCAGTCATATTCGCAGTCTCTAACATCTTTGGAATCAATGAGGCATTTACTACACTCGTACGCGTTCTCACTTTTAGTCCAAAAAGCTGTGATATCTCATGGGTAGCTGCCCCTAGATACCCTTTAGCTTTAATTCTTCCCAATACAAACTGCTCATTTTTAGGGTCTTCAACTGAGTAGGCTTCTGTGGCAATAAAAACCGCAGCCCCTTTGCTTTTCAAAGTATCTATCGCTCTATCTACCGTTACCTCATTCACACTATCACTATGAATCCACTCATGATAGATTTTCAAGAATTTTCCCGGTGCAAGTTCAATGTCTTTTAACATCGTCTCACCACGGGCCATTTTACTTTTTCCCATACCGATAATCCCTACAGGAGCAACATCCCCCTCAAGAAGTGCATTAGTCGATTGTGTGGTTCCATGTGCTATAAATGATACATCCGATGGATCGATACTATTTTCTGTAAGTACCTTTTCAATGATATCTATAATCCCTTTTGCAACCCCATCTTGATGATGGTGTGTCGTAGGAATCTTTGCTTTTGCAATAATTTGAGCCGTGTCGTTATCTAACACAACTGCATCTGTAAATGTTCCCCCTACATCAATTCCTATTCTTACTTTTCTTCCCATGACATCTCCTATCCTACAAGCGAAATTTTAGCGATAAATATAGCATAGCAAAGCACCACTAAGGTCATGAATATACCCCATAAAAGAACTCTTTTCGTGATATCTTGCGGTGATACCTGAACAAAATCTGAAATCCAAATATTTTGTGAATTGGTTGGGTCTGCAAACCCTTGAGTAAGTCCAACTGAGTAGAGTACCCAAATAATGGCGATGGGAGAAAATCCTGCTGCAGCAAATATTACAGGAAGGGCTCCCCCAATTCCAAATGTGTTCAGTGGCCCTCTATAGAGTACAAGAGGCGTTGCAATGGTAAATCCTATAATATAGGTGAGCGGTGTATGAAGTGCTGAAACAAGAACTAAAATCAACGGTTGGATAATTGGCGTTACCGCTGAAAACTGAAATCCTTTAATCAAAATTCCAAGTCCTATTAGCAAAACAATAGCCCCTGCTACACTTTGAGTCCCCTCAATAAATGACGCTGAAAGTATATGAAGTTTTCTCTCAGCTTTAATGATGCAAAGAAGGTAGAAAATTCCAATAACAATGGCCACTTCCACTGGAATATTTACTTTAAATCCTATTTGCCCTACTATAATAATTAATACAGGAATGATAGGAGAAATCATAGCTAAAATACCCAAACGGTCTTTAGGTTGCTTCTTCTCTTTTAAAGCAGGATTTTGTACAGCCCACGCTTTGAAAAATCCTTTTCTACCCACATGCCACATAATAAACAGAATAGATATGACAAATGATACCGCAAAAATAGGCAGTGCAATGTTGACAATTGTCGCTGTTGCTTTTCCAATGTCACCATTCATAGTCGGTGCAAGCACCGCAGCAAATGTTGCATAGTTCGCTGCATTTAACATCCCCCCTGTTGTTAACCCAAGAAGGACAATTGAAGCCGATATCTCCTCTTTAATCCCTGCTGTCATCATAATTGGAAGTGCCACTGAACCGATAAGAATCACGGCTCCTAGACCTCCAATGGCAGCAAATATAATCACTGTAGCGATATAAAATGCTATGGCAATAACCATCGGTCTATCTCCAGCAAGCTCTGCACACGTTTTGATGATTTTTTCCGCCAGTCCAACCTTTTTAAGAACGGTTGCAAATGCTGCTCCAAATATGGCTGCTGCAATGGCACTTCCCATCATGGTTACGCCATTATTTATAACACCATTTAAAATTCCCATTTGAACTTTTCCGCTGACTACTGTATCAAACAGTCCAAAATCCTTCATTGACCCAAATGCCGCTACAATGGCAACCACAAATCCCATTGTTGGTAGTGCAATTATGGTTGAAATCTTCTTTTTCATCATCAATACTACAAAATATACGATAATGGCTAAAATAATAATTAATTTAATATTGTTTAACATCTTACCCCCTCAATCTCTCTCATAAATCGTTTTGTAATCTCTTGCGGTCTTGTAATGGCTCCTCCAACGACAACGCAATATGCCCCCAACTCCAATACTTTTTTTGCTTTTTCAGGTGTATCCACTTTTCCTTCCGCAATCACTGGGATTGAAACGGCAGCTATCACCTCTCTTAAAAATTTAAAATTTTGGTTCGAAACATCACATCCTAAACTCTCTTTTGTATACCCATGAAGCGTTGTGCCCACAAAATCAAATCCAATTTTTTCACACCACATTGCCTCTTCAACAGTAGCAATGTCCGCCATTAACTTAATGTGTGGAAAGTTGCCTTTAATCTTTTTCACAATTTGTTCTAAACTCTCTCCCTTAGGTCTTGTATGAAAGGTCCCATCCATCGCAATAATCTCGACACCTACTTTTGCCAACGCCTCTACCTCTTCATACGTCGGTGTGATGTAAACATCAAACCCATCATAATCTTGCTTGATGATTCCAATAATAGGTAGTCCTACCTCATTTTTTATGGCCAGGATATCTGCCACTGAGTTTGCTCGTATTCCAACTGCCCCTCCCTCTTTTGCTGCAACTGCCATTCTAGACATTATGTATGAGCTATGAAGTGGTTCTCCCTCTAGTGCTTGACACGAAACAATCAATCCATTTTTTAACTTTTCCATCTCTACCTCTTATAAATGTTTTTTGGAGTTTGACTCCATAAAATCATTTTAATATTTTTTTAATCTATTGTCAACAAAAATTTTGTATTTTTCATACTTTTTTGAATACTTCTCTCAATTAAATCATTTATTGCAATTCTAAAACACTATATTGTACAAATGTTTTTTTGAAGTTTTATTATTTCTTCACATTTCGCTTCTTTTCTTAATATAACTTTATTTTTTTGTTGTGCTTTTTTAAAAAAAATGGTATAATTTTTGGAGTAAAAATCCACAATAAGTTTTTCCCAAACTAAATAAATGTGTGTTTATCGTTTTATCTATTTTTAGCCATAACACTACTCATCCTTCGCCAACGAGAAGGAAATAATATATAAATTTGTCAGACTATTCAACAAACTCTTAAACAAAACCCCACCCACAAAGGAGACCTTATGAATAAAATACTCTATTTACCCTTAGATGAGAGACCTTGTAATTATGAATATCCTAAGCTCATTGCCACTATGCAAGAGAGCATCGACCTAATCATTCCTGAGCTTGAGATTCTCGGATGTAAAAAAAAATCAGCCAATATTGATGCCGTTTGGCATTTTTTATATACACACATACAAGGAGCAAGTGCAGCCATTTTGTCCATTGAAACGCTCATCTATGGTGGCCTTCTTCCTTCAAGACTCCATCAAGAAAGTGTAGAAACCTTACTTGAACGTGTTGAGATGTTGAAAAATCTCAAACTTGCAAACCCAACTGTAAAATTTTATCTTTCAAATCTCATTATGAGAACACCAAAGTATAACTCTAGTGATGAAGAACCTGACTATTATGAGGAGTATGGCGTAGATATTTACAGCTATTCTGCACTCGTTGATAAAAAAGAACGCCAAGGAGAACTCTCTTGTGAAGAGGAGTGTGAACTGAAAACCATCACAAATCGACTTCCAAAAGCACATTTAGATGACTACTCTTCAAGAAGAAAGAAGAATCTTGAAGTAAACAAACGTGTTATTGAACTTGCCAATGAAGGGGTGATTGAATTTCTAGCCATTCCACAAGATGACTCTGCACCTTATGGGTTTACTGCTATGGATCAAAAAGAGGTGGTCGCTCACATCTGCAAGCTCCGTGTTCAAAAACGCGTACATATGTACCCTGGCGCAGATGAAGTCGGTTGTACACTACTCGCACGCTATTTTTCTACACTCCATCAGAAGCAGTTTAAAATCTACCCTCTGTTTAGTTCTGTAAACAGCAAAACAATTATCCCACTTTATGAAGACCGCCCACTTTATGAAAGTTTAAAGGCACACATCACTGCAGCAAATGGAATATTGGTTGATGCCATCGAGAGCTGCGACTTTGTTTTAGCCATCAATACAGCTGGTCAAGTATTACAAGAGGCATGGGACGACGAACATAAAGATATCACCTACTCAAGCTTTAGAAATCTCCGAGAGTTTACTTCTCAAATAGAGTATGCTTATTTACAAGGAAAAGGCGTTTGCGTAGCAGATGTTGCCTTTGCTAATGGCGGAGAGTCTGAGCTGATCTATCTGCTTGATGACTATCATCTTTGGGATAAGCTTCTTGGATATGCTGGATGGGATACGAGTTGCAATACTATTGGAACTGCCATTTGCACTGCGTAT
>Ga0247840_10009013_pt1 | contig 13096 bp, 13 predicted proteins | sample LaCruzMarch2015__FD_192404 | JGI IMG/M metagenome (GOLD analysis project Ga0247840, IMG submission 192404) | Freshwater microbial communities from meromictic Lake La Cruz, Castile-La Mancha, Spain - LaCruzMarch2015_17m | ecosystem: Environmental > Aquatic > Freshwater > Lake | place: Spain...
GGAACGGGAAAAAAGTGGTGGGGGGGGCTCTACGGGTGACATCGTGGGGACGATTGTATCAGGGGGATGTTCGCACGGAAGAAATGGGAATACGGCCAGCGGATTTTTCGGAAAGGCTCAACGAAGTGTTTTCTGAGATGAGTCGTTTATGTGTGGTGCAAAACCTCCCGAAGGGATTGAATGGTGTTCACTCCAGCTGGGCCAACCCCTTGGCGGTCCAGTAACAGAGCCGAAAGGCCAGCCCCTGTGGCCCCGTGATAATCTTCTCGTAAACTGTCCCCCACGTGCAATGTTTCTTCGGGGTTGGCGTTCGCTTTTTTAAGGGCTCGATGAAACAAACGCCGGTCGGGTTTTACTAACCCTTCCAAGGACGAAATCATCACAAAATCCACTTCCCGGGTTAAGCCGATGCTCTCACTTAATTGAACGAGGCGGGAATCCCAATTGGACAGAATGGCCACACGACGGCCTTTTTGACGAAGGGCTCGGATGGTGGGAAGAGCGTCTTGAAAAAGACGCCAGTGGGCTGGGTGAGCGAAAGACCCGTAAAGGTCGTTAAAAAACGTTCGAAAGGCCGAGGGGGTAAAATGTTCCCCCATTACGCGATGAACAACGTCTTTCCACCACAATTTCTCGGCTCGGTCGTTTTTAAGTTTGTCCACGCTGTGCCGTCCTTTCCAAGCCTCTTGAAATCGAGCTTCCACCACGGAAACGGGCAAACGAACCCCGTGTCGCCGGGCGGTGCGGGCGTAGAGGTGCCCCACGGAAGGGTGAGGGCGTAAGAGCGTGTTTCCGGCGTCAAAAAAAACGGTGGTTATCGCTGACGTTTTTTTGCTTTTTGGGCTTTTTCTTGGCGTTTGATTTGTTCCCATTGAACCATCACCTCTCCCACCGTATTAATTTTTTTATGACCAAACACGTGCGGGTGCCGACGAATGATTTTCCGGCAAAGGCCGTCCACCACATCGTCCATGTTGAATTGCTTTTTTTCTTGAGCCAATTGAGCGTGAAAAATAATTTGTTGAAGAAGGTCCCCCAACTCTTCACAAAGATTTTCTGGGTCGGATTTTCGGACGGCTTGGGCCACTTCTTCGGATTCTTCTTTTAAGTGACGAAGCAAACTTCGATGGGTTTGTTTTCTGTCCCAAGGACACCCGTTCGGGGCTCTCAGGCGGGCCATTAATTTAATAAGATCCGATAAGGTTTTCTTGGCCATGGGGCATTTTACAAAGTTTTAAGATCGGAGGGGGTGTTGCCCCCAAAAGATCACATAAGGCGATCCTCCCCCTTTGAAAAAGGGGGATTGAGGGGGATTTGTTTTTGTTTTCATCGTTGGGTAAATCCCCCCGCCCCCCCTTTTTCAAAGGGGGGAACATCGCCTAAATTCTTCACCATTTTGGTGAAACGGTCTCAGACGAATTTTTTTCTTACGTGAGTTTTTGGGTGTTGCCGTTCGAGGGGATATAAAATATCATCTACACGATGAAAACTTTACGCGTGGTGGGCCTCTCGCATCGAACGGCACCGGTGGAACGACGGGAAAAACTGGCCGTTCCCGAGGAACGGGTGGGGGTGTTCCTTCAAACCGTTCGGGAGCGGGCGGGGGTGGACGAAGCGGTGTTGTTGTCCACCTGCAACCGGGTGGAACTCTACGCGGTCACGCCACCCGAGGGGGATTTGGAGTGCTTGCTTCGCAAAGAAATGATTTCTCTTTACGGCAATTTGTCTCTCGACTCGAGTCTCTACGCTCTTCAAGACGAAGAGGCCATTCGTCATTTGTTTAAAGTGGCTTCGGGATTGGATTCCCTTGTGATCGGTGAAACCGAAATATTAGGGCAGGTGAAACGTTCTTACGAGGTGGCCCATCGGGCGGGTGTGACGGGGAAATTGACGAACGTGTTGTTTCAGCGGGCTCTTCACGTTGGGAAAAAAGTGCGCTCTGAAACCCGTGTGTCGGAAGGCCCCTCCTCGGTGCCCAGTGCCGCCGTTTCTTTGGCCCAACGGTTGTTGAAACTTTCTTCGTGTCGGGTGCTGGTGGTGGGGGCGGGGGCCATGGCGGAGTGGGCGGTGCAAGCCCTCAAAAACGAAAAAGTGAAGGAGATGGTGATCGCCAATCGGACGGTGGATAAAGCGGTTTCTTTGGCAAAACGTTTTGGCGTTGGTTGGGCTTCGCTCAGTGCTTTACCTCAAGAATTGATTTTGGCGGACATCGTTATTTGTTCCACCGGATCCCCGGACGTTTTGTTTCGTGTGGAGGATGTGGCTAAAACATTGGATTCTCGGCGGGGACGATCGCTTTTCTTTATTGACATCTCGGTCCCTCGGGATGTGGACCCGGGTGTCAACGCTTTAAAAAATGTTTCCCTTTTCAATATTGACGATTTGGAGGCCGTGATTCGCGAAAGTCACGGGAGACGGGCGAAAGAAATGGCGGGTGCGGACGGTTTGGTGAACGGAAAAACAAAGGATTTCTCCACGTGGTATCGCTCTTGGAAACAAGGAAATCATTCTTCTCTTCAGCACGGGAGCCAACGAGCGAATCTCCCTCCGACGACCTCTTTGTGCCTCGATTGATTCTAGGCACCCGGGGCAGTCCCTTGGCGATGGTCCAGACCGAGGGGGTGCGAAATCAATTGCTGTCTCTGTTTCCGTCTTTGGTGATGGACATTGTTGTTATAAAAACCATGGGAGACCAACGGTTGGATGTGTCCGTGGGGGTTTTGGGTAAAGGGGTCTTCACAAAAGAAATTGAAGAAGCTCTTTTGTCCGGCCGTGTGGATTTGGCTGTTCACTCTCTCAAGGATTTACCAACGGAACTTCCCCACGGTCTTTCTTTAGGGGCGGTGTTGGAGCGAGAAGACCCTCGGGATTGCTGGGTGTCTCGAACGAAGAAACCCCTGAAAGAGTTGCCCACGGGGGCCCGGGTGGGCACGGGTTCTCTGAGGCGTCAGGCTCAAATTCGAGCGCTACGCCAAGATTTGCGTGTGGACGAACTTCGGGGCAATTTGGGCACGCGTTTGGGGCGGGTGGCCTCGGGCGATTACGACGCGGTGGTGGTGGCCGCGGCGGGAGTCCATCGTTTGGGGCGAGGGAACGAAGTGACGGACTATTTCGATTCGAACACCATGCTCTCGGCTCCGGCCCAAGGGTGCATCGGCGTGGAAGTTCGAGCCGGAGACTCTTCGACGCTTTCGTGGGTGTCCGCCCTCAATCACATTCCCAGCGAACGGGCGGCTCGGGCCGAACGCTCTTTTTTGTCCGGGTTGGGCGGTGGGTGTCGGGTCCCCATTGGGGCGTTGGCCAAAGAGAGTGGGGGAAAACTTACTTTGGACGGTCTTGTTATTTCCGCGTCAGGACAGACTCTTTACCGTGGGTGCTTGGAGGGATCACCGGATTCCCCCGAGAAGATCGGTTTGTCTTTGGCAGAAAATCTTTTGTCCCAAGGGGCTTCTTCTCTTTTGTGAAACCCGTGATTGTTACCCGAGCCAAAGAAGACGCCGGGCCCTTGGCTTTGGCTCTTCACCGGATGGGTGTGCCGGTCCTTTTGTCCCCGGTTCTCAAAACAAAACCTATTGTCATTAACGCCCGCGGGCGTTCCCATCTAAAAAACATCACCCAATTTGACGGTGTTCTGTTCACCAGTGCCCGAGCGGTTGAGCGGTTTTCTTGTCTGTGGCGTTTTATTCATAAAGGTCGGGGATGGCCATCACAGACAGCGGTTTACGCCGTGGGACCCAAAACCGCGAAGAGCCTTCAAGAACATAAAATTCCCGTCACCGACACAGCCCAAGAGTTTTCTTCCGAGGGATTGGCCAAAAAATTGATTCCTTTGGCCAAAGACAAAAGGTTCCTTTTCCCTCGAGCCAAAGACGGACAAACCACCTTGATCACCGCCCTTAGAAAAAACAAAGCCCGTGTGACCCTATTCTCTGTTTACAAAACTGTTTCAGTCTCTCCCTCTCTTTCCATTCGCCAAGCCGTTCGGTCCCAGTCCGTGACGGGGGTTGTTTTTTGTTCTCCCTCGGCGGCCCGAGCTTTTTTGGCCCCATTTTCGAAATCCGTGCGACGTACACTCCTTTGTTGGTCCATCGGGCCCACCACCACCGGGGCGCTGAAGCGGCTGGGTGTAAGCCGTGTGATCCAATCCGAAAAAATCACCATGGAGTCTCTCGCGGCGTGCGTTGGATTTGAATGTGGTAAAATGACGGTATGACCGATCCCACTCTCCATCAATTAACCCTTGTTTTGCGTCGGGCTTTAGCCGAAGGCGGGCGTGTGGTGAAGCGTTACGCCCAAAAAGGGTTCGATATCTCTTTCAAGGGCGTGGCCAACGTGGTGACCACGGCGGACAAAGAATCGGAAAAAATTATTTTAAAAACCATTCGGTCGGTGTTTCCTCATCATGGGTTTCTGATGGAAGAATCCGGGGAACGGTTGTCTTCCTCACCCCACCGCTGGGTGATTGATCCTTTGGACGGAACCGTTAATTTTGCCCACGGTGTGCCTGTTTGTTGTGTTTCCATCGGTGTCGAACGCGAAGGTGAGCCCTTGGTGGGGGGGGTGTTCAACCCTTTTAACGGGGAGCTTTTTTTTGCCGTGAAGGGAAACGGGGCCACGCTCAACGGTCGCCCGATCCATGTGTCGAAGACAAAAAAAATGATTGATTCTCTGATCGCCACCGGATTTCCTTACAATCGAAAATTGGGTCAGGCTCTCTACGTCAAAAACGTTCAAAAATTTATTGGCACCACCCAAGGGATCCGTCGTTTGGGCGCGGCGGCTTTGGACATGGCCTACGTGGCTTGTGGTCGTTTCGATGGGTATTGGGAAACAAACATAAAACCTTGGGACAGTGCCGCTGGTCGTTTGTTGGTGACCGAAGCCGGTGGTACCGTTACGGATTTTAGCGGAAATCCCTACACCTTGGCCGACACCTCTCAAACCTTGGCCAGCAATGGGCACCTTCATAAAAAAATGCAACAAATTTTGAAGCACTAATGGCTTTCCCTGTCCATCGCCCTCGCCGGTTAAGAAGTTCCGCCGCGGTTCGTGGATTGGTTCGGGAAACAACGATCTCCCCCGCTCATCTCATTCAGCCTCTTTTTGTTCACGAAACCGGAAGGCCTCGAACGGCCATTGCCAGCATGCCGGGGGTGTTTCGGTTGTCCCGGAAGGAAGCGGTAAAAGAGGCTCGGGCTTTGGTTAAGGAAGGGGTTAACGCGGTGATGTTGTTTGGCCTGCCCAACAAAAAAGATCCGCGAGGCACGGGAGCCTTTGCCCAAGACGGTGTGATCCAATCCGCGGTGGCGGATCTCAAGGCCGCTCTTCCCAATCTTTTGGTGATGACCGATCTTTGTTTGTGCGAATACACGGACCACGGTCATTGTGGGGTCTTAAAAAAAACGTTGTCGAACGTCGTTGTTGATAACGACGCCACGTTGGAGGTGTTGGCTCAGGTGGCTCTATCCCAAGCCAAAGCCGGAGCGGATTGGGTGGCCCCCTCGGGCATGATGGACGGCGCGGTGGGGACTCTTCGTTGCGCGCTGGATGGAGAAGGCTTTTCCAATACAGCCATTCTTTCTTACGCGGTCAAATACGCGTCGGCTTTTTACGGCCCTTTTCGCGAGGCCGTTCAATCCAGCCCTTCTTTTGGCGACCGCCGATCCCATCAAATGGACCCGGCCAACGCTGGCGAGGCTTTGCGGGAGGCCGCCTCGGACATCGCGGAGGGGGCGGACATGATTATGGTGAAACCGGCTTTGGCCTATCTGGACATCATCCATCGGTTAAAGAGTCGTTTCGATGTTCCCGTGGCCGCCTACAACGTGTCCGGCGAATACGCTCTGGTGAAAGCCGCTTCTCAAAACGGGTGGGTGGACGAAGCCCAAATCGTTAACGAAATCCTTCTGTCCATCCGTCGGGCTGGGGCCGACGTCGTCATCACCTACCACGCCCTAGCCACCGCTCGTGCTTTCTCTCAAAAATAAGTTTCTCTTGGCGGGGAGCCTTTTTTTTGTCGGCTGTCTCCACGCCCCATTTTTAAAACCCGCGGGGGATCCCGCGTGGGGGGTGGACGTTCGTTGGTTAGGGCATTCTTCTTTTTTATTGACGGACGGATCCGACCGAAGTCTTTTGTTGGATCCGTTCGATGACACCGTGGGATACCCCATGCCGAACGTGAGGCCGGACGCCGTGTTGATCACCCACGACCATTTCGACCACGATTACGTTCCCGAGACGCAGAACCCGACGGTTCGCCCCGATCCAGAGGAGAAAAAAAATCCTCCAGAAAAACCAGAAAAAAAAGTGAAGGCCCCCCTCCCGGCTTTTTGGCGAGGGGCTCCTATTCACCGAAGCACGGGGACGGTTTTTCTTTCAGGGGTGACGGTCCACGGCGTTTTGGCGGACCACGATGGGGAAGCGGGGCAACGAAACGGGACCACGCGAATTTTTGTTTGGGAAATGGGCGGGGTGCGTTTCTCTCATTTGGGCGACATCGGGCAGACCACCCTTCGCCCGGATCAGCTGGCTCTTTTGGCGGGCGTGGACGTTTTGTTCGTCCCCGTGGGGGGAAAAACAACCGTGGACGCCGTTGGAGCTTTGACTCTTGTTCAACAAATCCATCCCCGGGTGGTGGTTCCTATGCACTACGGCAATCGCTGGGTGCGATTTTTTGTTTTTGACACGGTGACACCGTTTTTAAAACTTTTTGAAAATGTGACTCTTTTGCCCTCGTCCGAATTTTGTGTGAAGCACGCGACGCTGACGCCGGAAACCCGTTTGATCGTTCCGGCCCTTCCAACCGAAGGAGATCAGGAGGTTCCATGAAGCGCTCCGAACAACTTTTTGCAAAGGCCAAAAACCTCTTGGTGGGCGGGGTTAATTCTCCCGTGCGAGCGTTTCAGTCGGTGGGAGGGACCCCCATTTTTTTTCGGCGGGCCCGCGGATCTCGATTGACGGATGTGGACGGTAATAAATTTATTGATTACGTGGGCAGTTGGGGGCCCATGATTTTGGGCCACGCTCACCCTTCTGTGGTTCAAGCGGCCCGGCAAGCTGTTCTTAAGGGAAGTTCTTTTGGGGCCCCCTGTGAGTCGGAACTCGATTTGGCTTCTCTGGTGCAAGACGCGTTCCCCGGCGTGGAACGAACGCGTTTCACCAGTTCAGGAACCGAGGCTTGCTTGTCCGCAATCCGTTTGGCCCGGGGAGTCACCGGCCGATCGCTTGTTGTAAAATTCGCTGGTTGTTACCATGGGCACGCCGATGGTTTGCTGGTGGAGGCCGGCAGCGGGGCCCTCACGTTGGGGCACCCCACCTCGGCCGGTGTACCTCTGGAATTGGCACGGTTAACCATCGTTTTGCCTTACAACGACCCCGTGGCCCTTGAACGAGCTTTTGATCGTTGGGGGAAAAAAATTGCCGCTGTGATTGTGGAACCCGTGGTGGGAAACATGGGCGTGGTCACGCCTTCCGCCCCTTTTGTCAAAGCCCTGAACCAAATTCCAAAAGATCACGGAAGTTTACTTATTGTGGACGAAGTGATGACGGGGTTTCGACTCACGTGGGGCGGGGCCCAGCACCTTTTAGGATTAAAGCCCGACCTCACTTGTTTCGGGAAAATTCTAGGCGGCGGATTTCCCGTGGGTGGGTTGGGTGGTTCCGCTAAGATTATGGAATTTTTGGCCCCTTTGGGTCCTGTGTATCAAGCGGGAACTCTTTCTGGAAACCCTGTGGCGATGGCGGCGGGGGTGGCCACCCTCGGTTTATTAAAACGGCGTCCGCCTTATCGCTATCTGAAGGAACAAACAACCGCTCTCGTTCGTGGCCTTCAGTCGTTGGCCCAGAAACGGGGCCGACGGGTGACTGTGAACTCTTTCGGTTCGATGGTGACGGTGTTTTTTACCCAAGGCCCTGTGACGGATTTGACGTCGGCCCAAACAGCCGATACGAAAGCCTACGCTCGGTTTTTCCATTGTTTGTTAAAGGGGGGGGTGTATTTCCCCCCTTCTCAGTTTGAGGCCGCTTTCGTTTCCGCGGCTCACACCAACGCCGATATAGACAAGACCCTCGAGGCCATTGACCGCGGGTTCCAAGACGAAAAAAAAGGATAAGACCCATGCCCAACATAAAACCGTTTCGAGCGTTTGTTTATGAAGATCGTTGCATCAAAAAAATAAACCGTCTGGTTTGCCCTCCTTACGATGTCGTTTCTTCCCAAGCCCGGGACGCGTTGGTTCAAAAAGACCCCCACAATTTTATTCGTGTGGAACTTCCCTCGGGTGATCCCGAAACCCGTTACCAAGACGCCGCTCAAATCTGGACCCAGTGGAACGACACCGGTGTTTTAAAGCGAGGGGATGTTCCCGCTTACTACGTTTACGAAGTCACGTTCAAATCCCAAAAAGACGCAAGGACCTTGGTTCGTCGCGGGTTCTTTGCGGCTTTAGAAACCGTGCCTTGGGGAGACGGTGTGTTTCCCCACGAAAAAACATTGCCCACGGCCCGGGCGGATCGGTTTTCTTTGTTCAAGGCCCTTAAAGCCCAAACCAGTCCTATCCAGTTGTTGGTTCGCGACGCCTCGGGGAAAATAGAGTCCCTTGTGAAGGCTCAAACAAAGGGGCGTCCCCGTTTGTCTTTTCGTGACGATTCCGGTGTGACCCATCGATTTTGGGTGTGGAAGAAAGGCCCCTCCACCTTGGCCTTAGAAAAATGGATGAAGAAGTTCCCTTGCGCCATCGCCGATGGTCACCATCGCTACGAAACCTCTCTCGCTTATGGTCAGTGGGCTCGTCGTCAAAAAGGCGATTTTTTGCCGGCGTCCCGTTACGTCATGGCCTTTTTTTCTTCTTCCGATGACCAAGGGTTGGAAGTGTTGCCCACTCATCGGGCGGTTCCTTGGGAAAAAAGATCTTTTGTAAACCTTGAAAAATGGGGTGTGTTGGAACCCGTGTCTGGGTTGAAAGCTCTGCTTCCTCTCATGGAGGGGAAAAAAGGCGAAGACCTTCAAACCGTTGGCGTTTTTCGGAATGGGACCTATTACCGTTACCGTTTCAACAAAGTCCCCGCGTCTTTACGAGGAACCCCCCGGGCGGCCTTGGCGGTGACGTGTCTCCACGCCGGTCCTCTCAAAGGATTAGGCAAGGAAGATTTCTTTTTTACCCGGCGTCCCGAGGACGCCGTGAGCCACGCCCAAAAAACGAAAGGGTGGGCTTTTTTCCTTGCCCCGAACACGGTCAAAGAGATCTTAGATGTGGCCACCGCTGGCGAAGTGATGCCCCCTAAAAGCACTTACTTTTACCCCAAAATCCCCTCGGGCCTGGTCAGCCACGCCCTTGCGGGGGAATTGTAAAACGGTTAAGTTTTACAACGACTCTCTCTCTTTTCCTCGTCCGCTGTGGATCAAACACCGCCGGGCGGTTTCCACCAAACTTTTAGCTTCTTGGGGAGATGGGGCCAACGCGGTTAGGTGGCCCATCTTTCGGCCGAGGCGGGGATCGGTTTTTCCGTAGAGGTGAAGTTTCACGTCGGGCATGGCGAAGGTTCTGGCCCAGACGGGGTCCCCGTTCAGCCACACGTCCCCTAAGAGGTTGGCCATGGCCACGGACCCCATCATGCGGGTGGACCCCAAGGGAAGGCCACAAATGGCTCTTAACTGTTGTTCGAATTGGCTGGTGACAGATCCGTCTATCGTCAAATGTCCCGAATTGTGGGGGCGAGGGGCCAGTTCGTTAATTAAGAGACGACCGGATTTAGTGAGAAAAAATTCCACGCACATAACCCCCACCACGTCCAAAGATTGAAGAACTTCTAATGTTATTTCCACGGCTTCGGTGGCTTGGGGGTTTGTCAGTTTTAGAGAGGGATAAACCGAAACATCCAAAATGTGGTTCACGTGTTTGTTTTCTATCGGGCCCCAGTGGGCCATGGCTCCGTTCAACGCCCGAGCTCCGACCACAGAAAATTCGCAATCAAAATCCACAAAAGATTCTAAGATGGCCGGTCGTCCTTCGAAGGCGGTGTAGACAGAGGCGGCTTCCTCTTTTTGAGGAATTATTTTTTGTCCCTTTCCATCATACCCAAACCCGGCGGTTTTTAAAACAGCGGGTGTTCCCAAGGCGTCCAGGGCTGTTGTCAGGTCTCGTAAAGAATGAATCTCTCTGAAAGCGGTTACGGGGAATCCTTTGGAGGACAAAAAAGTCTTTTCTCTCAATCGGTGTTGGGTGGTGTGAAGGACCGTTCCGTTGGGTCTCACGGGGGCGAATTTTTCCGCGGTTTGGACACAGGCTGTTGGAACGTTTTCGAATTCAAAAGTCACCGCTCGAACGTTTTTGGCGAAAAGGCGAACCGCGTCCAAGTCTTCATAAGGGGCGGTGATCTCCACATCGGCCACTTGGCCCGTGGGTGTGTCCGATTCAGGAGAAAAAGTGTGAACCCTGTAGCCTAAACGACGGGCGGCGATGGCGAACATTCGGCCCAGTTGGCCGGATCCCAAAACGCCCACCACCGAGCCTGGGGGAATCAGAGAGGGCATTACAGACCGAGACGTTTGGTTTTTGCCACGTTTTGAGTTTGTTCTTTTCGAAAAGCGTGTAATTTTTTTCTTAAATCCGGACGGTGGGTGGCTAAAATGGCGATGGCCAAAAGACCGGCGTTCACAGCCCCCGCTCGACCAATGGCCAAAGTTCCCACGGGAATCCCGCTGGGCATTTGAACGATCGAGAGGAGAGAATCCATGCCTTTGAGAGCGTGGCTCTCCACCGGAACGCCCAACACCGGTACCGTGGTTTGTGCCGCCACCATTCCCGGTAGGTGAGCCGCTCCTCCCGCCCCGGCGATGATGACTTCCAATCCTTGGCCCTCAGCCCGGGCCGCAAAACGAGCCATTTTAAGAGGCGTTCGATGGGCACTCACCACCTGACATTCGTGAGGAACACCAAAATCCTTCAAAACACGAGCGGCGTGTTCCATGGTTTCCCAGTCGCTTTTCGATCCCATAATAACGGCCACCAAAGGTTTTGTCATGGCCTTCATTGTATATAAATTTGCATGTTTTAAAAAATATATATAAAATAGTCATGTTTAAAAAACGCAATCATTCACTCAACCCAAAAAACTTGGATAGACATTTTTTTTGATTGTTCTTAGGAGGATTTATGGCACAAAAATCGGTGACGCTTTGGATTGGTGGAGCGGCGGGAGATGGGATCGCTTCCACGGGAGATATTTTTGCTCGAACCTGTTCCCGCGGTGGTTTGCATTTGTTCGCTTACAATTCTTATCAATCGGTGATTCGTGGGGGGCACGTGGTTTATCAAATCCACGTGGGGGTTTCCCCTGTTTTAAGTCAAGGAGACAAATACGACTTATTGATTGCACTCAATCAAGAAAGTGTGGACCTTCACCTTCAATCTGTAAAACCTCAAACGGGTCGTGGTGTTCTTTACAATTCCGATCGTATTAAAATAGATCCCGCCCTCCTTAAAGACGGTGTCACCGCTTATCCTTTGCCTGTCGGGGAGCTGACGGGAGCGTTTCCACGGAACCCGATCATGCAAAACACCGTGGCCCTTGGGGCTCTCCTATCCTTATTGGGGTTGCGTTGGGATATTTTTGAACAGTCCGTGAAAAGTCAATTTGGGAAGAAAAAAGCGGAAATAGCCGAGACCAATTTAAAAATGGCTCAAAAGGGTTTTGCCCACGCCCAAGCACACTTTGCTCCTCTTAAGGATATAAATTTGGTGGGGGATGGAACGTCTCGTTTGTTAATGACCGGGAACCAAGCCATCGCCTTGGGGGCTGTGGCCGGGGGCTGTAAGTTCTATTCGGCTTATCCCATGACCCCGGCGTCCACCATTATGCATTGGTTGGCTCCCCGAGCGTCCAAATACGGCTTGGTGATGAAACAGTGCGAAGATGAAATCGCTTCCATCAATATGGCCATCGGGGCTGGTTTTACGGGAGTTCGGGCCATGACAGGCACCTCCGGGGGCGGGTTTGCTTTGATGACCGAGGCTCTGGGCCTCGCGGGAATCACGGAAACCCCGTTGGTGGTGGTGAACGTTCAGCGCGGTGGCCCCTCCACGGGGCTTCCCACAAAAACAGAGCAGGGTGATCTTTTTCAGGTTCTAGGAGCCAGTCAGGGGGAATTCCCTAAAGCCGTGATCGCTCCCCTTTCTGTTGAAGACGCTTTTCGTGCAACGGTGGAATCCTTAAACATGGCCGAAACCTACCAACTGCCGGTTATTCTTCTGTCGGATCTTTTATTGTCTGAGCACATGGAGTCTGTGGACGTTTCTGCCCTTTCGAACAAAATCCCCATCGAGAGAGGGTCCTCGGTGGATTCGGTGACCGAGCGACCTTTCCTTCGTTACAAAGACACACCCACCGGTGTGAGTCCTCGTGTGTTCCCCGGGGTGGAGGGAGGACAACACGTGGCCGGTTCCGATGAACACGGCGAAGACGGGAATTTGATTTCCGACGTCTTTTCCAATCCCACCACCCGGGTTAAAATGGTTCAAAAGCGGTTCAGGAAAATGGACGCCTTGGCCCAAGCGGTGGCGTCCAAGTCCTTGGTAAAGGAAGGCTCCGACGAGGCCGATTTGACCTTGGTGGGGTGGGGTTCCACCTATAAAATTCTACGGCAAGTTCGTTTGGCTCTTGAAAAAGAAGGACACAAGGTGAACCACCTTCAATTTAGGATCCTCTGGCCTTTTCCAACGGAACTCGCCCGGCAAGAGTTGGCGAAGGCTCGGAAGATCGTTGGCGTTGAAAACAATTACAGTGGGCTTTTCGCTCGTCTTCTTCGACAAGAGACGGGGTTTTCATTCCATCACCACGTTCGGAAATTTGATGGGGAGCCTTTTTATTTTGAGCCGTTATTAGAAAAAATAAAAAGCGTGTTGTTGCCGGGAGCACCGGAGATCCAACATCTGGTCACATCCGAGTTGGATGTCCCCATGAAAAAACCGTGATGGTTTTCGTTTCTTTAACCCCAATGCCAGTAACTTAAGCCCAAAAAGGCTCGTCACACCGGCGAAAGCCGGTGTCCAGTGTTTAAAATAGACGTTTAAACACAGTTTTAATGACTAGATCCCGG
>Ga0247840_10009016_pt1 | contig 13091 bp, 13 predicted proteins | sample LaCruzMarch2015__FD_192404 | JGI IMG/M metagenome (GOLD analysis project Ga0247840, IMG submission 192404) | Freshwater microbial communities from meromictic Lake La Cruz, Castile-La Mancha, Spain - LaCruzMarch2015_17m | ecosystem: Environmental > Aquatic > Freshwater > Lake | place: Spain...
GTCGTCTCATTGTTTGAAATAATAAATTGTATTTAAAATTCGAATATTTGGGTTAATATGGCAATAGTAGTAATATTTAATGTTTTTTATGCAATATTGCAGAAGGATTTTCTTAAACAGGATACCGTTTGGATTTCAGTTTTATAAAATAACTCAAATGAAATCAAAATATAACAAAATTTACCTTCTCTTACTATCAATTGCGGTTTTGGCTATTATTTGCCCACTAGAGCTTAGTTCCCAGGAAGTTCACAATTATATGCCAACGAATATCGGTTGGCACAAGGCAGTTTATAACGAGAATAAAAGAGAACCAAAGCTGGTTCCCCGGACTTCATGGGACAATGCCATCGAACGGGAAATGAACTGGTATATAAAAGCTCCGGTAAATGATCATGGTTATCCTTCATATGTTTATATAACATTCATGGATGAGAATTACCAGCCTTACAGAAATGATTTTCTCCCGGCCACTCAGAATGGGATGGGCATAAATCATTAAATGGGGAACCGATGGAATTCAGACTGATAATCCTGCTGCTTTGATTGAATTCTTAAAAAAGAGGAAATGAGTTAAATCTGGCTGTTTGCCGTGAAATGGTCAATTCACGCTGATGGTGCAACAGGGTGATTATACCTGGCTTAATGATTTGCCGCAATATCCGCCCGATCCCTGGTTAAGCGTTATTGAACAAACTTTTGATGGAGATCCTCGCCCATCTAAACCTGAATACCGATAGGTTTTAGAAACATTTATGATTGTTAACCATCTGTTTACAAAGCATCTACTATATTTTTAGAATATTGATGAAAAACAGAATATGCTGATATTTCCATTTCTCCATTATTCCAGGATAAAAAGCCAGTATCTATTTCAACCGTTTTGAATTTACTTTTATCCAGAAATTTAAAGATCGATTTATTTTTAGCCTTTTTTAAAAAAACTTCAAAATCAGCTATTTTTGTTTCCCCATTTGAGAACAACACTTCCAATTTATAATCGTGCAAATATTTGACTTTAAGTATTTTCATGTTTATTTTAGCTTAACAACTTTTATTTGACATTCTTTATAAAATGCATGTATGTGTATTGGTTCATGTTCATCTGAGAAAAACCTCAAGGTCAAACCCAGGTATTCAAAAAGTTTTGGCATAATGTATTATTCAAATCCAGACAAAGATAAAAAAAATAAGCCCCAAAGTCAATAAGTAGGTTTTCTATCTTCAACAAATCAAACTGTGATTGACCAAATAAAACGCACGCTTGTTCTATGAAAGTTGTCATCCGTTATATCTTTAGACAAATTGAAACAAAGGAAATCTCACCTGAACGGGATATGCTAAATTAATATGTAGTAAATTAATTTTCTTAACCTTCAGCACCATTGTATACAAAGATTTGTTTAATTTTATAGTTTGTGGATAATATAATCTGAATGAAATATTTATTAGCATTATTATTTCTGATATTTGGATTAAATTCTGTTGAAGCCCAAACAAAAAGGGCTTTAATCGTTGGTATAGGTGCATACCCTTCGGAAAGTGGCTGGTGTAAAATTCATGGGGACAATGATGTTCCTTTAATATCAACTGCTTTAATTCACAAAGGTTTCATTACGAATAATATCCGGTGCCTGACTAATGAAAATGCAACCAAAAAAAATATCATTAAAAGTCTCAACCAACTGATAAAGCAGGCTAAAATCAACGATTTTCTTTATATTCACGTTTCGACTCATGGGCAGCAGATAGTAGATGTTGATGGAGATGAAGCTGATGGTCTTGATGAATCCATTATTCCGTTTGATGCCTACAAAACATTTGTAAAAGGCCAATACGAGGGGAAAAATCATTTAATTGATGATGAACTAAACCGTTATCTCACTTCACTCAGGGAAAAGATCGGAAAGTCCGGATCATTGTTAGTGGTTATTGATGCTTGTCATAGTGGGGACGCAACGCGTGGAACTGGCAGTGAAATGGATACCGTTGTTGTAAGGGGTACTGCTGATGTTTTTCAGGCTGGAATGAAAAAGAACTTTGTTCCCCGACCAGAAAAGCCACTTGACTGGGTGGTCATCAGTGCATCACAATCCTATCAGAATAATTGGGAATTTTTGCATAACGGCGAATACTTTGGTTCCCTGAGTTACGCTATAAATCTTACCCTAAACGATTTATCAGGAAAAGAAAATTTTCTGGATCTTTTTAATGATATAAAAAAGAAGAGGGAAGAAATGAATGTTGCAAGATATCCTCAAAAGCCAATGATTGAAGGGGGCAATTACTACCAAAACCAGAAAGCTTTTTAATATGAAGAACCTGACTGACAGTGAAAAAATTTCAGCCATTCATTCGAGAAATGAGTTTTTGACCGGTGAAATATATAGATTATACCGAAATGAATTTATTCATTTATTCAGGCAAAGACTCCGGAAAAATAACGACGAGATATTTGATATATACCAGGAGGCTTTTCTCGAATTATGTAATAAAATATTCACCAATAAACTCAATGAATCAAGCCTGACATCAACCTTAAAAACCTACCTGTATGGAATTGGTAAGTATATGTTAATTGCAACCAATCGCAGGAACAAAAATAAAATACTGGAACTTTTCAGCGATGTTCCTGACGTTCTGGAGAACGAAACCGGCCTTGATATTGAAAATGAAAAAATTATACAGATTGCTGTAAATCAAATTGGCGAACCATGCCATACATTGCTTGTCAAAAAATATTGGGAAAACAAAAGCGGGGAAGAAATAGCAATCGAATTAAATTATAAGAATGCAGATACTGTTAAGAATCAGAAATATAAATGTATTCAGAAGTTAAAGAAAAATCTGCAGGATAAAATCACCTATTCAAATTAAACAGGAAAGATGTCAGAGAAAGAGTTTTCAGATATTGAAATTGACCGCTACCTTGAAGGTTCAATGGATAATGTTGAAAGAGCCAGTTTTGAGAACAGGGCGGATAACGATGTTGAATTACGTCATGAGATTAGTTTGCAACGATCTATCATAAAGGCTGTAAGAAGAGAGCAACTTGAAAATATTGTTCAAAGAGAAGAAACACGAATTGGAAAACAGAACAACGTCCGCAAACTCGTATTTACTATCGGATCTCTTGCTATGGCTGCTTCGCTTATCGGTTTTTTTTATGCTGGATATTTAAATAATTGTGCCAGTCTTGCTGACCGCTATTATGTGGCTTATGCTAATGCCCCAATACCTTCGAGAGGTGGAGAGACTTTGCCTCAAACAAAATCTGATTCAGCATTTTTTGATGCATTAAAACAGATTGAAAGAGGGAACAGCCGGGGTGCCATAAGACAATTAAAAAATTTACAGGATAATCCGAAAGAAATGAATATAGCCACTGATTATGCTGTAAAATGGTATTTAACATTGGCTTATCTTAAAAGTGGTAAGAAGCAAAAGGCAAAGGAGCTACTTCATCTTATCATCAAGGAACCATCGGGTGAATTTTATACAAAAGCAAAGGATTTGTTAAAGGAAATAGAGGACTAATTCCATCTGTAGTTTATATCTGTGTTTTACTCCTAAGGAGTTGAATGTTAGTGACCCACAGAGAATCTGGGGGCAAAAAAACATAGCGTAAACCCAACCCGCAACGGGTTGAATTACTTACACCAAATATTTTTCATTAAAGTCAACACCATTTTCCTTTAACAACCTAATAAACTCGTCCCTAATACTTTCCTTTTTATGGTGTTCCTGCTGATTCATAACATATTTTATAATTTTATCCTTTTCTCTGATTGACAGGGTAAAAGCCCCGTAACTTTCAGCCCAGTTTGAAAATAGCGGATATAGTCCCTTTCCTTTTATCCAAATTGAACTTGAGACTTTAATATCTTTAACCAGGTTTGCCAATGCAATAGAAGGGTGCAGATCGCAAACAATATGAATATGGTCTTCAACTCCATTGATTCTGAAAAGTCGGCAGTTTTTGTTTTTCATTACTCCCCAGATATATTTGAGAAGCTCATCATTACCGGAGTTGTGTAATACTTTTTCACTGTTCCGGGTATGAAAAGTAAGATGGTAAAGGATTTGACGATAACTGGCCATGGTATAGGATTTTAAAATTCATAAGAAACTTAATAATCTTAAAGTTACGAAAAATTGCGCAATAATTTTAAGGTTTGGCGCAATTAAATAACAAATATTCAACCCGTTTCGGGTTGATGGTCAGCTGTCGCCCGAAAGCCCCCAATAAAAATTGGGGGTAATTAACATTTATCCACCTTCGGCGGAATTAATTTTAAAAAAAGTAATCCAAACCGGGTTACTTTTTTTGTGTTCTGACATTAAGGGTATAAACAGTTTAAAATTTAAATCACCTTTAAAATCTCAATTATGAAAACTCACTTAATTACCCTTTTTATTGTATTTAGTTCTTTATGCCTTTGTGCTCAGAGATTTGATTTAGGCAGCAATTTGAAACCAACGCCTAATGAATTTGAACTTCTTGGAACCTCCTCAAAAACTGGGGTTAGCAGTTATAAGTATAAAAAAGAGATTACTGACAGGTTTTTCAATAGAAGGATTGGGGATATCATTGTAGGAGTGCGCGAAGGTATGATTGTATCAACAATTTATAATCTGATTCCGAACAATGATGATATTGGTGTACCGGCAGATATTTTACAACTGTTACAGAAAAATTTGCCATACCCCTTTAAAGAAGTGGATGGTGTTTACGGATTGAATATCGATAATGAATCAATAAGTATAGCCCGGATAAGAAACCCTTTAACGTTAAATCAGGACAGGATTATGTTTTTAAATTCGGTAAAACAAAGTATATTGGAAAGCACAAGAAAATAGACAATATTCTTTTTTAAATCATTAATGTATCGTACTTTTAAAGTTCAATTTTCATCGGAATAACTACGCCCATTTTTTTATCAATATTATCCGCATTAAAAATTATGAACGCTAATTTAAATTTTGCAATTATGAAAAAGTCAATTCTTTTGCTAATGTTATTAGTCGTGTTATTTACAGTTCAGGCCCAGGAGCAGAAAGTAGCGAGTAAAAACAAACCATCAGAGGATCTGGAAAATTTGCAGTTGGCTTGTCAGTTAGCCAAATATGGTTACAAAACCTTTTCAGCTAATGCGTTGATTGAAGCTGCGAAGATTATGAGTAGCGTAAAGACCCAGGAACTTAAATATGAATCTTACAAACAGGATCCTTCCTCAAAAGTCCAGACAACCAAAAAAAGCAAAGAGGGATATGATCTGGCGAGTATCCTGGCTGCTGCAAAAAAATATGCCATCGGTGATGCTAAATTACTGGCAGCCATTGCTGAAGTAGAAAAAGCTAATCAGGCAACCAGAGGCAGGGTTGGTGGTCCGGGAGAAAAATACGCGTTGATTTTGGGAAATAGCAATGATTATTATGATATTAATTTTATAGAAGGACGCTTGGCAGAAATAGTTGTGCGCGGGGATGGTGATACAGACCTGGATTTATATGTCTTTGATTCGAACGGGCATTTAATTGTACAGGATGCCGATTATACAGATAGATGCTATGTAAGCTGGGTACCGCTTTGGACTGGCCGCTATACAGTAAAGATTGTGAATAGGGGACCAATATTGAATAATTACTATCTGGTGACAAATTAGAGCCTTTTTCAGAGTCGGGATTGTTTTCATAAAGAGCAACCCCGTTTTATTTATTTCTCTGATCTATACCTGACAAAGTCACCTTTCCAAATTAGTTAAAGATGCAATTCCCTGTCTCAAATCCTATGCTCCGAAGATGTCTTATTGGCATTATTACTCTCCTAAGTTTTTCGGTAGCTTATCCACAGGATGTTCAGACAGAAAAAGAGCTTACTGAAGCAATTAATAGCGCCAAGAATGCAAACTACACCCAAGCTATTCCTGTTTTAAAGAAATATGTTGAGATGAAGGGATTTGATGATTATAAGACCCTTGAGATTAACATCTATCTGAATATGTGCTACCTTGCGACAAAAAATAAAGCGTTGGATGTTGGAAAGGTCAATGCACTTACGGATTCCTATCTTGCAAAATATGGCATTTCAAAAACCGAAAGCATAAAAAGTGAGGATGAAATGGCGTTACTATTTATTGCTGGGTTAATTAATCTTAACGTTGGGAATAATGAGAAGATGATTTTCTACCTTACACTTATTAAAAAACGTTATGAAGAAAAACAGCTTGCATGGGATCAGATGTATTCTATAATATTAAGTCGGTTGGGTCAGGGTTATTACAATTTATCGGATTACAAATCTGCCTTTGAAGTAGGACAAATGGCATGGAAAGTAAATCTTAATCTTTTTGGGGAAAAGAATGAAGCCTCGCTTAACATTTTGGATTTACTCTACCTCTCCTATCAAAAAAATAATGAGCCCAAAAAAGCTTTAGAATACATTCAGAAAGAGGCGGATATTGGTAGAGAGTTTTGGGGTGAAAAAAATTCTAATTATTTAATTTGCTTGGATAATCTGGCATTAGCGTATTCCCTTTTAGGTGAATATCAGAAGGCATTGGGAATTAACCTTAAAGCTCTTGAATTAGGAAAGGAAGTACTTGGTGAAAAGCCTCAAAGTTATTTAATAAGACTTAATAATTTAGCTTCAATTTATTCCGATATAGGTGACCATATAAGGGCAATAAGAATATATCAGGAATTAGTTAATCAAAGCTTAGAAATTTTAGGTAAGAATGACCCTGACTATTTTACGTTTATGAATAACTTGGCTATAGAATTTTCATATATAGGGAATAATGAGGAAGCGTTAGAAATAAGTTTAAAAGTTACAGAATTACGCAAGGAATTTTTAGGCGATAAATCTCCAGGTTATTTTAATAGTTTAATAAATTTAGCTTCAATATATTCAGATTTTGGTGATTATCTGAAGGCTTTAGAAATTAACCTGGAAGTTTTTGAAAAAGGGAAAGAAGTTCTTGGAGAGATGAATCCAGATTATTTAACTAATCTGAATAATCTTGCTGGTACATATTCAGACGTTGGTGATTACAAAAGTGCATTGGGTATTCACCAAAAAATTATTGAAATACGCAAGGAATTTTTAGACGAAAGGCATCCCGAGTATTTATTAAGTCTGAATAACCTTGCTGCAGTATATTCAGAACTTGGGGATTACTCTAAGGCTTTGGAAATTAACCTTAAGGTTATTGAACTAAGTAAGAAAGTATTGGGTGAAAAGAATCCATTTTATTTAACAAGCTTGAGTAATCTAGCCTCAACCTATTCAGATCTTGGTGATTTTGAAACTGCATTAGAAATTAACCAGAAGGTCGTTGATTTGCGCAGAGAAGTGTTGGGAGAAAAGCATCCTGATTATTTATCAAGCTTGAATAATCAAGCCTTTTATTATTCATTTATGGGAAATCCCAAAAAAGCGTTCGAAATATTCAATGCAATTGTTAAAATAAGTAAAGAATTTTTTGGTGAACAACATCAACGTTATTTGACTGTATTGGATAATCTTGCTTTAAGTGAATTTGAACTATCAAAATTTGATTCAGCTTTAATTCATAAAATTCAAGTTTTAAATAATGCACAAAGAATGCTGATCAAATACTTCAGTTATTTAACTGAATATCAGAGAGAATCATTTTCGAAACGTTTTAAAAAATATTTTTTATTTACTACTTTATTCATTGAAGATAATAGATTACATAATCCAGAATCTGTATGTTACGCCTATGATTTATCATTATTTTCAAAAGGACTTTTACTCAATACTACAATTGATTTTGATAAGCTAATTGCTGAGAAAGGTAATCCGGAGGCTGTTGCAAAATTCGAAGAGCTGAAACTGTTAAAACTTCAGTGTCAACGTCTCTTGGAGAAACCCATTGCTGAAAGATATCTCAATGTTGATTCGCTTGAAAATCTTGCCCAGCAAAAGGAATCAGAACTTGTAAAATTATCCAAAGAGTATGGTGACTATACAAAGAATTTGAAAATCACCTGGAAAGATGTTCAGGCAAACCTGCAAGATAAAGATGTGGCTATTGAGTTTGTGGAATATCCGACATTAACTGATACGGTCAAATACGCCGCCTTGGTCCTGCGTAAAGGATGGCAAAATCCCAGAATGATTTCCCTTTTCAGAAAAGATCAGATTGAAGAATTTATCAGGCAGGATAAAGATAAAATTTATTCCAACGGTATTGTGAGTAAGCAGATTAAAGAACTGATCTGGAGTCCAATTGAAGAGGTTGTCTTACCCGGAGACAGGATTTACTTTTCAGCATCTGGTCTTATTCATCAGCTTGCTATCGAAAACCTTCCTGCTAATGATTCATTAACGCTCGGCGATCTATATGAGATGCACCGATTATCCTCGACAAAAGAACTGGCCATTCATCAACCGGAAGATAAAAATACAACCGCGGTTCTTTATGGTGGTTTACAATATGATCTGCCAGAAGATAAAATGGTTGCCGAAAGCAAAAAGTATGAGAAAAAGGAGAATCTTTATGCCATGCGGGGTTATTCAACAGATACAACGGTTAGAAAAGGATGGAATTACCTCCCCGGCACACTCAATGAGGTAAACCAGATTGATCAACTGATGGCAAGCAAACATTATCAGATTTCGGAATATACCGGAGAGAGGGGCAACGAGGAGTCCTTCAAATCGTTATCTGGAAAGAAAAAAAGTATCATTCATATCGCCACACATGGTTTTTTCCTTCCGATTGAAGAGAGCCGAAAAAATTTGTTTATGATGCAGCGGATAGGCGATCAACCCCAGGACAAAGCTACGGCAGATCCGATGTTACGTTCCGGATTGATGCTGTCGGGTGGTAATAGAGCCTGGCAGGGGGATAAAGTTCCGGATAATATAGAGGACGGGGTATTGACTGCTAAAGAGATCAGCCGGATGGATTTAAGAGGAACCGATTTGGTTGTTCTGTCGGCCTGTGAAACTGGCCTCGGTGATGTGTCAAGTGAAGGGGTATTCGGATTGCAAAGATCGTTTAAACAAGCCGGGGTACAAACATTAGTGATGAGTTTGTGGGAAGTAAATGATGAAGCCACAAGGTTCATGATGACCGAATTTTACTCCGAATTATTATCTGGCAAAGAGAAACGTGAAGCATTCCTTGATGCGAAAAGAAAATGCAAGGAGAAATTTCCTTTGCCACGATATTGGGCAGCATTTATTATGCTGGATTAAAGTACTGGGATTTTTTTAAATTGATGGGGAATTTGTAACTGAAAATAGCTCATAAAAATTTCTTGTCCTTTTTAACGCTTTAAAGATGATTAAGTAATTTTACGATATTCAGAATATAATATACGCATAGCCATCTAATATAGAATGATATACGAATTGTGCCTACATACAAAGATGTTACATGTAATGAATGGAGACTCTACAACCAATAAACAACAGACAGAAATGAGACCGAATGTTTCAATATTAGTTGGCTCTGGTTTTTCAATACCTGAAGGACTTCCATGTGTAAGACAATTGAACCAAAGGCTTTCAAAAATTAACGAAAGTGAAATCTTAATTCATTTCGACCAAAGTGCAATTTTTCTAAATGGACAAGAAGACCCTAATCGTTGGTCAAGGATGGACGAGAGAATTTTTCTTCAAGAATTTTTAGAATTTTATAGTGCGGAGGTTTTAAAAACAAATGAAGAGTTTAATTATGAAACTTTTTACGACTATTATTCTGGTTATTTGACAAACAACGAAAACAAAGAAGCAATTGATGATTTTTACAAACAGTTTAATGATAAATATATTGAGGGTTCAGATAATCATAGAGACTGCTACAACAGGATTTCTGACTTCAATAGAAGCTATAATCAACTTTTGGCTTCTCAACTTCATAAGAAAAAATATTTTGAAGATATTGGTTTTTTGAATTATTCACCATACGACCCTTTTATTAATTTTTTGAAGGAACTACTTAAAACTTGCGACATTAAATTTCATACACTAAACCACGATTTATTTTTTGACTGGCTTGGAAAAAACCATTCAGATCTTTGCCAACACTTCACAGATGGGTATCAACTTGAAGGCTCCCCATTTTATGGAACAGTTAGTTTTGACTTTAATGATGGTACCGACAAAAAAGTACATAAAACGTACTTTGTGAAGCTTGCCCGATTCTTAGATAAATTTGATAAACCACTTGCACTTTTTAAACTTCACGGAAGCATTCTCAATGTAATTATCAATACGGAACAACCGAACCAACAAAGAATTCACATAAAAGACAATTATGCTGTTTCAGGTTATTATATGGAAATTATTGATCCGATAACAAGGAAGAAGCGGTTTGTCAATTTGAAGGATGAGGTTGCACCTGACTTTTTAAGTGGTACAACTAACAAGATAAGGTTTTATACTCGCGACAGTTATTATAAAAAACTATTCAAACATTTTAACAACAATCTTTCTAACTCAGACTTGCTTGTAGTAATTGGATATAGCTTTCAAGATAGTGGAATTAACGAATATCTTGAAAAATATTTTCTTTCAAGAGGCAAGCGTATGGTTGTAATTGACCCATCCAAAGTAAGCATTCGGCCTGGTACATATTGCGTTTAGTATGACATCCCCCTACCTTTGTTCAAAAAACAAAGATGAAAGTTAGAAGAACATTGACAGACGCTTCCTCCATGATGGAACATCGTCAATCAAGCGGACTGAGTGTGCAGGCATTTTGTGAAGCAGAGAATATTACTCCGGCAACCTATTACTATTGGCACAAACGTCTTCGGGCGAATGAAAATGCAGAAACCCCAATGTTGGTTCCTGTAAGTTTCAGAAAAGCAGGACATCGGCCTGGAACAACTATTGGGAACATCGAATTGACCTATCCCAATGGTGTACGACTTTCTCTTTCTGGTAGCTGCGGGCTAAACCGGATACGGGAACTGATTCAGATCATGTAAGGTATGTTTTCTTTATCAGATAATTTGCAGTATTATTTTTGTACCGGTTCCACGGACATGAGAAAAGGTTTCGATACGCTTTGTGGTGTTGTACGTTCACAGATGGGGCGCAATCCGTTGAGCGGGGAGGTTTTCATCTTCTTAAACCGTCAGCGAAGCACCGTTAAGCTTCTTCACTGGGAACGGGGTGGCCTGGTCCTTTACCATAAACGATTGGAGTCGGGCTGTTTTGAACGCCCCCTTTACGATGAAAAACAAAACTCCTTCCAAATGAAATGGTCGGAACTGGTTATGATGGTCGAAGGACTATCCATGAAAAACATTGTACAACGCAAAAGGTTCGATCCTTCTCCCGGAAAAAGCAAGATGAAAAGAGAGGCTGGGACCGGTGCGCTTTTCGGCAGATAACGCTCAGGTTTTCGGATAAAAAAAGATCAAAATAAATCAATATTTATGGTGTAAATATTTGCACAATTCATTGATTTATTGTATCTTCATGCCATGAAAGTAAGAGATTTAGAGCCCAGAAACGAAACCATAGAGCAGAAAATAGAGCGCCTGGAGAAGGGTATCGTTGAGCGTGATTCTAAAATTCTCGAACGCGATGCCACAATCCAAAAGTTAATTAACGAGCTGATTGCCCTACGGCGCAGGTTATTTGGCCGCAGCAGTGAACGCTTTATTCCGGAAGACCCTTCTCAGCTTTCCCTGGCATTTGACGGACAAGAGAGCCTGCCAGAAGAGCTGGAGATCCCGGCTCAGGAGATAGAGGTTAGCTACACCCGCAAGAAAGAGAACAAGAAGCAACCGGTACGCAATGCCATCCCTGAGCACATCCGTCGTGAAGAAGTTGTTATTGAGCCTGAAAACATCCCGGAAGGTTCTGTACGTATCGGTGAAGAGGTTACTGAAAAACTGGAATTCATACCGGGAGAAGTATTTGTAAAACGTACTATTCGTCCAAAATATGCCCTTCCACAAGGCGGTGGCATTAAGATTGCTGAACTTCCTTCGCAAGTATTACCAAGATCAAACGCAGGAGCCTCCCTTCTTGCCTATTTGCTCATTAGCAAATATATGGATCACCTTCCTTTTCACCGTATTATTGAGATATTTAAGCGACAAAAAATCATCCTGGCAGCATCGACTGTAAACGGTTGGTTCTGTGATTCGGTTGATTTACTGAGGCTCTTGTATGAAACCTTAAAAAAAGAGGTACTATCAAGCGATTATGTCCAAATTGATGAAAGTACCATACCGGTTATGGACAAAGATCACCCGGGAAGTACCAGAAAGGGATACCATTGGATTGTTCGAAGTCCCATGCAGAATCAACTGTTTTTTCATTACCAGAACGGTAGTCGCGCCCAAAAGGTGGTGGTAGAATTATTACATTCGTTTCAGGGAGCAGTACAGAGTGATGCTTATGGTGCTTACGATATTTACGAGAACAAAAAGGGGGTTCTGTTATTAGGGTGTATGGCTCACGGGAGAAGAAAATTTGAGATTGCCCTGAAAGACGATCCCGACAGGGCCAGGCATGCATTGAAAATTATTCGTGAATTGTACGCCATTGAACGAGAAGCAAAGGAGATGGAACTCTCGCCCGATGCAATCAGACAGCTACGCCAGGAAAAGTCTTATCCGATACTCAAAGACTTCGAGAAATGGTTGCTTGAAAACTACACGGCAGTATTACCCAAAAGCCTTATCGGAAAAGCTATTTCTTACACATATAATATTTATCCGCGCCTTGCACGGTATGTACTTGACGGAAGATACAACATTGACAACAACGGCGCTGAGAACGGGGTTCGCAGTCTGGCATTGGGTCGGAAAAATTATATGTTCTGCGGGAACAATGAGTCAGCCGAGCGAACAGCCATAATATATTCCCTGCTGGGTAGTTGTAAGCTGGCAGGTGTCAATCCAACAGAATGGCTTACCGATGTCCTGACCCGGATACCAAATCACTCTATCCTAAGATTAAGCGAACTGCTCCCCGGAAACTGGAAACCGATAGAATAGAATCCTGTCAAACCGATATCTATAATACCCCCTGGAGACCCAGTGCATCCGTGCGTAGTAACGTCAAGTGACCCTGTACCAGGCCGAATGCTTAC
>Ga0247840_10009018_pt1 | contig 13090 bp, 14 predicted proteins | sample LaCruzMarch2015__FD_192404 | JGI IMG/M metagenome (GOLD analysis project Ga0247840, IMG submission 192404) | Freshwater microbial communities from meromictic Lake La Cruz, Castile-La Mancha, Spain - LaCruzMarch2015_17m | ecosystem: Environmental > Aquatic > Freshwater > Lake | place: Spain...
TTTGCAGATCAAATTGCATTGGCCGGTATGTCGGTCTTGGTTTATGTCTCGATGCTTATGCGACTAAAGAAATCGTACACGCTAAAGACGCTGCCCGTGTCCGAAACACATCCCGATCCCATCGACCGTCTCTGGGCACTCACCGATTACCTGGGAACTCGCTCTCCGCTTAACAAGGCAGAAGTAAATCACATGCTGGTAGTGGGCGAGCAACTTCTGGAGATATTTCCAAGATTGCTTCACTCAGCAGCCAGGGCCGACTTACTTACTTTCTATGGATCCATATATCTACCCGGATCCTTCAAGAGGATGAAAGTTGATCGCATCGATTTCTAAATCAATAGCCTGGTAGCGTCCCCTGCGCGGACCGTTCGCACGGTGAGTCCGTGCTGGCTTTAGTCCGCAAACTGGCTAGCCGAAAGGCGAATTGCGACCGAGGCGAGTTGGGGACAGACCACGGAATCGCGGATTCCGGGCTTGCGCCGCAGGGGTGCGGCTGACGGGGCTTGTCGCTACGTGGCGCGGAGCGCTGGAGGATGCGTTACACCGCAGCGCGGTGTAACGAGGGGACACTCCGCGTGAGAACCGGCAATCAGTGACCAATCAGGCTTTCCGCTGGAATTCCGAGCCCCCGATGCAGTCGCCGAATCATCGCCAGGCTCAGCGTGCGTTTGCGCGCCAGCACTTCATAGACCCGATGGGGCGGACCGATATAGGGTTTCATGTCGGCTACCGTCAGGCCTTGCTGCTCCATCCGGAACTTGATGGCCTCGATCGGATCGGGTGGCGGTAGGGGATAATGTTGCGCCTCATACGCCTGCACCAATGTGCTGATCACGTCCAAGCGGTCGCCGTCAGGGGTGCCGAGCAGCGGATCGTCACCCATCAGCGATGCGATCTCGTCCAGTGCCGCTTCGTAATCGGGCTCGGTCCGGATCGGACGAATATCCATAGCGGTCACCTTCGTTCCACCGTTTCGGCATTGATGCGGTCATACTCCGCAAGGTTTTCAAAGCAACAATTCTCACGGACTGATCTTAGTCCCGTGGTGGGACTGACGCAACAAAGAGGTCCAAGAGCCGATGCTGGTCCCGCGCCAGGACCCCAAGGCCAAGGTGACCGCGGTCGCCTTCGGCATCGCGGTGTTCGACGCCGACCGTGCCGAGATGCTCGGCAAGCAGCATGGGTCCACTTGACCCTGGCCCGGGGCGGGTCATCGGGTCTCCATCATCATTCCGGCCGTAGGGTGGACAAGCGATAGCGCAGTCCACCGAATCCTACGCCGCTGCTGGTGGACTGCGCTGCGCTTGTCCACCCTACGATGCCGGGTTGCCGCAATGATGACCAAGGCCCGCCGAGGCGCAAGGCTGGCGAGGACAGGCCCGTCGATCGCTGCGCGGGGCTGGCCGGCGATCAGGCGAGGCGGCTAGACTGGCGCCAGCCTGCCGATCGGCCCGCGGCACACGAGGCCGTGCCCCGCGACTCGGCACCCAACGCGGCGAAGGTCTAGCCCGGTGATCGCCGCGACGGGTTCCATCTCGGGAGCCGCTCGCCGTGCGTGGGCGGTGACAGCGACCGGTCCGACGTGCGGACTCCGGGTCCGTTCCGGCAACCCTGTGCAAACCCTTGTCGAGACCCGGCAACCCATGACCGACGACTGCGAACCCAATCCAAGCGAGCCCCGCCCCGCCGACTTCGACTCGCCTTGGAAGGAGGCGATCGACGCCTATTTCCAGCCCTTCATGGCGCTGTTCTTCGCCGCGGTGCATGACCAGATCGATTGGACCCGTCCCTATGAGTTCTTGGACGCGGAGTTGCAACGCATTACCGGCGACTCGGAGATCGGCCGCCGCTATGCCGACCGTCTGGTCAAGGTCTACAGCCGGGAGGGAACCGAGCTCTGGCTGCTGCTGCATATCGAGGTGCAGGCCCAGGCCGACGCCCGGTTTCCGGAGCGGATGTTCCAGTATTACTATCGGATCTACGACCGCTTCGGCGCCGTGGAGATCGCAAGCCTCGCGCTCCTGACCAACGACCGGACGGACGGGGACTCGGGCGTCTACCGACGCGAGCGCGACGGCTTCGGGGTGCGCCTGCGGTTTCGCGTCCAAGCCCTGCCGGACTGGGACGAGGACGAGCTGATCCGCCGCGCGGCGACCAACCCGTTCGCCGTCGTCTCCCTGGCGCAACTGGCCGCACAGCGGCGCGCGAGCGCACCCGAGCGCAAGGCCCGCAAGGGCGAGATCGTCGCCTTGCTGTATCGTTACCGCTATGGCCGCGACGACGCGCTCAAGCTCTTGCGCTTCATCGACTGGCTGATCCGCCTGCCGCGCCCGCTGGAGCTTGCGCTGCGTCAAGAACTGGCTGACTTAGAGGAGCAAACCAAGATGTCCTATGTCACGAGTTGGGAACAGTTCGCCCGCGAGGAAGGGCGCGAGGAAGGACGCGAGGAAGGCGTACAGGAAGGCGAGGCCAAGGCCGTGCTGCGGCTACTGCAAGTCAAATTCGGCCCGCCGGCACCGGAGATCGAGTCCCGAGTCCAAGCCGCCGAGTCGGCTCAGTTGGACCTCTGGCTGACGCGCATCCTGAGCGCGGCGACCCCCGAGGACGTCTTCGACGCGCCTTAGCCGCCGATTTCCGGTCGCGGTCGCCGGACGGCTTGGACGGCTCGGAGTCAGGCAACCGCGGTAACGACTCCGGCACCGGCGTGGGCTTCACCCGCGACCCCGGCACCGGCGAGAACACCCTCTACGGCAAGATGAACGCCGTGGCCCAGGTCCGCACCTCGGTCGAGATGGAGAAGCAAGGCATCATCACCAAGGCCCAGGCCCTGCTGCGCGTGGCGCCGGAGAGCCTGGAGCAGATGCTGTTCCCCCGTCTGGACCCCAAGGCCAAGGTGACCGCGGTCGCCTCCGGCCTGCCGGCCTCCCCCGGCGCCGCCTCCGGCATCGCGGTGTTCGACGCCGACCGGGCCGAGATGCTCGGCAAGGAAGGCGACATGATCACGCTGGACGGGACCTCCGGTAAGGTCTACCTGGGCGAGATCCCGACCGTGGAGCCGGAGTTCACCGAGGAGCTGGTCACGCTCCTGAGCTGGGCCGACGAGGTCGCCCGGATCAAGGTCATGGCCAACTCCGACACCCCGGTCGATGCGCGTCGGGCGCTCAAGTACGGCGCCGTCGGCATCGGCCTGGCCCGCACCGAGCGCATGTTCAATGACCCGGCGCGCCTGCCGATCGTCATCGACATGATCGTTGCCGACTCCCAGGAAGAGCGCCAGGAAGCGCTCGACCGTCTGCTGCCCCTGCAGCAAAAGGACTTCAAGGCCCTGTTCGAGGTCATGTCGCCCTTCCCGGTCGTCATCCGCCTGCTCGACCCGCCGATCCACGAGTTCCTGCCGAACGAGGCCGTGTGGAAAGAATGGGCTGGTACGCGAGATCGCCGAGCTGCAGCAGTTGGCCAAGAACGCCCATGGTCTGACCGCACTGGGTGCGGCCATGACCCTGATGCAGGCCTCGGACAAGATCCGCGCCGACATCGACGGCCTGCGCCGCCAGCTCGACCCGACGCTGGTGGAAGAGGTCATCGTCAAGAAGGACAACCCCTTCGAGGTCCTGGACGAGAAGGGCCTGGGCAAGCTGATGAAACTGGCGGTCAAGTGGGGCCGTTCGGTCAAGTCGAACCTGCTGGTCGGCATCTGCGGCGAGCACGGCGGCCATCGCTTCTGCGACAAGATCGGGCTCGACGATGGTACCGGGGCACGGCGGAACGGATGTCCCATCCCACCTGGCGCCTGAAACGAACAAACGCTAGACTTGGCCTATGCGCGTAACATAGGCTGAAGAAAGTCCATGATCGACCATTCCGCTACTTCACCAACCGCCGGCGTCGGCCAGCCACGCACCGCCAGGCTCTTTCGCAACGGGACCAACCAAGCGGTGCGGTTGCCCCGTGACCTTGAGATCGACGCCGACGAGGTGCTGATTCGCCGCGACGGAGACAGTATCATCCTCACCCCCAAGCCACGCTCCTGGGATGACTATTTTGCGCGGGGGCGGCGGCTGGCGCAGGATTTTCCCGACGCGATCGACGACGCCCCGTCCCAGGCCCGGGACCTGCTCTGATGCGCTGGATGCTCGACACCGATACCTGCATCTACTTCATGAAACACCATCCCCCGCAGGTGCAGGCGCGCCTGCGGCGGGTGGCTGTCGGGGAGCTTGGGATCTCCGCTATCGTCCTGGCTGAGCTTCGCTTCGGCATTGAAAAGAGTCAGCGACGAGAGGACAACGCCGCCGCCCTGGCCGATTTTCTGGCCTATTGTCTGGTGTTGGATTGGCTGCAAGAGGCAACCGGTGTCTACGCGGAGATCCGCAATGAGTTGGCGGCCAAAGGGACACCCATCGGGTCCAACGACCTGCTGATTGCCGCCCATACCTGACACCTTGGTTGCACACTGGTGACGAACAATGTCGAGGAATTCAAGCGGGTCGGTGGATTGAGGATCGAGAATTGGGCCTTAGGAAAGGATGAAGGATGAAGGATGAAGGATGAAGGATGAGCAAGATCGGATTTCATCCTTCATGCTTCACCCTTCATACTTTCTTCTTGAGTGGTCAGTTCGGCGACGAGGGCATCGAGGAGGTTTGCGGCGATGGCGCGGGAGGCGGCAAGCTGGGCTTCCAATTGGTCCAGCAAGGCCATCAGTTGATCCACCTTGGCCACGATCCGGCGTTGTTCCGGGAGGGGCGGAAGGGGGATTTCTATCTGCCGAATCTTCCCAACGCTAAGACTATAAAGCCCGCTGCTTGTAATTGCCAACCGCTGCATAATCTCCATGCCGTTTGGTGAGTTCAGGAAAAGAACCACGAAGTCCGAGATCCGCTCGTCGCATGGACGACAACGAATGACGTGATTCTGGTGAACGCAGTTCTTGATCTCACCGCTCCACTTCGCGCATCTGCCGATTTCATTGAAGCTCCCGTTGCCTTCGATAATTAACAGGTCACCTGCTTCAAGTCGCCTACGTTCCAACTCGCCGGGCTCAAGTTCAAATTCCTTCACGTTCGTGAGGTCGAGTCGCCCGCGGTAAACGTTACCAACTCCCAAATAGGGGAACGCATTGTTTCGCGGTGTCCGATGTGGTGTCTTCTGGATTCCCCCTGCGACTTCAAAAGCTGACTCCATGCGAAGCCAAACCCACCCGTCAGGAGGTAAGAATGGTGGCTCATCGGCTTCCTTTTCTATAATCGGCTTGGAGTTGGCGAAAGCTTGGAGCCATTTCTCCACCGGTTCGTCGTTGGGATCTTGGGGGACGAGTTTGCCTTGGACGGCGAGGGTAAGGATGGATTTACGGAGGTCGGCCGGGGTGATGCTATAGGACGAGTGGAAGAGGAATTGGAGGTTGGCCGGAGTCGGCGCGTCGGCAAAGCGGGCCAGCGCCGCGCGGGCGAGCGCGGCGTGCCGCGTCTCCCGTTCCTGCTGCTGCGCGTCCAGCCGATCACACAACGCCATCAACTCATCCACCTTCGCCACGATCCGCTTCTGGTCGGCGATGGGTGGTAGTGGGATCGTTTGTTCTTTCAAGGTACTGGTATTGACCGCCGCCTGATTGATCCAGCGGGTACAGAGACGTGCAAAGTAACCGCTGTTGCGGAGTAGCGTGAGGTAGAAGACAACGAAGCCGGGAAATATGCCGTCCTTCAGACGCATCCGGGTGATGTGATTGCTGAAGCCGTAGTCGTAGTCGCGGTCCACGAGGCTGGTCTTTCCGACAAGCTCCTGACTGTTGGTGTTATTGAATAGAATGTCGCCCGCGCGAATCGAGGCTTTCTGCGGATCTACCATTTTCGGATCGATTCGCACCAAGAGGTCGAAGTTCAGCGTTCCGAGAGTGGAGATATTGTGAGTCCGAAGATGAACGTGACCGTTCGGCTTTTGATGAATTCTTGAGCACGCGAAACCCGACGAGATTGACGCACAAATCGATTCAATGGTGCGTCTCTCCCAGCCATCAGGCACACCGTCGTCAGTTGGGTGCTTGCCGATAAGTCCACCAGAAAACGCAAGGCGAAGCACCAGTTCACGCAGCCTCTTTACACCGTCGGACGCGTCGGCAAACTGGTCGAAATGCTCGAAGAAAGTATTAAGGATGAGGGATGATGGGGCAGCAGGATCGGCTTTCATACTTCAACCTTCATCCTTCATACTTAAAGAAAGTTCCGCCTCAATATCCTCGATGCTCGGCAACGTGCTCGCCAATGCCGCCGGCAGCGCCCGCGTCAGTTCGTAGTCAGCAACACCAATGGGCTTATTGATGTCGCGCAGGGCATATTCGGCAAGGATGCGGTCCTTCGTCTGGCAGAGGATGAGCCCGATGGTGGGCGCGTCCTGTTGGTGACGGAGTTGGTCATCGACGACGGAGCAGTAGAAGTTCATCTTCCCCGCATACTCGGGCTTGAAGTCGCCCTTCTTAAGATCGACCACGATGAAGCAGCGCAGGTGCAGGTGATAGAACAGCAGATCGAGATAGAACTCACGATCACTGACTTCCAACCGATATTGGCGGCCAACGAAGGCAAAGCCGCGGCCAAGTTCGATCAGAAATTTCTGGACGTAGGCCAGCAGTCCGGCTTCAAGTTCGCGCTCGTGGAAGGGTTCTTCCAGCGTCAAGAAGTCGAAGAGGTAGGGGTCCTTCAGTAATCCCTGAGCAAGCGCGGCGTGGGTCTGCGGTAGTGTGGTGGAGAAGTTGGTGACGGCGGCACCCTGACGCTCGTGGGCGCGGTTCTTGATCTGAACGGCGAGCGTGTCCCGGCTCCAGCCCTGCTCCAGCGACTGCCGGGCATACCAGAGGCGGGTGGGGATGTGTTTGAGTTTCTGGATGAGGATGACGTTATGAGCCCAGCTCAATTGCACGACGGCCCGTTTCAGGATCGTGGCGGCAGAGAGCTGCTCGGTTTGGGGCGCGGTTGGTCCAATTTGGGCAACGGACGGTTGCCCAATTTCTGCCGTCGATGACGCGTGCATCAATTGGGCAACGGCCCGTTGCCCAATTTCGAGGTGCTCGGGATAAGCGCGGTAGAACTGAACCATAAGTTTCAAGTTTCTGAGCGAAAAGCCCTTTTCCTCAGGCAGTTCGTTCTTGAGGTCCACGGCCAGCCGGGGGAGCACCCCGGCGCCCCAGCCTTCCTGTTCCTGCCGCGCGGCGATCATGCGGCCGATGTCCCAATACAGCAGGACCATCTCGGCATTGGCGGACAGGGCGGCGCGGTGCTGGGCCTGGCGGACACGGGTCTTGATGTCGCCGAGCAGGTCGCGATAGACGGTGAGTTCCGGTGATTTCATCGTGTCAGGGCCTAGGATGAAGGATGAAGGATGAAGGTCGAAGGATGAAGGATGAAGGTTGAAGGCTGAAGGATGAAGTGGCAGCGAGATCGGATTTCATCCTTCATCCTTCATACCTCATCCTTCATCCTTCATCCTTTCCACAAAGAGCCCGCTCCAACTCCCGCCTCAACGCACCCCGTGTCTCGGCGATCTGAGCCAGCAGCCGTTCGTATTCCGGCAGGAGGTGATCCAGGTCCCCTGGTCCGGTGTCCGGGTTGTGCGGGTTCTTGAGATCGAGGTTGAAGTTGCCGGCCTTGATCTGGTCGAGTGAGACGCGCCAGGCCCGCTCGTTTTCCACCCGGGCGGCGAATCCGTCCTCGGCCGTTCCCCACCAGGCGCGCTCGCCCTCGAATTCCTCGATACGGATGGGCTTGCCCTTGTTGTAGCTCTTGGCGCCGGGCGGATAGGGGTGCTCGTAATACCAGACGTGGGTGGTGGGCGCGCCCTTGGTGAAGAAGAGCAGGTTGGTGCGGATGCCGGTGTAGGGATTGAATACCCCGTTGGGCAGGCGCACGATGGTGTGCAGGTTGCAGTCGGTGAGCAGGGCCTCCTTGATGCGGGTCTTCACGCCCTCGCCGAAAAGCGTGCCGTCGGGAAGCACCAGACCGGCGCGTCCGCCGGGCTTGAGGATCTTCATCAATAGCACGAGGAAGAGGTCGGCGGTCTCGCGGGTGCGGAATTCGGCCGGGAAGTTCGCCTCGATGCCGTCCTCCTCCATGCCGCCGAAGGGCGGGTTGGTGACGATGACATCCACCCGCTCCTTCGGACCCCAGTCGCGCAGGGGGCGGGCGAGTGTGTTGTCGTGGCGGACGTTGGACGGCACGTCGATGCCGTGCAGGAGCAGATTGGTCATGCACAGCACATGGGGCAGGTGTTTCTTCTCGATCCCGGCGAAGCAATCCTGGATCGTCCGCTCGTCGGCCTCGGTCCTGACCTGCTTGCGCAGGTGCTCGATGGTGCAGGTGAGGAAGCCGCCGGTGCCGCAGGCAGGGTCGAGGATGGTCTCGCCGAGGCGGGGATCGACCTGCTCGACGATGAATTGGGTGACGGCGCGCGGGGTGTAGAACTCCCCGGCATTGCCCGCGGATTGCAGGTCCTTCAGGAGCTTTTCGTAGATGTCACCGAACAGGTGGCGGTCATCGGAGGCATTGAAGTCGATGCCATTGATCTTGTTGATGACCTGCCGCATCAGGGTGCCGTTCTTCATGTAGTTGTTGGCATCCTCGAAGCTCATGCGGATGAGCCCGCTGATCCGGTCGCCGCCGCCGGTCAGTGACTTGAGCCGCGGCAGGAGGCTGTCATCGACGAAGTCGAGCAGGGCGTCGCCGGTGATGCCCTCGTCATTCCCGGCCCAATTGGACCAGCGCAGGTTGGCCGGGAGCGGGGAGCGGTAGTCGTCACGCAGCAGTTCCAGTTCCTTCTCGCGGTCGTCGAAGATCTTGAGCAGGAACATCCAGCCGAGTTGTTCCAGCCGCTGGGCGTCGCCGTAGGTACCGGCGTCCTTGCGCATGATGTCCTGGATGGTCTTGACGAGGTTGGAAACATTCGGCATGAGCTTAAGCGGCCTTCTGGTACAGGGCGGTTTCGAGTTGGCGTACGGCGGCGAGATAGGCCGTCTTGCCGCCAAAGAGCTTGACGATCTCCACCGGGGTACCCAGGGTAGGTAGCGGGTCCACCTTCAGGATGTCGAGTGACTCGACGCTGCGGATGCCGGCATCGGCGTATTTCTGGAGCAGCGCCTCGAGGACGGCGCGGGCCTTGTCGCCATAGGTGCCGAAGACATTGCGCTTACGCACCCTCGCGGCCCGCTCCTGCCGCGTCAGGGGTGGTTGGTCGAAGGCGACGTGGCAAACCAGATCGAAGGCGTCGTAGTCGCGGCCCACCTGCTCGGCCAACTCATCGAGGAATACACCTTTGGCGGCAAGTTCCTCCAGGATGGCCTGCTTTCGGTCGGCATCGTTCCAGGCGGTCAGGAAGGCGTCCAGGGAGGCGTAGGTCTTGCGCAGGGTCTTGCGCGAATAGTCCCTGAGTGATTCGGTGATGAGTCTGCCGTCGGCATCGAGATACTGGACGCGCTCCGTGACGATGCGCACCTCAACGTCGTTGACGTAATAGCGCGTGACGCCGGCGCCAGGCGGGCCTTGCTCGCCATCGAAGGGATCAGCGTCCCCCTCGCCGCCGGCCTCACCGTCCCCTGCCGGGGGCTCATCCTCGGGCGGGATGGGCGGCTGGTCGGGCCCCGGTTCGTAGATCTGCACGGGATCACCGTCGAACTCCGGATCGGCGAAGAGGGCCGTGGCCCGCCTGAAGTCCATGATGGTGAAGTACAGCTTGTTGTAGTCCTCGTTGATGCGGGTGCCGCGGCCGATGATCTGTTTGAATTCGGTCATGGAGTTGATGCGCTTGTCGAGCACGATCAGATGGCAGGTTTGGGCATCCACACCGGTGGACATGAGCTGGGAGGTCACGGCGATGACCGGAAAGGTAGATTCCGGGTCGATAAAGTTGTCGAGTTGGGCCTTGCCCTCGTCGTTGTCGCCGGTAATGCGCATGACGTATTTGCTGTTGGCGGCGGCCAAATCCGGATTGGCATTGACCAGGGCCTGGCGCATACGCTCGGCATGGTCGATGTTCTGGCAGAAGACGATCGTCTTGGCGAAGCGATCCGTTGCTTTTAGAAACTCGGTGATCTTGGCAGCCACCCGGATGGTGCGCTGTTCGAGTATGAGGTTGCGGTCGTAGTCACAGTCATTGTATTCGCGGTCTTCAATGGCGTGACCAAACTTGTCGGCCTGCCCCAGTTCCGGCCGCCAGCCGTCCAGGTCCCGGTCAAGCCCAATCCGTACCACCTTGTAAGGCGCGAGGAAGCCGTCCGCGATGCCCTGCCGCAAGGAGTAGGTGTAGAGGGGCTCGCCGAAGTAGTCGATATTGGATACGTCCCTGGTCTCCTTGGGGGTAGCGGTCATCCCGATCTGGGTCGCCTTGGAAAAATACTCGAGCACCTTGCGCCAGGCGGCATCATCCGCCGCGCTACCCCGGTGGCACTCGTCGATAAAGACCAGATCAAAGAAATCCGGCGAGAACTGCTTGTAGATGTTCTGCTCCTCGTCGGTGCCGGTCACGGCTTGATAGAGGCAGAGATAGATCTCGAACGACTTGTCCACCGTCCGATTGGTGATCTTGGTCATGGCCTGACCGAATGGCTTGAAGTCGTTGGTCTTGGTCTGGTCGGCCAGGATGTTGCGGTCCACCAGGAACAGGATACGTTTCTTGGTGCCCGATCGCCACAGGCGCCAGATGATCTGGAAGGCGGTATAGGTCTTGCCCGTACCCGTGGCCATGACCAGCAGGATGCGGTTTTCGCCGCGGGCAACGGCCTCGACCGTGCGATTGACGGCGATGAGCTGGTAATAACGGGGGGTCTTGCCTGAGCCGTCATCAAAATAACCCTGGGACGCGACCGCGGCCTGTACCCCCGCCAGCCCTTTTGCCTTGCAGTAGCGCGCCCAGAGTTCTTCCGGAGAGGGAAACTGATCGAGTGGTATCTCGCGGGTCACGGCCCCGGCGGTCACCGTGCGGTCGTGTTCCAGGAAGGCGTCGCCGTTGGAACTGTAGACAAACGGGATATCAAGCATTTCGGCGCAATCCAGCGCTTGCTGCATCCCGTCGCCGACGGCGTGGTTGTTGTCCTTCACCTCGATGAGAGCCAGCGGGATTTGTGGCTTGTAAACGAGGATGTAGTCGGCCCTTCTCGCCACGCCACGCTTCACCGACTTTCCGCGAACGATGACCCGACCCTTGGTGAAGTAGACCTCCTCGCGCACCTGCGTCATGAGGTTCCATTTTTCGCCGTTCGCGCCGACCAGAGCCGGCGTGATGAATTTGGTGCGAATGTCTGCTTCGGTCAGTGCCTTCTTGTTCACAGTCAATCCTATGTCGATCTGCGTTATGAAAGAGAAAATGAAAGAATCGATGTCGGGGGGCGCGATGCTGCGTGAAGGCGGTCCTAAAATGGGGGCGGCAACGGTCCGCGACTGGGGTTTCGGCGGTCACGATCCGCCGCGACCCCCACACATGGTACGACAATCGGTCGCTCGGAACACGAGTCGGTCGCGCTGCTTGTGCCCGCGCCTCGACCCCGAGGCCAAGGTCACCCCGTCACCTTCGGCCTGCCGGCCTCCCCCAGTGCCGCCTCCGACATCGCGGGCTTCGACGCCGACCGCGCCGAGATGCTCGGCAAGGAGCAGCGGCTCAAGGTTATCCTCGTCCGTGTACACCAAGCCGGACGACATCCACGGCTTCTTCGCCTCCGTGAGTATCCTGACCTCGCGCGGCGGCAAGACCTCCCACGCGGCGGTCGTTGCCCGCGGCATGGGCAAGTGCTGCGTCGCCGGTGCCGATGGCACGAAAACGTGCTGGTGCGCGAAATCGCCGAGGGCTGTACGTTGGGGTGAGGAACGAACCCCAACATCCAACATTCGAGACGCCGATGTCGGGGCTCCTTTATCACCTTAACCGCCCCTCATTGACAACGATCGATTCGCACCGCAGCGGGGATGGTGGATGCGCTGCGCTTATCCACCCTACCGCTGTCGGCGATGGCCTGACGATTTTCGGACATCGCCGAATCACGCGGCGATGGGCCGGCGGGGTCGCGCTGGCGGCGACCCTGGTGCCCATGATCGCCAATCCTGCGCTCGCTGCAGGGTGCGGGACGCCGCTCGCGCTGAATACGGGTTGCGCCGAGCGCATCAATACGGTTCGGGTCGGTGGCGATGGCGGCGTCACCCCCAGTCTGTCACGCGGGGTCCTTCCTCGATGCGGTCCAGGTGCGCTCCGGCTCGCTGGTCGACCAGGCGACCTTCACCTGTGCCCGCGTCGACTTCACGGGCTATCCGCAACAAGCCCAAGCCCTGTCTACCGACACCGCATCGGCAACCTACGGGGCCGCTGCGCTGACGCAGAGATCGCTGGTCCGCACAGCGGACCCTACGGGCGCCGCGGCCGTAGGGGTCCGCTGTGCGGACCACCGACCTTGCAGTTGACTGATTGGCCGGGATGATGATCAAGGCCCAAGATGCAAGGACGGCCGCCGCCATGGCGAGAACAGGTCCGCCGATCGCCGCACTGGCTGGCCGGCGGTCAGGCGATGCGGCTAGACTGGCGCGAGCCTGCCGATCGGCGTCCGCGGCACCCGAGGTCGCGCCCTGCGACTCGGCGCGTGACACGGCCAAGATCAAGCGCTGGGTCGGTCGCTGTCGCGCAGCGACCGCCTGGACCTGGAGCCGCTCGCCGCGCTCGCGTGTACCGCCAACCGTACCCCGCGAACCAAGACAAGTCGGAGCCAAACCATGAATCTGGCGGAAACCATTTACACCCATGTCAGCGCCCTGCCGCCCGACCTGCAACGGGAAACCTTCGATTTCATCAGTTTCCTGGAGGCGCGTTACGGTCTGGCACCGGCTGCCCCGCGTTTGACCACCCAGAGCTTCATCGACCGCTTTGCCGGCAGCCTCGGCGAGGATTTCCCCAATGATGTCGATGCGGCCGACCTAGGCCGGGATATCCCCCGTGAGTCGCTGGAGTGAGCGGCTACCTGCTGGATACCAACGCCTGGATCGCGTTCATGAAAGGGCATCCGAGCGTGGTCGGCGGGGTGCGTCGGGTCGGCTGGGAGGCGCTTTATCTGTGCGCCCCGGTATGG